>Ga0172368_10008614_pt1 | contig 10353 bp, 8 predicted proteins | sample Lak11m_FD_114540 | JGI IMG/M metagenome (GOLD analysis project Ga0172368, IMG submission 114540) | Freshwater microbial communities from Kabuno Bay, South-Kivu, Congo - kab_022012_11m | ecosystem: Environmental > Aquatic > Freshwater > Lake | place: Democratic Republic of the Congo: South-Kivu...
ACCGATAAGACCACCGTGTAAATAGCCAGACGCGGGTCCTTCCGCCCGCACACCACAATGCCCCCGCAGAAAAGCGCCCCGTACACGATACTGCCTAACGGGCGCTCAATCCCGGGGCACCACGATGAGAAAAGGCTTATGATAAACGGCCAGCGGGTTACCGCGACGATGCGCACCTTGCCCAGATTGTGCACATAATCCGCAAGCACCGGAGCATACAGCGCCAGGGTGACGATGGCGGCAGACAGCAGGGATAGCACTACGCTCCGCAATACCGGAAAAGGCACCGCGATTCGCCGCGCGCCTGATTTGCCCGCGACAAAGAAAAAGACAGCGCAGAGAAACTGTGCAAGGCAGACAGCCAGCATGAAGGGGTGGGAATAAACGCCCAGAATAGTGAACACTACAAACTGCAGCCATGGGGCAAGACGGTTGGTGCGCAGGCCGCTGAGAAAATAGTATGACGACAGCAGCGAAAACAGCGCAAGACCTGAGTAACCGCGCGCTTCCGAAGTGTGATCGATATGAAAGGCGGAAATTGCCAGCAGCAGCGCGCTCAGGATGCCGCTGCCAATGCCGAGAAACTTTTTGCCGGTAACAAACAGCGCTGCAACCGCGGTAAGCCCCATGATAACCGCCGGCAGGCGGGCCGCTATTTCGCTTTCACCCAGCAGCTTTATTGAAAAACGCGCCAGCAATGAATACAGCAGGTGATTATTGAAATAGTATCCAAGGCTGCTTACGGTCTGCCACAGGGATGAGGAGGTTGCATAGGGGACGGTGCTCCAGATTTCATCCCACCAGAAACTCTGGTTCAAGTTCCAGCAGCGCAGGATGCCGGCGACCAGCAGCAGGCTCATCACGAGCGCGAACAGGGAGGCAGACTTAACAGGCTGTTGATTCACGGTAGCCGCATGAACTGTTTGGTCTCTCATTATGCTGACAATACACTGTTACATGACTGCAGCACGTCCTCTTCACCTTTACACCGTGCCCGGTAATGGACACACCTATAATTGATGCCCTCGTAAAAAGCAGAAAAACCTCCCTCTCCCTTGACGGGAGAGGGTTGGGGTGAGGGTGATAGACAAGTAATTATAGAATATTATTGCTCCCCCTCCCCTGAATCCCCTCCCGCCAGGGGAGGGGAAATTGACTTTTTACGGCTTCGTCATAATTGATTGACAGGGAAACTTAAAAAGTTTAGATTTATATTGTTTTGACGATATGCATGGTACTATAACGTATTGAACATATTGATAATAGTAAAAAAGCGAACAAAGGACAATACCTAAGTTTCCCTGCCACCGCTGATGAGTGCAAATACTCCTTCTATAAGTATTGTGATACCTGTTTATAATGAAGAAAAAAGGATAACGGTATTCCTGCAGAGCGTCACTGATTATCTTCTCCGGAAAGAGTTCACCTATGAGATTGTGATTGTCGATGACGGCAGCCGTGATCGCACCATAGCAGTGACCGAGTCCCTTCTGAAAGAGAAATTACCCGGCACCTGCCGCATCATCAAATTACCGGCCAACAGGGGCAAGGGCGCTGCAATCAGGGAGGGGATGCTGCAGGCAAGGGGTGACTATATATTCTTCCTGGATGCGGACGGCTCAACAGCAATACAGGAAATCGACAGCTTTATGCCCAAGTTCTCCCCGGGCATCGACATCTACATTGCCACCAGAACCATCAAGCATAAGGCTCCGCAAAAAAGGAAATTTTTCGGCTACGGATACATTTTCCTGGCAAATCTTCTGCTGGGGCTGCGCGTGGTAGATATAACCTGCGGTTTTAAATGCTACTCCCGGGAGAGCGCCCGCAAAATTTTTCCTCTCCAGACGCTCAACAACTGGAGCTTTGATGCGGAGGATCTTTTCATTGCCAGAAAGCATGGCTATGAAATTATGGGGATCCCCGTGCACTGGCAGCATGTTGGCGGATCGAAAGTAAAAGTGTTTAAGAATGTGCTCATGTGCGGATTAGATCTTTTACGCATCAGATACAAGAATTATAAAGGTTTGTACCAGCAGCAGCCTCATTAACAGTAGCCTCAATTTGGACTATGGACAAAAAAATACTGATATTTATCCCGACACGCAACACAGCACTGACCATTGAAAAAACCTGCAATTTAATCCCTCCCCATATCAGACAAAAAGCAGAATTTATTGTCGTTGATAATGCCAGCAGCGACAACTCGGTTGACGTCGCACGCCGTCTCAACCTTCCGGTTATCCGCCATGATAAAGATCGCGGCTATGGCGGCTCCAACAAAACCGCTTTCGATTATGCCCGAAAGATCGGGGCTGATATTTTTATTGTTCTCCATTCAGACTGCCAGTATGACCCGTCTATCATGGACCGGGTTCTTGAACCAATACTCAAAAATGAAGCGGATGTTGTTTTTGGCTCGCGCATTCTGGGGAAAAGCGCTCTCAAGGGAGGAATGCCCTGGTGGAAATATATTTCGAACCGGTTTCTTACCTGGATGGAAAATGTTTGCACGCATGCGCATCTGAGCGAATATCATTCAGGCTATCGCATTTACACCATGCCGGTACTGAAAAAAATCTGTTATAACCTGAACTCGGATAACTGGATTTTTGACAGCGAGATTATTTTTCAGATTCTCAATCTTGGTTTTAAAATAAAAGAGGTTCCCATTCCCACAACCTATCGCGGCCCCATATCCTCAATTTCATTCGGCGTTGGTGTCGTATACGGACTCTCCATCTTCTGGCTTATCAGCAAATACAAACTGCATGCATGGCATATTGTGCGGCAGCAGCAGTTCATGGAGAATTGTTAGAAAAGAACGCTCCTGGCCTGACGATAAAAAACTTTCAGCATGGTCGGCGCGTTGCGGGGGTCACTGAGCAGATATCGAGCCAGATTGAGCCAGTACCGCGGACGCATATAATAAAACAGGTAGGCCTTAATCAGTTCTCTGCGCAGTTGCTGCGGGGGCACTTCACATAAGCTGAAATTAGTGTTGAGGCGGTCAAAGGTATCAAACTCCTCTCCGGCAAGCTGATCCCTGACCGATTCAAATAACGCCGTTCCGGGATCCGGAGTAGCAATATTAAATGAGGCAAAATTGGGATTAAGCTTGCGCGCCAGCCGTGATGTTTCCCGGATGCTTTCCAGGGTGTCTCCCGGATTGCCAAACATGAAAAACAGGGACACCCGGATTCCCAGCTGCCTGGTGATTTTTACTGCAAACGCCATTTGTTTAATGCTGATTTTCTTTTTAGTTTTCTCCAGCACCACGGGCGAGGCTGATTCGATTCCATAGATGATTTCTTTACACCCGGCCTTCTTCATTGCCCGGAGCATGGGTTCGGTAACCGTGTCCACCCTGCCGAGGCAAATCCACTCAATCTTCAGTTTTTTTTCCTGCAGCAATTCGCATAAGCGCATAATGCGCTGCTCCCCTATGGTGAAGGTGTCATCGATAAAAAAAATGTGATCGATGCCGTATCTGGTCACAATTTCTTCGACTTCCTGCACCACGTTTTCCGGGGAGCGCACGTTGCGGTTGCGCCCGTAGAACAGATGCGTTGCGCAAAACGTGCACTCAAAAGGACACCCGCGCGAGGTGAGCACCATCGCGATCGGGTTATTCGGAAAAGAGACAATGTGATACCGGGCATTCTCGGTCAGGTCCCGTGCCGGAAAGGGAAGCTGATCGAGGTTCTCAATCAGCGAGCGATCGGGATTTTTTATTACCTGCCCGTCTTTTCTGAAGCTTATCCCCGGGATGCCGTCAAGATGAGATAAATTCTGTATCGTCTCAAGGGTTGTGTATTCAGGCTCGCCCCTGATGATGATATCACAGTACCCCTTCTGGAGGATATAATCGGACAATGCGGTTGCATGCGTGCCCATGAAAATCCTGACTTTATCCTGCAGCTGAGCAAAGAACCGGTAGCTTCCGTGAGCATTACTGGCTGCAAGGGTTATGATGACGACATCAAAATTCCGTGCTGCGTTTAATGCCTCCGCAAAGGTATACCCCTGCGGAACCGGGTCTAAAATGGTTACCGCTATGTTGTTTTTCCGCAGCATCGCCGCAACATAGGTCATGCCCAGCGGCGGAAACATGCCTATTTTTGTTTTACCCCCCGTATGCCGGGAGATAACAGGGTCAACATCCACCACGTACTGTTGACCCTCTTCAATGGGATTCATGAGAAGCACTGTAGGATACTGATCCATGCTATTCTCTCATTCTTTTCCTGGTGGAACGTTGTTCATGATGACATGCAATTGCGCCCTGCTTGTTTATAAATGCAGGGAGATTTTTTTCCCGGTCCGGGCCGATTCTACCGCCTTGAGAGCTATTGCCAGGCTGGTTCTGCCGTCCTCACTGGTGGAAAGGGGCTGCGTTCCGTTTCTTATGCATGCGGTAAAATGTTCCAGCTGCTTTTGAAAAGGATTATACAGGAGCCAGTAGGGAATAATAAAGCTGTAGGCAATGAATTTCAGCACCATCAGTCCAAGTGAATGATCACCATACGGTTCTGTTATCACGGCGCCCCGCTCAATGGTAAGCGCCATTTTTTCACCGATGACCCCGATGTCCCGTTTCAGGAACGGAAACGTGTAGGAGGCTCCAACCACGCCGATAGCTCCGTTGGCAAATTTCAGTATCATCCACATATTGTCATCTATTCCAGGATACCGGGAATGTTCGGTCAGCTCCGCCGAAACCTGCACGACCGGTGAATTGATGATCCACCGGAGCCAGTCAATAGCGTGTATTCCCAGCTCAAAGGTCACACCGGCACTTTTATCCCGTTCTGTATACCACTTCTGGGGGGGCATATTAATCCCTCTGCGATACCATGCCACTTTGATGGCCCCCAGCTCCCCCCTGGCTATAATATCTTTCATGCGCACAAATTCCCTATAAAACCGCTGTGAGAAACCTATCATGAGGGTTTTGCGGGTTTGCTGTTCACAAGCAATCATCTGTCCCGCTTCCTCCAGGGTCATCGCCATCGGTTTTTCGCACAGCACATGACATCCGGCCTCAAGGCAGCCAATGGTAATCTGGCAGTGGGTATGCGTTGGCGTCGTAATGTTGACCGCGTCCAACTTCTCCGCATTGAGCATTTCCCGGTAATCGGTGTACCCGTGCGGAATGTTGAATGACCGCTGTAATTTTTCTATATTGGCTGTGGTTTTGCCGGCAATGGCCGTTACTTCCACATCCCTGTTTTTTTTGTAGCCCTTAAGGTGCCAGTAGGCCATCCTTCCCGCGCCGATTATCCCCACTCTAAGCTTTTGTTTCATGGGCGGTTCCGTCATGCAGTGATAGGGTTAAACATGCGTTTAAATATATCATACAAAATTTATAAAATCCTGCTATTTTACTGATAAATCATTTATTGATTTCAGCGGTAGTCTATTATAATATTCAATTTTATTCAGTATACTCGCTCGCGCCGCCCAATGACAGAAAAAAACATTTCCCGCCGAATCTATGTGCCTTTCTTCCTGTGCGTGCTGCTTACGGTCCACTCCTTTGCAATGAACGGGCATTCCCACGTATATCCTGAACTGAATGTCGGCACGTATATTGATCCCATTGTTGCGAAAGCTGACCCCTCACTTTTTAAAAATTCCCTCTATGTGCAGGCTGTCAAGCGCACCAGTGTGCGTCTTTCACTGTTCTATGATGCAAGCGATTTTATCGCTAAAAATTTTGACTTTGAAACTTTTATAATCATCCAGGAGTGTATCAGCCTTTTTTTCATGCTGGCAGGGATTGTTACCCTTACAAAAGTGCTGTTCGGCAGTTCCCTTGCCGGGTATGCCGCAGCGCTGCTCTATACGTTGGAACTTAATAACTGGACTCTCGGCTCACCTGCCCCGTACCTCAACTTTTTTCATCATGGACTGCCGTACGCATACCCGCTGGCGCTCTGGTCTCTCGTTTTTTTTCTGCAGAAGCGCTATATCCCCGCCTTTGTTTTAGCGGGGGCAGCATGGAACTTCCATCCCATGTGCACACTCTTTTTGCTCTGGGCGTACGGCATGTATGTGCTCTTCAATTATAAGGAGTTCGGGGCCGCAAAGCTTGCATCCTGCGCGGGAGCTTTTATCGTGCCCGCGCTGCCGATGCTGGTGAGGTCATTCAGCTATCTCGGCAATACCAGCTCGGTGGATATGGGCGCATGGCTGACCGTCGCGCGCTGGACCGCTTGGTATACCTGTTTCCCCTCGACATGGCTTCCGCTATGGATTATCCGCGCGGGCCTTTTTGGTGTGCTGTTTCTCATCGCACTCTATGCCGTGCCCGACAGCTCGCGAAGAAAAGATCTCCTGATTTTTACCGTTGCGGTCGGGATATTATGCCTGATCGGAGCAGTTGCGGCTGCGATGTATCCCCTGCCGTTCATTATTAAACTGAGCCTGTGGCGAAGCACCATCATCTATCTTTATCTGGCTCTTGCCTGCGTCGCATATTTTCTGATAAATTTATACAATGATGCTGGGATCGCAAAGCGTTTTTTAGTCATAGCGATAATGGTGCTCATCAGCGGCTATCTTAAATGTTTTAAATTATATTACTTCCCTTTTTTCATCGTTTTTCTCCTCTATGCTTTTCATGAGCGGCGCCTGGTGCAAAGGCTCCCGGTTCTGCGGGGAAAATTTTCATGGCTCTTTTTTACCAGCATGGTAGTACTATTCTGTGCCGGGGCCTACCGGGAGCATTTCCCCCGGCAGAGCCTTAACCTGCTTCTGTTCTTCTGCTTTACGCTGGTGTTTTTGCTCATCATTGACCGTATGGCCCGATACAGCGCCGGCAGGCTGACCATAAGCACGGCACGGGTCATGGCATGTGCCGCTTTATTTATTATACTGTTTGACTGCGCGGTTCTCTATTCCCGCGGCGGGCCCGCTATTTATTACCATGGAAAAATCCGGGGAAAGGTTGACCCCTGGGCGCAGATCCAGATGGCTGCTAAAAAGCTCTCTGCCAGGGACGATCTTTTTATCGTTCCGCCGTATATGAATGATTTCGGCATTTATTCGCAGAGGGCAACGCTTGGCGATTGGGCAGAAGGTGCTAACGCAATCTACCTCGATAACCGGTTTGCCCGGGAGTGGCACCAGCGCATGAATGACCTGGGCTGGAAACGGCTCCATGGCCAGGTTGATGGATATAACAATCTGTCGACAACAGCCATAGAACAGGTTGCAAAAAAATACGGGGCGAAATTCATCATTACCGAAAAACCCAAGACCTTTGCGTTGCACAAGCTATACGAAAATGAAAGATTCATCCTCTACCGGAGTGAACCGGCCGGTACCGGGTGATGTGTATTTCTAAGACATTTGCTCAAGAGAAGTACCAACAAATCCGTTATAATTGCAGCACGGCAACAGATGAGGGCCCTATGAAAACTAAAAAGAACGAACCAGTGGTCATTCTATGCGGGGGGCGCGGTATGCGCATGAGGGAAGAGACGGAATTCCGGCCAAAACCCATGGTGGAGATAGGTCATCAGCCGATTCTGTGGCACATCATGAAGATTTACTCGTCCTATGGCTATCATAATTTCATCCTCTGTCTCGGTTACAAGGGGGAAATGATCAAAGAATATTTTATGGATTTTGAGCTGATGCACAGCGATTTCACTATAGACTTTGGACATCAGCGGGGCATAACCATTCACAGTGCCCACTATAAAGAACCCTGGAGAGTAACGCTGGCTGACACCGGGCTTAATACCATGACCGGAGCGCGGTTGAAAAAAATTAAGCCGTTTATAAAAACTGATAATTTTCTGCTGACATATGGAGACGGTGTTGCTAATATTAATATTTATAACCTCATGAAGTTTCATCTGTCTCATAAAAAAATAGCGACCGTCAGCGGGGTCAGGCCGCCCTCCCGGTTTGGTGAGCTGGTTACCCGGGGAGACCAGGTCATTGAGTTCTCCGAGAAGCCGCAAATACGCGAGGGCTATATTAACGGCGGCTTTTTTGTGCTCAATAAAAAAGTTTTCAAGTATCTCGATAATGACGAGAACTGCGTGTTTGAGAAAGAACCGCTGGAACGGCTGGCCGCAGACAGGGAACTCAGGATTTTTTATCATGCCGATTACTGGCACTGTATGGATACCATCCGTGACATGGATATCCTGGAGCAGGAATGGCAAACAACAAATCCTCGATGGAAGGTCTGGGAATGATTACAGCAAATTTTTGGAAAAACAGGAATGTACTGGTAACCGGCTGCTCCGGATTTTTAGGCTACTGGCTGGCGAGCTATCTGGTGGAGCAGGGAGCGTGTGTGGTGGGGCTCGTGCGGGACAATGTTCCGCGATCGAGTTTTTTCCGCTTCCGCCTTAATGAAAAAATAACCGCCGTGCGCGGGGCTCTTGAAGATTATTTTCTGGTGGAACGGACTATTAATGAATATGAGATCGATACCGTTTTTCACCTTGCGGCCCAGACTATTGTGGAAATAGCCAACCGCAGCCCGCTCTCAACATTTGAAGCCAATATCAAGGGGACCTGGAATGTTCTTGAGGGCTGCCGGCAAAACCGCGCCCTGGTCAAGAGAATAATAATTGCCTCAAGCGACAAAGCCTACGGAACGCAGGAGCAGCTTCCCTATACGGAGTTATCTCAGCTCAGGGGAACGCACCCGTACGATGTTTCAAAGAGCTGCGCAGACCTCATTGCGTACACTTTTTTTAATACCTATGACCTTCCTGTCTGCGTGACGCGCTGCGGCAACTTCTACGGCGGCGGAGATCTCAACTTTAACCGCATTGTTCCCGGGACCATCAGATCCGTCCTGCATAACGAGCCATTAATTATACGCAGCGACGGGAAACCGAAGCGGGATTATTTATTTATTAAAGACGCCGTCAGGGCCTATGTCACGCTGGCGGAGAATGCGGAGCGGCTCAATCTGTATGGAGAAGCATTCAATTTCAGCAGTGAGAATCAGCTGAGCGTGCTGGATATGACGAACAAAATCCTTACCCTGATGGACAAAAAAGATTATCCAGTGACGATTCTCAATCAGACCAGGGGAGAAATCAGGGATCAGTATTTATCAATTGAAAAAGCGCGACGGATATTGAACTGGTCCACGCAGTATAGCGTTGAAGATGCGCTGCGGGAAACGATCGACTGGTACCGGAACTTTTTTGGTGCTGCATGAGCTGGCAACGCGTACCTGTTTTAGTCACCGGCGCTGCCGGTTTTATCGGCTCCCACCTGGTACGACGGCTGGTGAGCGCGGGTGCGGCGGTCAATGTTCTCCTGAAGAACGATGTTTCACGCTGGAGACTGAAAGACCTGCTGGATCAGGTGACCGTATGGGAAAGCGACATCACCGACCTCGCCTCGCTGCAAAATATTTTTTCTAACTTACAGCCCCGGGTAGTTTTTCACCTTGCCGCGCACGTGGATGTGATCCGCTCCTGGGAGCTGGTGATCCCTCTGGTGCAGCATAATATCCTGGGCACGGTCAATTTACTGACCGCGCTGAAAGATACGAAGTTTACGTCATTTGTTTATACCGGCTCTTCAGAAGAATACGGCACAATGCCGCCCCCCCTGAAAGAAACACAGCGGGAATCCCCCATCTCGCCGTACTCCTTTTCGAAACTTTCAGGAACGCTCTTCTGCCAGATGGCTGCCAAAACCTTTGACCTTCCCGTAACCGTTCTCCGTTTATTCCCCACCTACGGCCCGTCCCAGAGAGGTGCGATGTTCATCCCCTCTGCCATCCGCGAACTCCTCATCCATCGGGAGTTTCACATGACATCCGGCGAGCAGCGCAGGGATTTTATCTATGTCGATGACGTGGTTGAAGCCTTTTTGCGGATCGCCCTCTGCAAAAAGGCTCCCGGAGAGGTTTTCAATGTGGGATCGGGCGCTCCCTGCAAAATAGCGGATGTCATTGATATCATCACAAACCATATCGGAGGAGATCTGCGCGTCGTCCGGGGTGCTGTTCCCTTCAGGAAGGGCGAGGGGGATGAGTGCTACAGCGACAATCAGAAGCTCCGGGAGTTTACCGGCTGGACTCCGCGAGTATCGCTGGAAGAAGGGTTGCAGCGGACCATCGCGTGGTATCAGCAGTATTACGCCGGAGAACACGGCAGCCTTTCTCCGGAGTAATCAGCAGTATTTTATGAGCAGAAAAGAAACGCTTTCGGAACTCTTCCGGGAAAGTTCTGTTATCCCGCCCGGCCAATCATACACAATCGACCGGTTCCGGCCTGAAGACGCCCGCGGCGTTGCGCGCTGTTTCTATGCGGTGTACGGAGACGCCTATTCCCTGGACACGGTCTACAGCTCTGAAGCGCT
>Ga0172368_10008615_pt1 | contig 10351 bp, 2 predicted proteins | sample Lak11m_FD_114540 | JGI IMG/M metagenome (GOLD analysis project Ga0172368, IMG submission 114540) | Freshwater microbial communities from Kabuno Bay, South-Kivu, Congo - kab_022012_11m | ecosystem: Environmental > Aquatic > Freshwater > Lake | place: Democratic Republic of the Congo: South-Kivu...
ATGATTTAGATTGCAAAGCCTGTCTTTGGTTTCATAGTTGATAGTAGGCGGTATTATGCCTGTGCGTATTGCCAGGATACAGATGATCGCCTCAATTGCCCCTGAGGCACCCAGGGCATGCCCGAGCATGGATTTGGTGGAGCTTATGGGGATACGCGAGGCATATTTACCCAGAGCGCTTTTTATTGCCTTTGTTTCCGCAGGGTCATTATAGAATGTCCCTGTGCCGTGGGCATTGATATAATCTATTCCGGTGGCATTTATGCCCGCGTCTTTCAAGGCTGAAGATATGCTCTTTGCCAGGCCCCTTCCTTGCGCATTAGGCCTGGTAAGATGATACGCCTCATTGAAGGAGCCATAGCCCAGTATCTCTGCGCATATCCTTGTTTTTCTGGCAACTGCTGACTCCAGGTTTTCCGCTACCAAAAAAGCCGCGCCATCTCCTAAAGCCAGGCCCTGCCTTTTAGCATCAAAAGGCCTTACTTTATCTTTTGCCAGGCAGCGCAAGGCGCCAAAACCGCTAAAGGAGAATTCACTTAAGACATCAACCCCTCCGGCAATAAGGATGTCCGCTTGGCCATTCTGAATTAAGTTATAAGCCACACCCAGGGCATCTATCCCCGAGGAGCAGGAATTACTGATAGTAAAAGAAGGCCCTTTTATACCCAATGCGCCTGTTAAGAATAATTCGCTTGCGCTCAAAGGATAATTACGCAATAGTTTCTTTGGCGGATGCAGCTTATTGTTTTCCCAGATTTTTTGTCCGGAGAGAATGCCTCCGAGAGTAGTCCCTACTATAAGCCCGGCTTTATTTTCGCGCATTACGTGAGGGTCAAGCGTAGCGTCTTTAAGTGCCTGTTTTGCGGCTCGCAAAGAGATTATCTGGGTTTTATCAAAGGCAGGAGAGTTTTTAATAGATATCTGGGCCCCTATATGAGTAGGGAATAATGAGGTATCGAAGGCTTCAATACGCCCTATGGAGTTGCTTCCGGATACAAGGTTTTCCCAAAACTCTTTTATATTCGCATCAGGAGAGAAAGGAGAAACTACCCCCATACCGGTAATAACTACTCGTTTTAGCCGCATCTGTCTTGGACAATCAGGGACGGTTCCCAGCTCGTTCTTAAACTGTCCCCTAAAAGGGGGACAGTTTAGCTTTGACTTAAGAACCGTCCCTGGTTTTGGTGGATTTCTTTCTTATGATATCCAGGATGGCATTAAAGGTATTTAAGGTCCCTACTTCTTCGTCTTCTATCTTGATGTTGAATTCGCGCTCTACCGCAGCTATCAGCTCCAGGCCCAGGAGGGAGTCAATTTTAAGCTCAGAGAAGATATCGGCATCCTTGTTTTTTGTTACCTTCTCTTTATCTATTTCAAGTATCCCTGCAAAGAGCTTTTCTAATCGTGCTTGCGTGTCATTCATTTTTTTCTTAAGGCCAAGCTAGAAAAAACAGCTAAATCAAGAAGTGTTGCTACAATATTATCACGCATGCCTGATATCCGCAATATATTTTTAGCCAAGTCAAGCACACTTGCCTAAGGGCCTTTTTGAGTGTTGAAAAAAGACACTGTTTTACAGGCATTGAATACCCCTGGGGATGGCGTTAGTTAGATAGGGAAAGACAGTCAGCTGAATAATGGATAGTATAGAATAAAACTCTCCAAATCGAGGAATTGAATAACAGGAGGAGATGGCATTGATTGTAATATCCCTAGCTATTGGATTAGGAAATCTTAATACGGAGTATAATATACAGATTGGACATTTATAAGGGTGTCGAAACATCGGATTATTAGCTTTATTAATGTCCAAAGAGACGTAAGATGCGAGTTTCTCTTATATAAATGCTTTTTCTCTCCAAGTTATGATTGGCAATGGTGTGTCTTTCTTGATTTTATTTCTTAATAGGGATTGGTGGATTTGCGCGGTTTTCAATATCAGGGAGGCATCTTGGTCGGCACGCAGCCTCCTTACTTTACAGGCAAAAACAAACCCTAAACAGGCTTGGAGAGTCAACCTTACTTATGAAAAGAAAACGCTATCTTTTTTGGCTTATATTGCGTTGACATATAGGAAAAACATATGTTATAATTTGCTTGCAACTTTGAGAAATAAGCACACTTGACGAAAAGTCTCGGGAGAGGTCCCGGGACAAAAGGCCATGGGTCATATGCGTGCTTTTTTTGTTGCCAGCTTAATAAAAAGTTTATAAAAAAATGAACGAGCTGAAAGAAAAACAGGAAGGCAGGGGCCATAAGGGCGTGTTCATTTCTTTCTTTATGAAGAAATGGATTAGCGCCATTATGGCCTTTGCCTTCCTTTTTAATGTCTGCATGCCCGGAGCCTATGCCTCAAGAACCGGTAATTACGGAGATAAGGATGTTGGTGAATACTGGTTAAGCGGAGCAGCTACCGGAGCCATATCAGCCATCTCCAGCATAATTGCCGGTCCCGAAGGCTTTTGGTCAACCGCAGCTACCATAGGTGCAAACGTCGCCCCTGATATCGCCGGCCTGATTATGTTCAATTACTTCTACAGCACCTCCGGCGAAAATATGTTTTCATTCAAATTGTTTGGGACAAAGATAAGCATGACCAAAGGCCAATTCTGGTCAACCCTGGCCGGCGTGGTTGCCGGAGCAGCTGGCGGTTATGCCCGCGGTGCTGCAGACGCAGCGGACAAGATCGCGAAAGAGACAGCGGAGCAAGCAGGGGAAGCAGCAGCAGAAGAAAGCGGCAAATCTGTCATTGCCTCAATAGTCCAGCCGGTTGTAAATGTAGCTAACACAATCGCCTCAACAGGCGTTGCCCAGGCAATCTGGTCTGTTATGAAAACTGCCTGGTCTGTCTTGAGCTGGCTGCCGGCGCGGCTTATTGACTTGGTGGGTTTACTACGAACCGGCTTAGAAGGGCTTTGGGGTGTTATAAAATCCGCTGCCACAACAGCCGGGGAAGCAGTATGGAAAAATGCCTTAGTTCACGTAGTGGATGCGCTGGGCTCAGTAGGCGGATGGGTATGGACAAATGCCATAAACCCGGTAACTGACGTTATTGGCTCAATCGGAGAATGGGTGTGGACTAATTTAATGGTCGCGCCTGTAAATGCCGTCAGGGACGCGGTAGCGTCTATGTTTGCAAACGGAATAGTGGGGATCGGCAATGCGTTAGAGTGGGCACTAGGCAAGACCGTTGGCGGTTTCCTGGGCAGTGTAATAGGCGAAGTTCTATACACTACCTGGCAAGTAGTAGATTACCTGCTTTCCTTCCAGTTGATAGCGGATGTGATAATTGACCCTATCAAGAGCATAGTAGGATTTTTCTCTGACCCCATAGGAAACATAAAGAAATTGTTTGGCGAAGGAAAGCTAAGAGTCAAATCCAGCCCTTATTATAAGTATGGTTTGGACGGCCAGTGGGGCAAGGCCCTGGTGAATCTGGGTGCAGATATCATGATTGCGGAAACAAAGGCAATGGTAATGGAAAGCGTGAAGAACGCGCTTATGAAGAACGGATGGGATGAGTCCATTGCCTCCATTGCGGCAGGTCTTGCTTCAAACTATGTCGGTGCCTTTATTACGCCTATTACCCTGCAGGCATTCGGATATTTCTTTGATAACTTCTTGGGCCTGGTGGATGGCCTTAAGCACTTGAGCAATTTAGGCGGCTATCTTAGCGAAAAAGAGGCCGAAAAGGTTAAGCTGCTGAATAACCTTGATAAGCAGTCAACGGAGGTGGAGGTTACTACCGCAGACGGAAAGAAAAAGACGGTTACCGTTACTGTTGCGCAGTTGCGTAAAGCCGAGGATGCCGGTGTCTCAGAAGTGAAAGGTCAGAAAGTTTACAACCTGGAGGGTGTTGGTACAATAACCACCAATACCTTGCAGAACGCATACAATGACGCCCTGGGTAGTTATAGAAACGAATTCCGTAATCTAATAGAAGGTCACATTTTTACCGGTAGCGACCTTATGACTATGAGCGGCGGCATTATGGCCGATGTCCACGGACAGGAGTTAGGCAGTATCCTTACTTCAGGGTTCAAGACAGTGCAGAATTTGGGCCTGGCGCCTATAATCTCTACGGCTGTAAAAATAGGTCTTTTAAGCATATTGGGAGGCGGATACCGCACCTATCGCGGCGTAGATAAAGAAAAGATATTTCAGAACGCCTGGAAAATGGCAGTTGCCGATGCCGCGGGTAATCTTGCGGGAGATGCCTTCAGCAATATAGATGTTTTAAACACCTGGTATGCCGGAACAGGAGGAGACGGCGATAAACTTGAAAAGAACCCCTGGAGGAGCTCCGGAGGCATGCCTTTTGGGACATATATAGCCACCCGCTTGTTAAGCGAGGCATCCACAGCTGCGAGCCAGGTGCTCTGGGCAAATTATATGCGCAATAACAATATCCTTACTCCCGGGGTCAGCGATGAGCTCCTGCATCTGGTAGGCTCAAGCGTCCTGGCAGGAGGCCTTGATGCATTATTCAGGCGCGATACAGGCGAGGCATATACAGGTAGGTATATCTTCAGGAATGAGCAGGGCGAAGAAAAGACTCTTACTGCCAAAGAAGCAGAGGAATTAGAAAAGAACGGAGGTCTTAAAGGTTATAAATTTGTTGAAGAGAAAACAGCGCCCACTAATGCAAGATACGGCAGGGGGTTTAGTGTCACTGCTTTATACCAGGATATGAATAACCATTTTCTCCAGGCAGCCATGGATGCCTTTCCTTTGTATTATTCTTACCGCAATCCCGGCACAGGGCTAAACGGCTTCCAGGCCCAGCAGGGAGTGTATGACAAGATCGGCCGTTACCTGGAGATTATGACTCAGGGTTCTACCCCGACCGAGTCCCTGGCAGTGGGTTTGACCTCCAGCCTGAACTACTGGGCAAACCAGAACCTTGCCAACTCTCTTACTTATTCGATAGCCAACAATACCTATCTTCCTTTGGAATACAAATCCTTTGCCACATTCAAGACATATGGCGATGAGATTACAGAACAAACAGAGGAAGATCGGGAGGATTTAAAGAAAATCAAGGACGTAAAGGACTCCGACGAATACAAGTTGTCCGGAACAGAGTTAATCAAGAAAAAAGAGGAATATACCAAGAAAATAAAACAGGCAGAAACAGATAAGGAAGGTTTAACGGCAGAGCGCGAGAAAAAAGAGCAGGAACTGGCGGGTTTAGCAGAGGATCAGCAGGGCATAGAATCCGTGAATCCCCTTGCCCGCGATGATCCTAATAGCCAATACGCCGGAAAATTGAAGGTTATCAACGAGAAGATAAATAAGATATCCGGCGAGATACAGTCTTTCGATACCCAGATTGCTGATAAGGAGAAAGAAATAAGTAATTTAAGGACAGGGCAGCAGCGCATTGAGGATGTTGAGAATATAATTGTCAGGACCCGCGCAGAACATGGCGGCACAGCTAATCCCGAGCAACTTGCTAAAGCCTATGCGCAGTATTCCCAGAAGATTGAAGAGGCGGATAAGAATATAAAGGAAGGCCAGAATGAAATAGGCAAGCTGCAAAAGGAGCTGGAGCAGAAAGAAACAGAGCTCAAGCTTCAAGGTATGGACCCGCAGATAAAAGCCAAAGACACCGAGATTATCAATGCAGAGGCCCAGACTAAACTCAAGGTAGAACAGATCAAGAAGAATGAAGCAGGCTTTAGCAAAGAGGTAGTGGATGCCCTAGTCAAGAAGGCTCAGGATGAAGGCGCTTCCAATGTAAACAAACTAAAGCAGGAGCAGGTAGCTCTTGAGCAACAGAAAACAGGGCTTATGCAGAGGAAAGCAGAATTACAGGGACAGAATAAAGAAGAAAGCCAGGTAGCGCAGCTTTTCAACAGCCAGATCCTAGTCAAAGACACCGAGATTATCAATGCAGAGGCCCAGACTAAACTGCAGATAAAGCAGATTAAGGAGAACGCAAAAGTATCAGGAGCCAGAAAAGAGGTAGTAGATGCCCTAGTCAAGAAGGCAGAGGCTGACGGCGCAGCCAAGGTAAGCAGGCTAAAACAGGAGAAAGCAGAGTTAGAGCAGAAGAGCGGAGACATAAAAGCCCAGACGCAAGTTCTTAGTACCCAGATTGCTAAAAAGACAGAGGATCTTAAAACCAACACCGAAACACGTAACAGGCTGGCGACAGAAAGACAGCAGAGTATGAGGCCAGAAGATAAGGCAATCGTAAAGGCCTGGGCTGAAGGCAAGGCCGAAATAAATAACCTGCAGGAGGAACGTAATGGATTGATACAGAAAAAGGCAGAGTTATCAGCTAATGCCAGCCTTAACGAAATAGACAAGAAAATAGCCGACCTTGATAGCAGGATTGCCGAGAAAGAGAGAGTAGTCAGTAACTTTGAAAATGGCAAAGAATTCCATTTTACCAACCGCCAGACCGCAGCGGAATTCATAGATGCCATAAAGCCGGAAGTTACCAAGATACTGGAAGCAAAGGCGCAAAAACTCGAGGAAAATGTCTCCAGGGACGAAAGGATGCAGTCCTATTCCCTGGTAAGCCTGATACCGTTTGTGGGTTCGGCGCTCTTATACGCCGGAGATGCTTATGGTAGAAAAGGTTCAGCAGACTTAAACGATGTTATACGCAGCGGTATAGTTGATTACACGGTCAACAGGACCAACTACGGCAATTACGGCTTTAGTACTTATACTTCCAAAGGAGAAAGACAAACACCGCAGGATATGAGCCTGTCCAAGGAAGAGGACGTCGTATTAAAGCTGGATGAAAAGCCGAAGCTGAAGCAATTCTTAGGTAATTATATCAGGGGAGAAATGAAGGATACCGAGGATCGCGACCGGGCCCTTTACGCCTTGGATGAAGGCACTACGCAAAGCGTAGTCAGCACCTATACACCGACTATCGCAGGCGTAGCCCAGGCCAGGGAAACATACGGCAATGCCCTGCTTGCCAGGGCCTTCTTTGAGAATTTAGGCAAATTCCAGGACCCTGCAGAACTTAGCAGTAACTTAGGGGCCTTGACCAAATATATGCCTGCCGGCGCCACCCAGGCAGATCAGGCAGAGGTTGTTTCAATCTTGGGCAACAAGGGCGTAGGGCTTTACGACACGGAAGAGACGCTTTTAAATAAGACTGAAGTGGACCGCTTTGGTAGGATGATTAGTACCACCGAATACAATACGAGGTTTAATCCTCAAACAGGCAAGTTTGAGTCTTACAAGGACGATAAATATACCGATTATAATTACAACCAGTTCGGCCTGGCAGTTACTTCGACCAAGGATTATAGCTATATGTCATTGCCCAGGGTTTGGGAAACAGAAGAGATAAAGAGTACTGTATATCAGCCGGGGGTAAAGGAAAGCACTGAATTTCATTTGTTTGATTTCGGCAAGTACGCTTTGACAAAAAATAAGAATGAACGAGAGGCCTTGGGCGAGAAGGTGTTGAAGGGAGATTACGGCATAGCTGTACCTAAAGAGCAGCTGATGAAGGAAGCGGGCAAGCTGACGAAGGAAGAGAAGATAGAATTAAATAAACTGACCACCAAATTATGGAATAAGTTGGGCCATGAGGGCCAACAGCGCTTTGCCTCAAAGACATTATTCGGGCTTACTTTATTAGGTATGAAGCTTTACGGGAAGACGGAAGACGGCAAGGTGTGGAACCAGTTAAGCGATGACGAGCAGGTAGCTATATTGCACGGTTCAGTCGGCTTTAGCCGCTATGTCGCCAGCCCGACTTACCAAAGAGATAACGTACCGCAGAACTGGAATGACCTTAAGCGGGAAGAAGGTTTCAAGACACCTTCTACAACTTCGCACACTTACCCTGCTTCGCCGAAGGATTTCGTTGATATAAATAAAGTGAATAAGATATATCTGCCGGGCGAACATAAAACTGAACCTATTATGGTGCCCCAAGAGGTTACAAACGTCGCGGATAAGCCGTTTACCGTCGGTGCAAATACCTACTATGATGCGAATATATACGCCACAGGCAGTAATGCCAGTCCTTATACAGGGCCTATCAAGGCAATTACAACTGCAGATATTCGCTCTGGTCCTGCTTTAGCCGCCAATTATTATTATAATACCAAGCCAGACTTAATTGGGAACTGGCAGACGCAGACCCTGGAGCAGGGCGTTATTTCCGGAGGCGCTGTCAGTACCACGTTTGACCCGAAGCTCGACGAGAAGATTGATGATTTAAGGATAGACTTTATGAAATTTAAGCTCGAAAGAACCATGGACCAGATAAAGAAAGAGTCCGAGAAGCGCCTTAGTCTTAGCGGTAACCGCCGGGATGCGATAGACAAAGCGCTTGACGTGCAGTTGCCCGCTGAAATCCAGGCCTGGCAGAAAGACGATGCTTTATTTAAGGAGTGGGTTGCAAGTAAAGGCGGAGAGACCTTCGTTAACGGCGTATTCCAGAATACAGACTACCGTAAGAAACTGGAACAGAGACAGGAAACTATCCAGACATATATAGGCAAGGATTTGACCCATGTCCAGCAAACTACTCTTTATGACTATCAGAAATTGCCCGGGAATATATCCTCTTACGGTATATACCGGCTTCCTAATTGGGATATTACCTCCGGTTATAGAGAGGACGTCAGCCAGGTTAAGATACGCGATGCGCAAACAGCAGAAAAAATTAAGGTTCCTTTCCTCACCTTAGGTGAGCAGAAGGCATATACAAATAGCAAGAGGGTCAGGGCAGAAGACCCCAAAGGGTTCAAGTCCATGCTAAAATCCGTTCCTACGCAAGACTTAAAGCAGTTGTGGCAGGACAATCCGCAGATTTTCTCCGAATTGGATACGCTTATGACGGAAAAGTATAAGGATATAGGATATAAAGATATTAAGCTAAACAAGGGTTTCACTTCCTGGGGCGGTATGATAATGTGGAGCATCACTAATAACAAAGATAAATGGGATGCGATGAGCCGGCAGGAAAAGAAGGATTGGGCCTGGAACTTTGTAGGCGTAACCCAGGTTTTGGAGGGCGCCAACCTCGATATGAACGCGGCTGATTACGCCATAAAGCATAACCTGGTCCAGGAGTCTAAGCCAGGAGCTACGGTTGCCGATTATAATGTGGCTACCGCTCCATCTATGCACCGCGTGGTACCAGGCCAGGGCACGCTTCTTCCTATGGAAACCTCAACTATTGAGACCAGCCCGGCAGTTTATGAAACCGTAACTACGCCTGGAGCCGAAGGTTTCCATCGCTATAAGACCTACGAATACAATCCTCAAACCATTAATAATACTGTCCAGCAGAAAGCGCCTAGCCTTGTGGCCAAGAACCCTGTTATGGCTGAGAAACTGCAGGATATTAGCATTAACAAAACAGGAGAGACCTACCTGATACATGAGGATGCAGAGCCCGTATACGGGGCTTTCTACACCAGGGAGACTAAGATAGCACAGCCTAACGGCGGTTGGCATGAAACCAGCGGTATGGGTTCTGACGCTATAGGCCAGACAAGGGATATTGAGATTTCAACCGAAGAACCCGTAATTTACCCATTCAAGCGCGAACAAGCCGAGCCAGCGGTCCAGGCCGTCCCTAAAGAGGAGACAAAAATAGAGCCCCAGCAAACTCCGGATATAATAAACGATTACGCTCCTAATCCTAATTTCAAGAAACAAGACCTGCCTCCACAGTGGTAAATTAATTATATCTCATAAATATTTATTTAAGAGAGTATTCATTGCAAGCTGAATTCAGCTAATATTTGAGTTCATTAATGTCCATTCTGTGAGTATAAATTCATTTAAATGCGGAATATTAAGCTAGAAATCCTGGTATCCTCCCAACTTTATCAACTAGCAGAGAGGATATGAAAGACAATTTCTTTATAAATGTCGGAATTCCCCACAGTCTTCCATTATCTCATAAATTGAGATTATAAATGTCCATTCTGGTAGAATCTCTCATAGGCATACTTATAATCTTCTTTATATAAGAGATTTAAATTTGGCAATATAACATATTTTATGAAGTGAGGGCCACGGCAGAAACAGGGACGGTTCTCAAAGTAAAGAAAGGGACGGTTCTCTTCATGCTTCGTAGTTATAAGAGAACCGTCCCTGTTTTTTCTGCTTCTAAGCTACTTTTTTAGCATTAAATCCTGCCTCTTGAATAAGGCTTTTTTTAGAAAAGAAAACGCTCTCTTTTTATACTGTTTTTTACTTGACACTAATATATCTATATGTTATATTTTGAGCGTAATACGAACGGGCAAACTTGGCGTGAGCCAAGGACGCAAAGCCACGGATCTTCCAGTAAGACTGCCGGGTTGCCGAATAAAACGGAGAGTTGAGTTTGACAATCCGGTTCTTCTTTTAG
>Ga0172368_10008618_pt1 | contig 10349 bp, 8 predicted proteins | sample Lak11m_FD_114540 | JGI IMG/M metagenome (GOLD analysis project Ga0172368, IMG submission 114540) | Freshwater microbial communities from Kabuno Bay, South-Kivu, Congo - kab_022012_11m | ecosystem: Environmental > Aquatic > Freshwater > Lake | place: Democratic Republic of the Congo: South-Kivu...
CGATCCAGGACGAACTGGATATCCAGGATCAGGAGGAGATCCATCAAAATGCGCAGAAATTCTTATACTGCATCGATCCCAATTCGCCTTTAGATCTGGGGACAGACGGGCAGGAATTTCCGCCTTATCTTGTAGATGAACAGAGGATTTTGGCGGGCGTCTATTCTCGGGCGCGCAATGTCAGCGACCAACTGGCTGCCAACCATTGGACTGATTTACCGGCAATGGTGACGGCTGAGACCTATCGAAATATCATTGCCCGTTATTCGTTCGATGAACTCTATCTACCCGATGACCCCAGCAGGTTCCCGCTCCAAACGAAGTTGAAACCCGAGTTTTCTCGCCGCATCCGCTACCAGGGGGTGATCTCGTACCAATTTTTGCAACGCCATGACGGAGAGCCGCCGGCGATCGGACAGCGGGTGGACCACCGCACATTCCGGATATCGGATGTTCGAGCTTTAAGCGGAGAGAAGGTGCTGCGAAAGCGGGGGATTAAAGTGATCTTTGCCGGGTTCAGCGAGTTGACTCCGACAGATCCGAAGGTGAATCAGCAGCGCCTTGAAAGCTGGCGAGCCCGTTGGCAGCGTGAAGTCAACCTGATCCTGGCTGGCCAGGACCAGGAAGTGGGCCGGATCAAAGATGATGCCAGGCTCAGCCGCAGGCGCGAATTGATCAATACCTTTTCCGGCTTGTTTAGCGATAATAACTATTCTGAGGAAGCTCTGACCATGCAGGTGTTCCGGGAGCTGGAAATTGCAGCCACTGACCCTACGACCCGCCAGATGTTGCCCAGAGATACGCTCGAGCAGCTCCGCACAATCCGATTATGGTTGATCCCTGACGCACCGGAAGAAAATCAGCTTGACGAATTCGGACAGGGAGGTTCTCAGTGATCCGTCCGCAAGCGCGCATTCTGATCACCCTGTTTGTGATGATGACCTGGATAGTGGTCAATTTCATCTTTTACCGTCTGGCAGGGCTGCCGGGTTTTGGGGGGCGCTATCTAATCCTGCCTCTTCTTATCCTGTTGTTGATGATTTATCAGGGGGTACGATATGTCCATACAGCCTTTGGATTAAAGGGTTTTTTCCAATCGCTCAATTTATTCTTTGCCTGTATGTTTGGGATTGGCTATCGGACGCTAAGCATCAGCGATGGAAGAGCGCAAGTCGATTCCAGCGGCGAGAATCTGCTCTTGAAGGTAGGCGGTCCTGGATACGTAAAAATTCAGGAGGGCAACGTGGTCGTAGTGGAGAGCATCACTGGCCATTTACGCGTATTGGGGCCTGGCAGGCATTTCATTACCCGCCAGCAAACGATTAAGGAGTGCATCTCATTAGATGAGCGCTTCCGTCCGATAGAAAAACTATCGGCTCGTTCGAAAGATGGGATTGAGGTGCTTGCTCAGGATATCCGCTATCGCTACCAGATTTTCAGCGATGCTGCTGGAAAGGGATCTGCGGATCAGTTTGAAAGGGTCAACCAGCGAGCGGAGCTGCCATTTCATTATTCCGAAGATGCCATCTTGAGGGTGATTTACAACCGGACTCAAGATGGTAAAGGGATCCGCAGCTGGGAAGACGGGGTCAACAACATTGTTGAATCGATCATTATGGATTTCATCCGTTCTCATCCGGTGGATTATTTGACTGCGCCTCTAACCCAGGGTTCAGATCCGCGGGCTGAAATCAATGCTGAGTTTTACAGTCCGGCTGGTCGGAATCGATTCCGCGAGCGGGGAGCGGAGTTAATCTGGATTGATATTGGTCATTTTGAAACCCCTGAAAAAATTGTAGGCGAGCAGCGGGTGAGCACCTGGCAGGCTCGTTGGATGGGGAATGCCAATATCATGAGAGACTATGCTGAGGCCCAGGAATTTGGGCGAGCAGAAGCCCAGTCTGACCTTGTTGGAAACATTGTCCAGAGTTTGAAATCAGTTGGAGCGGCAGGGGAATCGCGCCAAATGATCCGCGCTCAATATCTGGCGCGGATCATTCAAATCATTGAAGCCATGCGAGAGTGACTATTTGGCGTAATCGACAGCCCGGGTTTCGCGAATTACAGTGACGCGAATTTGGCCAGGGTATTGCATGCTCTCTTCGATCTTCTTGGATATTTCGCGCGCCATCTGGATCGACGCCAGGTCGTCGATCTCTTCTGGTTTTACGAAGATCCGAATTTCACGGCCTGCTTGCAGAGCATAGCTTTGGACAACTCCCCGGGTAGTATTGGCGATTTCCTCTAATGAACGCACCCGCTTGAGATATTGTTCCAGGCTTTCCCGGCGCGCCCCAGGCCTTGCGCCAGAAATTGCATCCGCTGCTTCGACGATAGCGGCTTCAAGCGTCTCCTGGTCGATCTCATGATGATGGGCGGCAATCGCATTCACGACTTTACTGGACATCCCATAACGCTTGGCGATCTCAGCGCCCAATTGGGCGTGCGTTCCTTCCATACTGTGATCGACCGCCTTACCCAGATCATGCAGCAAGGCTGCTGTGCGGGCTGTATCAACATCCGCTCCGAGCTCAGAAGCGATGACAGAAGCCAGCTTGGCAGTTTCGACTGAATGAGACAGTTGGTTTTGGCCATAGGAAGTTCGGTACTTTAAGCGACCCAGGGTCCTGATAATCTCTGGATGCAGCCCAGGTAGCCCGGCTTCGTACACAGCCTGTTCGCCTGCCTCGACGATCGCCCGATCCACTTCTTTCTGTTCGGCTTTGAGCACTTTTTCGATATGGGCAGGGTGGATTCGCCCATCCTGGATCAATTTACCCAACGCGCGACGGGCAACTTCCCGGCGGACCGAGTCAAAACAGGAGATCGTGACGACTTCGGGGGTGTCGTCAACGATGACGTCGACCCCGGCTGCCTGCTCAAAGGCGTGAATATTGCGCCCATTCCGTCCGATGATCCGACCCTTCATATCATCGGAGGGGATTTCGACAACTGAGGTGGTAATTTCTGCGACGTGGTCGGATGCAACCCGTTGGATGGCCGAGGTGATGATTTTGCGAGCGCGGTTTTCGCCCTCTTCACGCGCTTCCATCTCAATCTGCCGAATGACGCGCGCCATATCCTGGCGAGAATCCTTTTCGACATCTGCCAGCAAAATCGCACGAGCATCCTCGACCGACATTTGTGAAATTCGCTGTAATTCCTCGGTCTGTTGTGAGTGCAGCTTTTCAATCTCGTTGGAGCGCCTGTCAATTGTGCTCTGGCGCTTGTTCAAGACTTGCTCGCGCTTTTCCATCCGGTCAACCCGGTTATCTAATTCCTCCCTGCGTTTCTGGAGGCGATCTTCTTCTTTGCTCAATTCGTTACGCTTGCGCTCATTATCGAATTCAGCCTTCTTGAGTACTTCCAATGCCTGGTCGCGAGTCCGGATTTCTATCTGGCGGGCTTCTTCTTTTGCCGCCTCCAGGACGCGCTCAGCTTCATCGAGTTGTTCGTGTTTCGCTTTTTGGACCTGATTTTGCTTGTACAGGTAACCAACAGCAAGACCAAGAAAAAGAGCAATCAACACCGAAATAAGTTCGATGATTAATAATAGACTTCTTTCAACAGCCATAGTTATTCCCCTTCATCAAAGTCTGGCTCCATCTCGTGTTCATTCTTCCAGACCCGCTGGGTAGCCTCGGAACTGGTTTCATAGTTAAACCCGCGCTGGGCGAGGTGACGGAGCATTTTTTGACGAAAATCCTTCCAATCAAGATGTGAGAGTTTATGAACCTGACGCTGCGCGGCTTGATAGGCCATTTCGTTGTCATCCATCGCAGCGATGGATTGGTCGATGATATCTGGCTGGATGCCGCGTTTTCTTAACTCGAAAGCCAGCGCTCGCCGGCTGCGCGGACGTAGTTCTGCCCGGTTTTCTACCCAATTCTGAGCAAAGGCCGAGTCGTCCACTAGATGACTACGCTCCAGGCGATCCATGACATAGAAGATCGTCTCTTGCGATGCGGCCTGGTGTTCCAATTTCTGGCGGATTTCTGTTGCAGAGTGCGGTCGATAGTCAATCCAATTTAGGGCGCGCTGATAAGCAGCTTCGCGCTCGTCCTCAGCTTTGAGGGCGCTTATTTTCTCTTCGTCTAATTCCATTCCGATCTGCAGCCAGGCAGCGACAATGTACGCTAAACCAAACGCAAATTCACCATCCAGGTAAATGTTCACCCGTTGGCGGTTATGCTTTTGAAGAGTCAATGCGGTTATCCGCCTGGTTATTTCGGTCATATAAACACAAAGCCGCGTTCCTGCATTGGCAAGTCGCGGCCATTTGTGTCCGTATCAAGTTGGATCTCAGGTTGATGTCAGTGAATGACGCCACCCAGAGCGAATTGAGTTGCTGTCAGCCAGAACTCAAGGCTCGATTAGAAGTGGTATTTAGGATCGCTATGCTGGCGGTCATGTCGGTTGGCTCATCAAATTCATTGTTTCCGCAGTCAGTCCTAATGGATCATTAGACTGACCATATCACCATTATGCGATTTTCTGAGATCATTCTCGTTATGCAGCATCTGCTTTCGGCGCTGCCTGGTCACACGATGGCCGCGTTCAGCTACGATTATTCGCGGCGTTTAGAATTTCCGGAATTAATTCCTGGCGGATCCTTGATTCGATTTCATCTCTTTTCAACACGTTGCGTTGTAAGAAACCAACCGCTTGTTCAGACGATTTGCCCAGGCATGTTGTTTGGAAGAAAAATCCTTCAGCTTGCTTTTGGATCAACTGGAGGACCAAGCCCAGGTCAAAAACCTCACCAGATTTATTAATCCCGTATGGATACATTATATCAAAATCTGTTGTATACAAACAGGGTACAAACTCATTTTTTGTGATCCGGACGCTAATCTTCGTCCCAATTTGCTTTCCCCAATGCTCAATTTTCTTCTTGGTGTCCAAATTGAGATGGATGGCGGTATGGAATTTGAGCGCTAAGCGCTGGAGGTTTGCTGCAAGTTGATGATAAACCGCGCTGAGATGGGTGTTTGGTTGGTTGGTCAGCAGAATGGTTGTCCCGTTCTGTTGTGCGGCTTGACGGATTGCGGGCAAACGCAAATGGAGGATTTCCTGGTTAATCTTATCGGCTGGCTTATCCAACGAGCCGGCAAGTTCTGCGGTGGGCGTTAATGCGTAGAGTGAATCCAACACGATGACTGAGAAGGCGCTGCTCTTGGCCAGGGTTTCGAGAATATCCAAAGCCTGTTCTGTGCAGGATGGGTCGCAGTAATATAAGGTCTGATCATCGACGCCGCAGCGCCGGGCGAATTCGGATGAGAAATTGTGGTCGGCGTCGATCCAGGCAGATAGGCAACCCCGATTCTGAGCTGAGATCACAGCGCTAATACATAGGGTAGTTTTACCGCTGGAAGCAGGCCCATTCATTAAGACAATTGCGCCGAATGGATACCCGCCTGTACCTAAAGCGATATCCAATCGCAACGATCCACTTGAGATCACATCCATGCAGGAATCGTTTTTCATTAATGCGCCTATTGTTAAAATTTAGTCCAATTTACCGTTTTGTTGGGTTAAGGCCTTGCATATCTGACAAATTCTCGTTATACTGTGTTTAATCGTGGGAAAAAGTGGGAGACAGTGGTAGAACGCCGGATGGTCCGGCGTTCTGGCTTTTAGTGGAGAGGTAGAACAAATGTTCTTGGGTCAATTTTTCCACAACCTCGACGAAAAAGGGCGCTTGACAGTGCCCGTGCGCTACCGGGATGATCTGGTTCCGGGCGGCGCGTACGTCATGCAGGGTTTTGACCGGAACCTGATGGTTCTCCCTTCGGAGATATTTAACGAGTTATCTCGCCGCGTCAACCAGATGAGCATGACCGATTCCAACACCCGGCTTCTCCGGCGGATGGTCTTCTCCACCGCAGATCTGGTGCAATTGGACAAAGCGGGCAGGATCTTGCTACCACAATTCCTGCGTCAGTTTGCCGGGTTGGAAAGCAGTCTGGTGGTTGTGGGTATGGGCGATTTCTTTGAGCTTTGGTCGCCTGAAATCTGGGGCGAACAGAACTTAACCATCCAGGATGCCCAATCGAACCCGGACCGCTTTGCAGCATTTGATTTACCGTTCGCATAAACCGAAGTTGGCGATTTAACATGACCAGACACCCAGACGGGATACCGCACCGTCCTGTACTTTACAATGAAATTATACTCGCGTTGCAGCCTGCCCGAGGTATCCGCTTTGTGGATTGCACGCTGGGCGCCGGAGGGCATGCCCGGGGCATCCTGGAGAATAGCGCTCCGGAAGGTCTATTGCTCGGATTTGAAGTGGATCCGGTTGCATTTGGACTGGCTCAACAACAGCTGGCAGCCTTTGGCGCGCGCGCGATCTTGCTTCGAGAGTCATATCTCACTTTGAGCGCGCAGTTGAAAAAGCTTGGTTGGGCTTCGGTAGATGGAATCCTGCTTGATCTGGGCTTGTCTTCCATTCAACTGGATACCCCGGATAAGGGTTTCTCCTTTACATCGGATGCGCCTTTGGATATGCGTTTTGACCCGTATGCGCCTGAGACGGCTGCTGACCTGGTTAATACCCTCTCAGAGCAAGAACTGGCAGAAATACTTTATCGGTATGGCGAAGAGGCTAAGTCTCGTCAGATCGCTCGGGCGATTGTGCGCTCAAGACCGATCACTCGTACGGTTGAACTGGCCGAACTTGTTGTTGGAGTGATCAATAGGGATCGGGATGCTGCGATGCGGACAGGGTTGCAAAGAGATCGGATTCACCCGGCTACGCGAACCTTTCAGGCGCTTCGGATTGCTGTCAATCAGGAGCTGCAGGCGGTTAAGGGCGTGTTGCCGCAAGCGCTAAACGCGCTTGGTTTGGGAGGCAGGCTGGCGGTGATCTCTTTTCACTCTCTGGAGGATCGGATTGTAAAGCAGTACTTCCGCCAGGAAAGCCGGAATTGCCTCTGCCCCGCTCGTCAGCCGATCTGCACTTGCGGGCATCAAGCGTCCATCAAAGAGATCACCCGCCGTCCGATCCGTCCGACAGCGGAGGAAATCCAAAGCAACCCACGGGCGCGCAGCGCTCGCTTGCGAGTTGCTGAAAAGATCATAGAACATTGGCGGGATGGGACTCCGCTTGGGTGACATGATGAAAGGAATCCTGGCTAGCAGGGTTTTTGCTGTTACTGGCACATAAGTTGCAAATTCAACCGTGAGAGTAACCTCGTTTTAGTGAATATTAAAGTTTTCGAATGACAATGGATCAACTTGAGAATATCGCCCGCTCATATTTCCAGGCGCCCTGGAGGAAGCAACTGCAGATCATTGCATTGTTCCTTCTGGGGTTGGTCATTATCGCGTTGGTTGCCGGGGTTTATTTGAGTATTAGCGCTCGTGCGACCGCCGTTGGGCGTGATATCCAAAAGATGCAGCGCGAGATCTCCAATTTGGATAAGGTGAACGAGAGTTTGCAATCTGATTTGGCCAAAATCCTGTCATCCTCCCATATGGAAGCCAGGGCTCGTACGTTAGGTTTTATTGAGACGCCTCCGGACCAAATTGTTTATCTGAAGGTGCCAGGGTATGTGGAGCGCCAATCCGTCATTCTGGCGCCCTCGTCCGATAGGAATGTTGTGCGAGCAATATCCATGCCGCCAGAATACACTGAATCGTTATTTGAGTGGGTCTATCGGCAGGCCAGAGATTGGATTGCTTCGATTTCTGAGGAGAAGCCATGAAAGAACGAGAAAAAAGCCGGCGTTATTCTATACTTGGCGCTTTTCTTTCCATTTTTCCATTCATTATCTTCTTGCGGATGGCGAGCATCCAGGTGAATCCGGATATTGTACGGAAAATGCAGGAAATCGGAGATGCATTCACCAACCCATTATTGACGCTCACCCCAGCTCGTGGTCAGATTTTTGACCGTCGGGGCAATCTCCTGGCTGGAAACCGGAAGGTGTATGAGGTGGGAGTGGAACTGCAAGATGTGGAAAACCCAACCACGATCGCCCAAACGGTCAGCGCCTTATTGGGGGTTGACTATGAAGATGCCTTATACGTTGCCAGCCTGGAATCTTCAGACAGCATGGTGTATTCGCCCTTGACCAACAATGTAACAGAGGAAGAGATCGAAAAACTAAAAGTAATCATTGAACAAATGGGCGCCGTTTATACCGGCAAACGAGATGAGAATACTCCCAGCCTGAATGGTTTGGTTTTCTCTCCACGCCTGGGGCGTATTTACCCAGAGGAAGCGCTTGCCTCGAATATCTTGGGTTTTGTCAATAGAATGGGCGAAGGGTTTTATGGTGTGGAAGGACGGTTTGACTCGCTTCTTAAAGGGATGTCGAAGGTGGTGCGCTCCTCGAATGATCCTAACCGGGCAGAGGAAATGCCGAGTGTGCCGGACGGGGCGAGTTTGGTTTTAACGATTGATCGCGAAATCCAACGCGCGATGGAGCGGATCATCGATGATGCAGTCGCCGAAACATCGTCCGACTCAGGCACGCTGGTAGTCGTGAATCCCCGCACCGGTGAAGTGATAGCAATGGCGACCACGCCGCGCATGGATCTGAATCAGTTCTGGAAAGTGGATGAGATTTTTACAAATGAAACGCCGTATAATCGAGCGGTTTCCCAATCCTATGAGCCTGGATCAGTTTTCAAAGTTTTGACCATGGCATCTGGCCTGGATAGCGGGGCGGTGACACCCGAGACTGTGTTCGTGGATACAGGGGCGATCGAGATTGGCGGGACGATTATTTATAACTGGAATCAGGTCGCCTGGGGACCTCAGGATATGCAAGGTTGTATGCAGCATTCGTTGAATGTCTGTCTGGCCTGGATATCCACCCAGATCGGTTCGGATGCGTTTTACCAGTATCTGAGCGGGTTTGGGATCGGTCATGTGACCGGGATTGATCTGGATGGTGAAGCTTCCGGGCGGCTGAAGGAGCCGGGTGATAATGATTGGTATGCCGCCGATTTGGGGACAAACGCATTTGGGCAGGGTGTTGCTGCAACGCCTATCCAGATGGCTGTCTCCATCTCCGCGATCGCGAATGATGGCGTAATGATGGCGCCGCAGATTGTGAAATCGGTGGTGAGCGAAGGTTATCAGCACCACATTGATCAGCGTGTCCTGGGGATGCCGATTAAGGCTGAGACTGCACGCATATTGAGCGAGATGCTTGCCAATTCGTTGGAGACTGAGTCCTCGGATGCGCTGGTGACCGGTTATCGTATTGCTGGAAAAACGGGTACTGCTGAAATCCCCACGCCTTTCGGATATACGAGCAATGAAACCAATGCATCTTTTGTCGGCTGGGGCCCTGTGGATGATCCACGTTTCTTGATCTACGTCTGGTTGGAGAAACCAGGCACTTCACAATGGGGTTCTGTGGTTGCTGCGCCGGTGTTCCAGAGAGCGGCTGAAGAATTGGTTGTATTGTTGAACTTACCGCCAGATGCGATCCGGAAAAAACTGGCCAGGGATTGATTCGTGAGCAGACATTATTGGATGTGAGATGTTGAGAGTTGCAGATGTCATTGAAGGATTAAGTGGCGCTCGTCCGAATTGGGGGATGCAACCAATCACCGGAGGTGTGGTCGATTCGCGCCAGGCTTATCAGGGTTGTATTTTTGTGGCTTTGCCAGGCGAGAATCATGACGGACACGAATTCGTTGAGCATGCCTTTGAGAAAGGCGCCAGCCTGGCATTAATCCAGCGCGAGCTGGGTGGGCGGTACGCAACAATTGATCTGCGCGCGGGCAACCCGGGAATTGAGCTGGTGGAATCTGCTGCTCCGTTGATGATATTGGTAGATGACAGCCTGTCAGGATTACAGCAAATTGCCCGTTTCTGGCGCCGCAAGCTTTCTTTGAGGGTGATTGGTGTGACCGGGAGCGTAGGAAAGTCAACGACGAAAGAGTTGATTGCAGAGGTGTTGTCGCAACGCTTCCGGACGCTAAAGAATCCAGGCAACCTGAATAATGAAATTGGCCTGCCGCTAACCATGCTTTCACTGGATGAAAGCCATCAGCGGGCTGTGTTGGAGATGGGTTTCTATGTTCCAGGCGAAATTGCTCTTTTATGCGAGCTGGCTTTGCCGGACGTTGGCGTGGTTACAAACATCGGTACAGTCCACGCAGAGCGAGCTGGAAGCCAGGCGGAGATCGCCCGCGGTAAGGCGGAGTTAGTTCAAGCGCTGCCGCACGCGCCGCAAGGTGTGGCTATCTTAAATTACGATGATCCCTGGGTAAGAGAAATGACCGGGTTGACCGATGCCAGGGTTTTCTTTTACGGATTGGATCCTGAAGCGGATCTTTGGGCAGATCATATCGAAGGCTTGGGTTTGGATGGGATCCGGTTCCGC
>Ga0172368_10008622_pt1 | contig 10346 bp, 11 predicted proteins | sample Lak11m_FD_114540 | JGI IMG/M metagenome (GOLD analysis project Ga0172368, IMG submission 114540) | Freshwater microbial communities from Kabuno Bay, South-Kivu, Congo - kab_022012_11m | ecosystem: Environmental > Aquatic > Freshwater > Lake | place: Democratic Republic of the Congo: South-Kivu...
ACCAGTTCTTATCAGGCGCGAAGACGGTCACTTTGCCAAGTTTACGCATTTCCTGCGCGAGAGCGAGGAGTCCGGGCGCTTGCACGCCGTCATCGTTGGTTACTAAGATATGCATGAGGTCATTTCCGATTCTCGATTTGCGATTTTGGATTTACGATTTTAGATACTTCGACATGCTCGGTACAAGTTTGCGGGTGGAATTATAACGCGATATGCTTTCAATCCCTTTTAAACAAAAACGCCCCGCATCACTGCAAGACGTTTTTGAATTTACCTTGTTCTCAACACAACCCCGTTTTGAGACGGGTCGTAAACCAGTAACCCATCATCTATTTGGTTAAATGGAATTCCGGCGTCATCTATCCTTTTAACGACTTCATCCAGCGCCTGCTGATTTGCAAAATCCACAGTGAAGTAGCGTAGTCCCACAGCATCGGACGGCGGAGGCGGAGCGCCTTCCCCCTGCCAGGCGTTCAACCCCAAATGGTGGTGATAGCCGCCCGCGGAAATGAAGGCCGCCTGGAATGTGGATGAAAGTCCCATCACATCGAAGCCGACAACGCCGTGATAAAAATCGACAGCTTCCTGAACGTTGCGCACATGCAAGTGGACATGTCCCACGCGCGTTTCGGGTGGGATGGATTGGTCGAGCTTATCATCCCCTTTCAAGTGGCTAAATAATGCGTCCACGTCCAACGGTTCGCGTCCGTCACTCAATGTACCATCTGCACGGCGGGTAACAAAGTCATTATTTTCGATGGTAAATATGCCATCCTCAGGTGACTCGGCATATAACTCAATGCCGTTGCCCTCGGGATCGTCCAGATAGGTGGTCTTGGTCATGATATGGTCGGTGGGGTGATTGCGGTACTTCAGTGCGAATAAACGTGCAATTGCCCGCGCAAGTTCACGCCGGTTCGGGAACAAGACCGCAAAGTGATACAACCCGGTCACGCGGCGATATTTCTTTAAGTTCGGTTCTTCGGTGAGCTGCAGCAAATCCACGCCGCCCGCTCCAAGCCCCGCCTTGTTGTCTTTGCGCCAGTGGGTTTTGAAACCCAAAGCCTGCTGGTAGAACATAAGTTGATTCTCAAGGTTGGCAACTCTCAATGAAACATGACCAATCAACGTGTCGGGATGAATCGAAAAATCTGTCTGAGCGGAAGTGTTCGTCTGTGTGTTCATATTCACCTCTAAACTTTTTGGGGAGCAACGTCTTCTGACCCTGCTCCCCATTTGATATTATCCAATGATCTTAAGAGCACTGCCCCAATTTGTTCCGAGAGTTCCTTGAAGAGTAATGTGTAATAACTGCATGGCTTCGATCTGGCGTGCGCGGTGGAGCGGACCTGAGTCGATGGCGCGCATTCCACCGTCGGTGACCAGTTGCGCGACCTTCGCCTTCGCGTCGGCATTATCGCCCGCGATGAAGACATCCAATTTCTGTCCGGCAACTTCACCGGCGACGAGCGTACCCGCGTACGTGGTATTGAACGCCTTGACCACATTCGCGCCGCTGACCAAAGCCTTTGCTAAATCTTCTGCCGAAGATGAATCGGGCGCGGTGGCGAGTCCATCGTAGGTGGAATTCAACGGGTTGGCAATATCAACGACGACTTTGCCCGCAAGTTTCGTACCGAGCTGCTTTGCGATCTCGATGTTCGTTCCATACCAAACAGCCAGCACGACCACATCACCCAGGACTGCGTCACCGAGACTCGATGTGGAAACCGTCGCGCCATTTTTAGCGGAAGCTTTCACATCCGCGGCTGTCTTTTCAGCAACTTCAGGATTCGCATCTACAAAAGTGACCGAGTGTCCTCCGGCAACCGCGCGGGTTCCGATACCGCGTCCCATATTTCCTGCACCGATAATCGTTACGTTCATGTTGACTCTCCTTGAATTGTTTGATATTATACGCTCGTTGTTTATGCAACAGATGTTGTTTAATTTACACTTCTTACCTTTTCAGGTCAACCATCAAATATTTGGATTTGTTGCCTAAGCAACACTGGAGTGATTATGTTGCCCAACCCCGACGAAAAACTCGACCCGCGCGTCAAACGGACCCGCGGCCTGATCCTGAAATCCTTTGAAGATCTCCTCGCCGAGAAAAACTTCGAGGCCATCTCCGTTCAGGATGTGACCGACAAGGCGCAAATTAATCGCGCCACCTTTTACGCACACTTTCAGGATAAATACGCCCTGCTCGATTACTCAATCAGCCGGATGTTCATGCAGGAGATCGAAAAGCGGACGTTGAATGTTTGTCACTACAGTTCAGATAATTTGAGGAACCTTATTCTGGCAGTGTGTGATTTCCTCTCCCACATGCATACGGAATGTGCCCAACCTCACCAGCAATTTGAATCACTGATCGAAACGCAGATCAAACAACAGATATTTGGTTTGTTATCTCACTGGCTTGAGCAATCGGAATCAAAAGTCCCCACTGAAATCCCGGCAACCGTTGCGACCTGGGCCATCTATGGGCTGGCATCGCATTACAGCCACGCAAAAAAACGCCCCGCCCTCGAAAAATTCGTGGACGAAGCGCTTCCGCTGGTGGCAGTCAATTTGGAACAGTTTGCGTAGGGGCGCAGTAGGGGCGACGCAATGCGTCGCCCCTACGCCAACGATCTTTTGAAATTCAAAAAAGCATCTTCTTCAGAGGGGTCAGAGCCATAAGCCATGGCGAGATAATACGCCATGTAATCGCCAAATAGAATCAAAGTCCATAAATTGGCAGGGACAGATTCGCCTCGGGCGTCTATCACGTCCGTGTTCAGGCCTTCGAGCATGAAAGCCTGGCGCATCAAGTCTGAACGCAATCTATTGCGCGGATGATCTGAAGGCGCACGCAGAAACAAAGTCATCGTGTGCGCGTTGAGGGTCTGACCGGGATTGAGAGTGGCCGTCAATGCGTTGTGATTCGCTTCGGGGATGACCTCAAAATTTGCTCCCGCCTTCGCAAATTGGTTGACTTGTATCTTCCAGCGCCTCGCAACGGGGGCAAGAGTCTCAGTCCCTACGAATGTGACCCACCGCCCTACCAATTGACCTGCATAGCGCTTGGCAGGGTTCTGCGCGGCGACCACTTCCGCGCGGATATGCTCCTGCGAGGCCTTCATTGCAGATACAGCTTCGTTTATATCATTTGCAGGGTTGGGAATAAAATTCATGCGTGACAGGAAGGAAAGTATCAGTCCATAAGGATAAGCAATGCCTTTCCCGTCATAATTCCAGGCAGGGACATTTTTTTGCGGCGGCGCGTTTGGTTAATTCGCCGCCAGCCGAAATGACCAAAATCTGTGTGTCATTTTTGAGGGCCGTTTCAAAAGCATCCAATGTTTCTTCGGTATTGCCTGACTGGGAAATGCAAATGACCAGAGTCCTTTTATCGCTTGCAGAAGCGGGGAGTCCGTAACCGCGGTGAATGGTCACGGGGAGGCGAATGTTGGAGAAAACAGAAGCAGTGACCAGCTCGGCAGAGACTGCTGAATCTCCCATTCCGGCAAAGACAATATTTTGAATGCCGGCAAAATCCGGCAGCGTCAGAGTCTGTCCCAATTCCCATGCCTGTTGAAGTTGACCCGGCAGTGAATCAATTTCAGCAAGCAGGTTTTGCGTATCTATTTTTTTGAAGAGATCAAGGTTATCTAGGTTCATAATTTCCATGATTCCCTGAGCGAGAGCGACACTTGCGCCGCGCGCCAGTGCGGTGAGGGTCTCTACGATAATCTCAGAGATGCTTCGCTGGCGCTCAGCATGACACTTAACTTGCATCCCTGATGTATTTGGTCATATCCTTCTTTAATTCTTTGAGCGATGGGATGTGGACGTACATCATGTGACCGGCTTTGTAATAGGACATGCGGATATTTTTGCGCAAAGATTCGTCGAGCCCGAGATGATCGAAAGTGTATTCAGTGGCGAAGTAGGGCGTGCCGAGATCGTAATAACCGTTGGCGACAAAGACCTTGAGATATTTATTGAAGGTCATGGACTGTCGCAAGGTTTCGGCGACGTTGACATATTGATTCTGGAAATATTCATACGACCAATTCATCCAGACCTTGTCACTGAGGATCTCATATGGCAGGTCGGTTTCAAATTTCAACTCGGTGCGGATGTAATCATTGAACGCGGCGGTGTACGGCCCGTTGACATTGGCGAAGAGCGGATCATATTCGTGCGTTTCAGTGACCCCGCTGCGGTCCATACCCGTGTAGCGGCTGTCAAGGCGGCCGATGGTTTTGCCGCGCTCGCGCAGAAGTTCCTTGAAGAAGTGCCTATCTGTAATGCGCAGGTTGGTGCGTTCGATGAATTCCCTTGAGATGCCGGTGTAGCGTGAAAGTTTTTCGGCAACGACAGCGCGCTCTTCGGGCGAGAGGGATGCGCCTTTCAGCAGGGCGGACGCGTAATCACCTTTTGCGAATTCTTCTGCTTCCTTGATGACAGTTTCCAACAGCGCTTTGAAATTCAACTTATTGTGATACCAGGCCGTGGCCGCATACGCAGGCAGGAAGAGAATGAATGGAAGATCGTTGTTGAGATTGAAGTCAATCGTGGTGAAATCCAGCACGGCAGAGATGAGGATCAACCCATTCAGGAGCAGTCCGTGGCGATTCTGCAAATATCCCGAGAGCCCGGCCGAGCGCGTGGTTCCATACGATTCGCCCGCAAGGAATTTCGGCGAAAGCCAGCGGTTGTAACGCGTGGTGTACAAACGGATAAAGTCGCCGACAGACGCGATGTCTTTTGTGAAGGTGTGCCACTCGGCAGATTTCTCCCCTTCCACAGGACGGCTGAACCCGGTGCTCATTGGATCAATGAAGACGAGGTCGGTGTCGTCGAGGATGGAGTATTGGTTATCGGTCAATTTGAACGGGGGCGGGGGCATCTCGCCTTCGTCGGTGAGGACGACGCGACGCGGTCCGAGCACGCCCATGTGCAGCCACACGGACGATGAGCCGGGTCCGCCGTTGAAGGAGAAGGTGACCGGGCGCTTGCTCTTGTCCTTCACGCCGTCTTTGGTATAGGCGATGAAGAAGATCTGCGCGCGCGGCTTTTCGACCTCGCCGTCTTTTTCCTTATCGTTGACTTCCTCTTTCATCACCATCGTGCCGGTGGTGACGGTGTACTTGATAAGCTGGCCGCCGATCTTGATCGAATGTTTGCTCTCGACAAGGTTGTCTTTTGGCGTCGGTTTTTCTTCCTTCTTTTCATCTTTCTTTACTTCGGGTTTTACATCTTTTTTCTCAGGCATGGTGAACTCCGATTTAGTTTTTTTTCAATTGTAATCCCTAACTTGGCGGGGCAAGAGCAAAATCTTTCGCCACAGATTTCGCAGATTTTTTATGAATCGCTTAAAACTTCTTGCAGGGACATTGGACATCCTGTATACTGCTTTGCAATGACCATTGTCAAAAGTCCCCTAAGATACCCGGGTGGGAAATCACGCGCCATCGAGCGGATGAAACTGCTCCTGCCGAATGAATTCACCGAATACCGCGAACCCTTCGCCGGAGGCGGTTCGTTCTTCATTTACTTGAAGCAAAAGTTTCCGCAGTTGAAAATTTGGATCAACGACCTGAATGCCGAGTTGTATTATTTTTGGCTTTACGCTCAAATCGATTCTGAAAGACTCGCTAAAGGCGTTGGAAAGATGAAAGAGGAAAGAGTCAACGGGCAGGCATTGTTCGATGAGCTGGTTAATATCAACGTCCAGTCATTGACCGGGTTCGAGCGCGCGGTCCGCTTCTTTGTGCTGAATCGAATCACTTTTTCGGGTGTGGTCGAATCCGGTGGATATTCCCAGCAGGCTTTCGTAGGGAGATTCACCGAGACGTCTATTCAGCGCGTGGCGTTGTTGGGAAAAGTGTTGGATGGTGTGAAGATCACAAACCTCGATTACCGCGAGGCCCTTGCCGAAGGCGGCAGGGATGTGTTCACCTTCCTCGACCCACCTTACTTCAAAGCGACCAAGTCGAAGTTGTATGGAAAAAATGGAATCCTACACACTGACTTCAACCACGCTGAATTCGCCTCAGAAATGAAGCAGTGCGGTCATTCGTGGCTGATCACCTATGACGATTCGCCTGAGATCAGGAAGAACTTCGAGTTTGCAAATATTGTCGAATGGGAATTGCAATATGGGATGAATAATTACAAGCAGGGCAAGGCGGACAAGGGGAGTGAACTTTTTATTTCCAATTATCAACTTCCACTTAAGTCAAAATGATTTGTATCTATAATTGGTACATAAAATTCTTTAGGTTCCAAAACGAGTCTGTGGATTGATAAACAGGTAATAGACTGCCAGTCCGCCGCTGTAGATGAGGATTGCAGTGTAAACAACCAGGTTGATAAAGCGACCGGGTTCCACAGTGTTGAGCAAGCCTACAAATGGGACAATCAGCACCAGGTCATAGGCGAGAAAACTGAGCAGTTGACCGAGGGCGTTATGCCAATTGGGCCGGAACATGCCATAAAGGAAATAGAATGCGTCGCCGAGAAAAATACAGCCAAAAACGACGGACGTATCGGGGTTTAATTTCCAGGGGAAGATAGGAGCTTGTAGAACCAGCGCTCCGCCCGAAAGGAAGAGGGAAACGATAAATATCCAAAAAGAAACTTTGACGGGGTTGGGCATCGGGCGGGAGTCTTGCAGCGGAATCTTCAAACTCCAAAAGAATGCGGCGAGGCTGACAGCCGCTGATACGGCGGCGAATGCGCCAAAGGAGGCCATGTCTGCGCGCCCCTGCGATGCGAGTTTGAAAAAGTAGATGGAGGTGGTGAGGGCAATGACGAAGACGTTGAGCGAACCTGCGGGCAGTGCGCCGAATTCGCCTGTCCAGCCGACCCAGAGTGCGGCGGCGCTGACGGCGGCAAGGATGGAGCCGATGAACAGGTAGGAGTAACGCCCGTCCTCCCAGGGCCAAATGAATATGGAGAAGGGCAGTCGAAAGATGAAGCCGATTGCAAAGAGGAGAAAGATCAGACCGCCAACGAAAGTGAGACCGCGTAGAAGTTTCATGTGTACCTACCTTTAAGAAGAGGATTTATAGGTGATAACCCCCTTAGTCTTGCGGCGGTGTGGGACATAAAAAGTGTCCCGGATTTTGTATGCATAGCGCGGATATTGTGTTCCGGGCTGGATTGAAACTATCGCTTAGGTACGTGTAGGTCTTTCTTCGAGTGAATCTTTCTCAAATTCGCGCCCCGCCCGACGATAAACCGTCGGGCTATTCATACAAAGCCGACTGAAGTCGGCTAGTCCGCTTGGCGGACTTTGTATGAATAGCGTGGACGTTTACGTCCATGCGTTGCCCATCGCCAAACGCATTACGATTTATGTTTAGCCAAATGAGATGGTAACAATGTTTCTTTCCATTCCTCATTAAACTCCAAGTTCATTCCTGTGGATGCTTCCACTTCACGTATCTTTGCCTCTAGTATTTTTGCAAAACTTACTCCATTATTTATACTCACCAAATCGTCATGATCTATAACAACAACATACTTATTCGTTTTCGCATGAAACAATGCTTGAGTAGCACGAGAATCACTCAATGCCCTTTTTTTCTTTCCTCTTTCTGGAAATCCAGTAGCAGGAGTATGAGAAACAAAAACACCCAAGTGTGCTGTATCCTGAAATTTGTTTTGAAGAATGCTACATAGCCGTGAAAACTGTTGGTCGGTAATGGGCTTATCTTGATTTTTGCATTCAACCACAATAGTACGACCAGATATAGGCAAATGCAAATATTGCATTAGATAAACCCAAGCATTAGAGTCCCCATCTACAACTAAATCATGTTGAGGTGCATAGGATTGGTAGCTACGAACATTTCCAATTCCTATAAAACATTGGAAGAGCAAATAAGCAATTTCTTCAAGTAAATTCCCAGGATTTTCTTCTTTCGAACCGGAACACCAATCAAAATAATCTTTCAATCTTGCATTCAACCTTGGAGAAGGCATTATGACCAATTGCGCCCAGCCTTGTGCCTCAAGAATCTCCGATCTCACTCTTCCATCTTCTAATTCAGAAAGAGCAGCAACTGCATCAATTACAAGTTTTTCGATTTCTTCCCTGTTTTTGGGTGCCATAATTTACGCTTCAAAACTAACGTCTTGGTTGATTACGAATTCAAAATCGTACAACAACTCGGATTCGTTTTCGATATTTTCTTCACAAACTTGGCAAAAAACCTCGTCAACTCTTGGCAATCCATTTTTCAAAAGGCGTCTCGCAAAATAAGAATCTTGATGCTGTAAGTGATAAATCAATATAAATCCATCAACAATACTTTTGTTGTACAAAAAGATTAATAAAGCCATAGCATCTTCCAGGCGACAGCCAGTAGCAGCTGCAACAACATGTGGCATCAGCTGCTTATTGACAGCCACCAGATTGTTCAGGAGAATTGCTTGTTTTTTACTAAATAAGCCCAAGTTGGTTAGGTTCACTATCAACATATTTAGGTAGGTTTTTTATCTGGTCAACAATAAATGCAAGTTGATCTGCGTCGTTCTTCCAGCTAGTGTGGCAATTAATGTGTGGAAAGGCATCAGGGCTTGGATGATTTGGCTTCATCCCAAAATAAAAATGTGCTTTAAGAATCTTTTTCGAATCATGCTCTAAAGAAAATTCGTATGACTTCGCACCAAATTGGCGAATGATTGTTTGTAAAATACTGTCTTGTAAGTGCCGTTGCCTTGGAATATCTAATTTTAAATTTAATTCCTTCAAAACCGATAGACTGAGGGTATTCGCCAAATGATTAATACCCTTAACGTCAATCTCTACATCACTGCCAGCCCCAGCAGATTTCGCATTCAATGACACCCCGCCAGACTCTGCGCGAATTCGCAAATCAGTCCATTTATAACTATCTTGTGCTCGGTAATAACCCCATAATTGATGCAACACTAATTGATGAAAATTAGGGAATTCCAATTTTACACTGGCTATTTTTTCAAATTCATCGATAAGACCTGGAATATAACTCCAGTACGGGAATTGGGATTCTCGATTAGTTGAATCCTCGTCGATTGCATGAGTAAAGCCTTGCCAGTGAAAAGACAAAATTTCATCTGCGAGCCTTGCATAAATTAACCATCGGATAGCTCGCCGTATTGGTTGTTTTGTTACTTCATCAAATTCCCAATGTGGTATGAAAATTGGTTTTATATACCACTTTGCGTTGACATCCTCAGGCAAAATTATAGGTCCATGCCACTCAGACATCCCTTCGCTATATACTAAATTGATTGGGTCATTTAATGTTTTCGAGAATGAAGTTTCCCCAAGTTTAAAAGTAAGCCATTTTTTTGATCTTCGAATCAAGTTATATAGAATTGGTTGCACCCCAGTAAAACCCGGATCAGAACTTAGATAGCTTTCTATATATCCGATAAGAAAATTCTTTACACCCGCTTGATTTATTCTTAGGTCTCTGCAAATATTTCTTAATGTAGCAACATCAAAATCGTCTGATCTTAGAAATTGAAGAGCAAACGGGACACCTTGTATATCATATCTCACAACAAGCGGTTTTGAAGACATATTTCTCTCTATTTTTTACGAGGAATTATACTTCCTCAATAACCAAGTCAACCAACAATTACAAAGACGGCGTCCCATCCTCCGCCGTCCTAATCTCTAATTCTCCGTCTCTACAGTTTCGCAAACCTCAACACCACCTTCGCCGCGTAGCGGGATATTTTAATTCTACTGCTTGACATGTAATCCATGTGTCCGCTTGAAATACAAGGAAATCACTACAATACTATTGCAATTGTTGTGTTTTCCTTGTAAAATAAGGACGGAGCAGTCACCATGAAAAGCGACAAATCCCAACTCTATGCGGAAATTTTTCAAAAACACGGCGTCTTGCGGCGAGTGGAGGCAATAAAACTTGGCGTGCCAGAATATGTCATCTACGAGATGACCAAAAGCGGTGATTTGATAAAAGAAGCGCGCGGACTATATCGGCTTGCGGAGTCTGAACCGTTGAGCAACCCCGACCTAGTACAAGTCAGTCTTCTCGTTCCCAAAGGCGTGGTGTTTTTGATATCCGCGCTGTATTTTCATCGGCTCACCACCCAAATTCCGCAATGGATATATCTTGCCCTGCCGCGCGGAACCAGCTACCCCAAAGTTGAGTATCCGCCTGTAAAAGCGTTTGTCAGGTCGGCAAAACAATACTCTGCTGGTGTGGAAGAACATATGATAGACGGCATTAAAGTCCGAATATACAACAGGGAAAAAACCGTAGCCGATTGCTTCAAGTATCGCAAACAAATAGGGAACGACATTGCGCTGGAGGCATTGAAAG
>Ga0172368_10008623_pt1 | contig 10346 bp, 15 predicted proteins | sample Lak11m_FD_114540 | JGI IMG/M metagenome (GOLD analysis project Ga0172368, IMG submission 114540) | Freshwater microbial communities from Kabuno Bay, South-Kivu, Congo - kab_022012_11m | ecosystem: Environmental > Aquatic > Freshwater > Lake | place: Democratic Republic of the Congo: South-Kivu...
CCTGGGACGGGAGGCGGCTTCGTCGATCACGACGTGGACTTCAACGCGTTGAATGTTCTTCCCCGCAGGTGCCCCTCCGCGCAGCGCCTAAGACCCGGGTGTTCGAAGGAGGGCACCCCCCATGGCGCAGACCACCACGTACGTCCCCGGCACCTTCTGCTGGGTCGATCTGTCCACCCCCGACGCCGCGGCCGCGAAGAATTTCTACACGCAGCTCTTCGGTTGGACCGCCGACGACATGCCGGCGGGCCCCGACATGATCTACACCATGCTGCTGAAGGACGGGAAGGAAGCTGCGGCGCTGTCGGAGAGCAAGGAGCGCCCCCCCTTCTGGCAGTCGTACGTGAGCGTCGGCAGCGTGGACGACGTCGCCGCGAAGGTCGAGGGCCTCGGGGGCAAGGTCGTGATGGCACCCTTCGACGTGCTGGACGTGGGCCGCATGGCCGTCCTCCAGGATCCCACCGGCGCCACCTTCAACCTCTGGGAGGCCCGCAAGCACCACGGCGCCGGGATCGTCAACGTCCCCGGCAGCTTCGTGTGGAACGAGCTGATGACCACGGACACGGCCGCCGCCAGCCAGTTCTACAAGGGCCTCCTGGGATGGGAGTCGCGGTCCATGGACGTGGGCATGGCCTACACCCTGTTCCACTGCCCGGGCAGCGAGAAGGACGCCGGCGGCATGATGAAGGTGCCCCAGGACGCCGGCATGCCCTCCATGTGGATCGTCTACTTCGCGGTGGAGGACGCGGACGCGGTCATCGAGCGGGCGCAGTCCCTCGGCGGCACCCTCCTCAACGGCCCCATCGACATCCCCAGCGTCGGCCGCTTCGCCATCCTGCTCGACCCGCAGGGCGCCGTCTTCGCGGTGATCAGGACGGAGATGGCGGCGAAGGCTTGACAAGAACAGCGGTGAGGCCGATGATGGGTACAGGAATTGAAAGGTTTGCAAGGATGCACATCGATCAGACCTGGCTGGAAGCCCTCGGACTCGTCTCCGTCATCGCCTCGCCCGTCATCTTCTTCTGGGTGATCGGGCTGACGCGCTCCCGCGAAGGCTCGCACCCGCTGGCCTAGCCCCCATGGACGTCCGCGCCGCGACAGTCGAGGACGAGGAAGCCCTCGCGCTCGCGATCCGCCGCCGCCCCTGGCACGTCGTCCCCTGCCGCGGGTGGGACGCGAACGCCGTCGCCTGGTACTGGGAGAAGTCCCTCCACGACCACTGGGCCGAGGTGCTGGCGCAGCCCGCGGTCGAGGTGCTGCTGGGCTGGCGCGGCGGCGAGGTCGCCAGCTGGATGGTGCTCCAGCACGACGTGGAGGAGTCCGCCTCGGGCGAGCTGCACAGCCTGATCCGCCAGCCGTCCTGGATCACCGACGCGGAGATGCTGGCCGTCGCGGCCGAGCGCGCGTCCCGTCACGGCGTGGTCCGCCTGGGGCTGGACGTGCCCTCGGGGGACGACGCGGAGGCGGCCATCTGCGAGGCCTTCGGCATGGTGGCGGAGCACCAGCGCATCGTGCGTCCGCTGGCGCGGGGCGTGCGCGGCAACCTCCGTCCCCTGCCGCCGCTCCAGGGCCGCGTGCGCCGCGCGGGCGTCCCCGATCACCTCTTCCTGATGGCCCTCAGCACCGAGACCGTCCCCCACATGTTCCACGAGAGCCGCCTGGACGGGCTCGAGGACATGCGCGGGCGCTTCTTCGACGTCTACGGAATGTTCCCGATGGCCCAGGACCTTCGCTACCGCACCTGGATCGCGGAGACCTCGGCGGGCGTGCCGGCCGGCGCCATCATGGTGGACCCGGAGGCGGAGCGGGCCTTCGACGACTCCTGGGACTCCTACATCTACGACCTGTCGGTCTCCCCGTCGTTCTGGGGGAGCTGGGTGGGGGCCGCGATGGTCAACACCGTCATCCAGGAGCTGACGGACGAGGGATTCGGATACCTGACGGGGGATATCAGCACGGACAACCGCCGAGTGGCGGCTCTCGCCCGGCGCTTCGGCTTCGAAGTGGAGAGCAAGCGCTACTTCAAGCGGCTTTGAGGAGCAACATGAGCGACAAAGAGGCGGATCTCCAGGGGATCCTGAGCCGCGCCCTCGAGGTCACCTGCACTTCCTGCGGGAGCACCCAGTCCTCTCGTGACGACACCTGTTCCGCGTGCGGCGCGGTGCTGCCCGAGGACGAGGACGAGCCGTCCTTCTCGATGATGTCCGAAGCCCCGGAGGCCGCGGAGCTGCCGCCCGGCGTCCTCAAGATCACCCCGCTGGAGAAGTCCAAGAACTTCATCGCGCTGCGCAAGGCCGGGACCATCCCCGAGGGTGGCGTCTCCGAGACCGAGTTCCGGGAGATCATGACGAAGCTGAAGTTCGTGGGCGACTCGGGCGTGAAAGTCTTCGAGTCGGCTCCCGCCAGGGCCAAGTTCGGCCCGCTCAAGGGCGAGGGAAAGGCCGCGGCGGAGCTGATGAACCGGGGCTTCATCCGCCTCCTGGGCGGCGTCAAGCGCATGGAGACGTACCTCGACAAGCGCGACGCGGCCGAGCTGAAGGCTGGCCTGGCCGAGGCGGAGGGTGGCTTCGTGGACATCGACACGGCCCAGCACATGGCGGCCGCTGCCCGGGACAAGGAACGGGGGGCTTGACTTTGAGCGCCGCCGTGGGATACACGGAGTAGACGAAGTACAAGGAGGATCCCCTCATGGGCGGTGCAATTGGTGGTGGCGGCGGCGGCAAGAACCCGGCAGACAAGCTGATGGCCCCGATCAAGAAGCTGGGCCAGATGATGAAGTCGCTGCCCAACCCCATGGATCTGCTCGGCGGCATGGGCGAGAGCGCCAAGGGCGGCGAGTAAACCGACCCGCTCGAGCTGGCCCGACGCAGCTCCAGGCTTCCCGGCTGGAGCTGTTTTCGTTCTCGGTGGCCTCAGAGCTCCAGGAGGTACCGCCGGCTCTCCACGCAGGCGCCGAAGCGGTCGAGCAGGCGGATGACCCGCTCGTTGCGCCCGCTCACGTCGCCCGCCGCGTAGCCCATGCCGTCCACCGCCAGGTCGTGGAGGACCGTGGTCAGGAGCGTCGCCGCCAGGGAGCGTCCCCAGTACTCCGGCAACACCGAGATGTCGTAGATGTAGGACTCCCACGCGCCGTCGAAAGCCTGCTGCGCCCGCGGCCTCGCTACCAGCGCTCCCGCCGCCACGTGGCCGGCGGTGTGGACGAGCCAGCCCCGCAGGTCGCCGTCGCTCGCCGGCAGAGACGCGTACACGTCGAGGAAGCGGCGCTGGACGTCGTCCGCCTCGTCGGGGCGAAGCTCCGGGTGCATGTAGGGCACGCACTGCACGTTGAGGGACAGCAGGAACAGCTGGTCGGCCGGGTCCGCCCCGCGCACCCGCTCGCTGGCCGCCGCCGCCACGTCCGCCGCGCCGAGCGCGCGCACGTAGCGCAGGACCTGCGGCGACATCCCCACCGCGAGCGCGGTCCGAGCCTGCCGCTCGTCGCCCTCGGGAACGTCCAGGGCCAGCCGCCGCGACCCGCGCTTCCTCGCCCCGTCCACGGCCTCCGCGAGGAGCCGCTCCGACACGACCCAGGACGGCGCGTGGACCACGCTGTCCCCCTCGATGCCGTGCTCGACGATGGCCCACGCCGCGATCTCGTCGTCGCTGGCCTCGATGAGGACGTCTACAGCCGGGTGGTCAAGCAGGTCCGGGAGTCGCTCCGCAAGCGTCTCGGCCCACGCCTTCCGCACCGCGTCCTCGTTCCATCGACGGCATGGCGCGACCTGGCATGGCCGCTGCCGGGCCGCGCGGATCAGGGCTTCACAGTGGGCTTCGTCAGCAATCGTCGTGTGCATCGCAGGGCATCATACCAGAAAGAGGGAGGCGATTCATGGCCCTCGCGCGGCGCAGGCGCATGTCCTCAGGTGCCGCCACTTGAAAGGAGACTGAACTCGGTCATCAAGTCTCGTCCGCGATGATAGCCACGACGGACGATCTGGTCGAGGGCGCCCCGCGCCTGCTTGATGTCCTCCTCCGTCGCACGCGACAGCAGCTGCCTCAGGTCCGCCAGGTCCTGTGGCCGCGTCAGGTCGTCACGGGCGAGGATCTTCAGGGCGATGAGATGGCTGAGCGACGCAATGGGCAGGTGCAGGCCGGCGACAAGTTCCAGGCTCTCCGCTGACTCCACGATCTCACCCTCGATGCCGGAGGAGGCGAACAGCAGATCTACCACGGCTCCACCGCCCGGTGGCTCCAGCCGCACGGTTGCAAGGCGCCCGACCTGCGTCTGCTCCAGCGTGAAGACGGTGCGATAGCCTCTCGCCATCAACCCCCGCACCAGGGCCTCGGCCTCCGCATCACTCTTGACGGCCACGGCGACGTCCGCATCCCGTGTGAAGCGTGGCTCTGCTCGCGCCGACACCGCGAGACCACCAATGAGTGCCCATTGCGCTTGCTCCCGACGCAGATCGTCCGCAACGAGTCGGACGACGTCGTGCAGACGACTCACCCGAACTTCTCGATGGGCCGGAGCACCGGGTCGTCGGGTTGCGCGAAGGGGCGGTTCTGGAGCCATTCGAGCAGAAGGCTCTCGATGCGGGCGGGAGTCGCCGATGGATGCTGACGGCGCAGGTTCTGGCGCATCAAGTCCTCACCGAACTCGAAGAGATCGAACGCAATACTGAGCCGCTCGGCAGGTGTCAGTCCGTCTTCTTGCACAGAAAGCCTCTCATTCGAGATTCGACCGACGGCTGATCCTCCCCTGCGATGGGGCGGTATCATGGCAGGGCGCTGGAGCTGAAGGAGCTGCTGGGCCAGAAGATCGAGCAGCCCCGCCTCTCGGAGGAGGTCAGGTCGTGCCGCTGCGCTGTCGGCGCCGCTTGCGAATCCCCTGATGACCTGCTAGAATGACCATAGTCAGAGACCATGGACAGCGGAGGGGATTTCACGTGGAAGGCAGCGTCTCCAAATCGCAGTTCAAGCCCCGTGCGCTGGAGTACTTTCGACAGGTAGAGCGCACCGGGCGCCCGCTCCTCATCACCGATCACGGGCGGCCGGTCCTGAAAGTCGTGCCGTACGAGGACAGCACTGAAGAGGTGCTGCGTCGCTTGCGTGGGAGCGTGCTCCAGTACGACGATCCCACCGAACCGGTGGGGGAGACGTGGGAGACCCTGAGTTGATCGTGCTCGACACCCACGCGTGGGTCTGGTTCCTGGACGATCAGCGCAAGCTTTCGGCTCGCGCCAGGAGGCTGGTGGAGCGGGAGGTTCAGGCCGGGACGGTGCGCGTCTCCTCGATCAGCGTGTGGGAGGTCGCGATGCTGGTGGACCGCGGCCGCCTGCGGTTGAACCGGGACGTGACGGACTGGCTCGGGGACGCGGAGAGGCTGCCCTTCATCCATTTCGTCCCGATTGACAACAGGGTCGCCTTGAAGTCCGTTCATCTGCCGGCGCCGCTGCACGGTGACCCTGCCGACCGCTTCATCGTCGCCACCGCACTGCTCCTGGGGGCGTCGCTCGTGACGAAGGACGCGAGGTTGCTCGAGTACCCGCACCTCGAGACGATCTGGTGATTCACCCCGTCTTGTTCGCGCCAGTTTGTTACACGAGGTCCGAATCTCCGCCGATTGGTGACGATCTTCGCACTCTGTGATACCCTTAGAGCGTGTTGACATTCGGACTGGTCGGTGAGCAACCGCCGCAGTCGCAGCACCGCTCCGAGTGTTGAGAGTCGCCTGTCGGGAGCCCTACCTCCGCGGCTGACGTTGAACTCCTCTGGCCGCTCCCCTGTGTCCGGCCGGGTTCTCGATAGGTAACCGCCACCGGCGTGGAACATGGGGCGATGTCCTGTCCTACGCCGGTGGCGGTTGCGCGACTCGCGGCCGCGAGGCCTCGCGACATCGGCGGCGGGCCCCCACAGGCAAGACTTGAGCCGGGTCGACTCAACATTTGGCGCAGACATCTCTGACCGCAGTCAGAGTCCGGGGAGAAGCAGGCCAAAGCCGCACAACGATGGCCCTGCGGGACAACTGGGGATCAGGCCAGCCATGTAGTTGGTGAGCAGAGTGGGGACGCTGATGAGCAGCGCGAACGCGACCAGCGCCTGGACCACTCGCTTAGACGTCAGAACACGCACCAAGATCTTACCCACGTGGTGCCTCCCATCCAATCGTTGATGCCGGCCACCGGAGGCGGCGAACATCACAAGCGAGCCATCTCGGCGATCAACCGATCGAGATCGGTTTCACTAACCTTTCATTCCTATGCAGGCGCTGCGGTGGTACGGCTCCTGCCGACCAGCTCCCCTGCCCTGAGTCTCAGTTCGCGTCGCTGATGGTCGTAGCCGCCCGGCTCAGGCGTCAGCCCCCATGTGGTGCAGCACCGCTGACAGCAGATCGAAGCGATGGCCGATGGCGCCGAGGTACTCCCGCAGCATCCAGTCGTCGGAAACGACCCGCCCTCGCGACGTCTCAACGGAGGGCGGCAGCGGATCGCGCGAGACGAGGAAGAGGTACGGGCGGCGGGGCAGCACGGGGACCAGCGGGGACGCCGCAACCTCCGCTCCCACCAGGCTCGGTGGAGGTGCCGCGACCCGGGTGTAGGCGTGCACGTCGGAGCCGTTCAGCATTCGCCTCCCCGACCGCATCTGGAGGGCCGTCTCGAACCCGAAGACGCAGGTGGGTCGCAGCGCCTCCATCAATGCGTCGACGTCGCCCTCGATGGGAAATGCGTGCACCTCGCCGGCCAGGGGCAGCACGACCGGCACCAGCCGCGCCACGCGGCGGTACACGGACGCATAGGCCTCACGCTCCAGGCGCCGGCACTGCCGCTCCTTCAACACCCGCTCGAGCGCCCTCTCCTGCGATGCCGCGCTCACGGGGACTCCCGCAGGCTCTGGAGGATGCTGAACCCGCGGCCGATCAGCTCCGCGAATGCCGCATAGTCCCGCGCCTCGTCCGTCTCCAGTCCGGTGAAGGCGACCTGGGCGTCCGCGAAAACGTCTTCCCAGTCCTCTTGCGAGAGCTCCTCCACGAGCATCCGAAGCTCCGCCAGGAACGCTTCGTCACCGGCCATGTCGCCGATCATCGCCAGCGCCTGCACCTTGTCGCGCATCCCTTTGGCCACTCGCCAGGTCCGCAGCTTCGACAGCACGAGCGCGGACGGCGCCAGGACCCGCACTCCGCCGACCTCCCGAACCATGCGGGGACGCGCGACGAGGCGGCTGAGATCCTCGAACGCCAGCAGCCCCATCCCGCCTAACCGCACCACGTGATCTCCTCGGCCAATTTCATCGAGCGCGAGCAGGTCGAACGTCGGCCCCGACGCGTGCGCGAACGTGGCGGTGTCCTCGATCTGCTCGAAGCCCTGGTGCTTCAGGTCATCGAGGAATCCACTCAGATGATTCGCCAGGGTGCCCACGGCCACGGCGACGTCGGCGTCCCCGGTCATCGGGGGGATGGACGTTGGGGACAGGTACATGGCCGCCGAGCCGACGAGGACCAGGTGGGCACCGAGGCAGGTCCCCTCCAGCCGTCCGAGCAGGTCATCGAGTTGAGCCCGTTCCAGCATCGTGGCTGGTTTCGGACTGCTTCCAGGCGCTCCCTGCGCCGAGCGCCAGACCGCCATGCAGGTTGCCTGGTGCGCTCTCGACGCCGCTTACTGACGCGTTGGGGAAGGGAGTCCAGCCGAGACGGCCCAGGCCCTGTCCCTGCATGTCGTCGGCGATGGCCAGCGACCGCACCTCGGCGAGATCCGGTGCCGCAAGCTGCGGGCGTCGAGCCTCGACTTGGCGGAGACGCGAGCTCTGGAGGAGAGGGGCCTCGTCGCGGACGACCGCGGGCAGCCTGATCCGAACGGCCAGGTGCCCAGCATCGGAACTACGGCGCCGCGAGTCCCAGCTCGGCAGCAAGTCCCTTGATGCCACTGGAAGCGTGAATTGTGATCAGTCGCTGACACTCATCCCTACGCCCCTCCTCACGGAAGGGGACGGTGTTGATGCCCAGGGCGGCGATCAGTGCACGGTCCAGATCCGCGCTGAGCAGAGGGCCGAGTCTTCCCAAACACCGTGTGATCAGTCCGCGGGACAGCGTCGCGAGCTTCGAGGCGCGAACGCGTGAGTCCACGACCAGCCCCGTAAGACCGAACTCCGGATGGGTGGATCGGATAACGGCATCTCCACTGGATCGGCCCGACGACAGCTGACTGCTGATGAAGGCGAGCGTGAAGTCGACCTGGGAGGGCTCTGCCCAGAGCACGACGGCAGGGCGACGCTTCGTGGTCGAGAGATCCGTGAAGGGGAAGGCGACCAGGACGATATCGCCGCGTATGAGCGGACGCGAGGCTGGCGTCACACTCCTTCGCCGTGGGTGTCGTCGTACAGGTCAGGCTCCGTCCACAGCCAATCGAACGCGCCACTCTCGTCAACGGCCCTGGCAATGTCGTCGGAGCGGATGTCTTCCTTGTCCGGCAATACCGCCATTCTGTGTTGCAGCCCTTCCTCGATCAAGAGGCGGACCACCTGGGGGATAGATCGACGCTCGCGCCGCGCCGTCGCTTCGAGGGACCGGTACAGCCCGGGCTCTACGCGAATGTTGACCTGTCGTGGCGCAGTCTCACTCATGTACACAGTGTAGCATACGCTACGTCGTGTATCAAAGTGCCTGGCCCGCCAGCTGCTATGCCGCAGCGGCCCTTTTCACCGAGGCGATGACCCACCTCGCCCGTGATCAGGCCTTCGCCTTCGCCGCAGCGGTCCGCGAGCTGCTGGAAGACCGCGGATATCTCTGACCGGCAATCAGTCCAGATGTGGGCGGATTACGTCCGATACGCCCCGTTGATGGTCACGTAGTCGTGCGAGAAGTCGCAGGTCCAGACCGTAGCGGAGGCGGGGCCGCTGCCGAGGTCGAGGCGGATGTCCAGGTCGGGCTCGGAGAGGATGGCGAGGGCGCGGGCCTCGTCGAAGGGGAGGGGAGTGCCGCGGTCGAGGACCTGGAGGTCGCCGAACCAGAGCGCCGAGCGGTCGGGGTGGAAGCGGACGCCCGCGCGGCCCGCGGCGGCGAGGACGCGTCCCCAGTTGGCGTCGCGGCCGTAGATGGCGGTCTTCACCAGGGGGGACGTGGCGATGGTGCGGCCGACGCGGCGCGCCGCTTCCTGAGACGGCGCCTCGTCCACGCGGATGGTGACGCGCTTCGTGGCCCCCTCGCCGTCGAAGGCGATCTGGCGGGCGAGGTCCTGCATCAGGGCGGTCAGCGCGTCCTGGAAGGCCTCCCGGTCGGGGGTCACGCCCGAGGCGCCGTTGGCGAGGACGGCGCAGGTGTCGTTGGTGCTGGTGTCCCCGTCCACGCTGATGCAGTGGAAGGAGCGGTCCACGGCGTGGCGGAGGGCGGCGCCCAGGGCGTCGGGCTCGAGGGCGGCGTCGGTGATGACCACGGAGAGCATGGTGGCCATGTCGGGATGGATCATCCCCGCGCCCTTCGCGATGCCGACGAGGGTCACGCCGTCGGGCATGCGCACGGTGGCCGTCTTCGGGTACGTGTCCGTGGTCATGATGGCGCGCGCCGCGGCATCCACGCCGTCCGCCATGAGCGAGCCGGCCCCCGCGCGGATGCCCTGCTCGATGCGCGCCATCGGCATCGGCACGCCGATGACGCCGGTGCTCATCACGAGGACCTCGTCGGACGCGGACAGCCCCAGCGCATCCCGCGCGACGGCGGCCATGCGCGCGGCGTCCCGCATGCCCTGGCGCCCCGTGCACGCGTTCGCGTTCTTGCTGTTGATGGCGACCGCGCGGACCGCCCGCGGCGCGCGCCGCAGGACCGCCTGGTCGTAGCGCACCGGCGCCGCCTTGACGCGGTTCCTCGTGAAGACGGCGGCGGCGGCGCAGGGACGATCGGAGACCAGCAGCGCGACGTCGTGCGCGCCGTCCGGCTTCAGCCCTGCGCTGGCCCCGCACATGGAGAAGCCCTTCACCCGGGTCTCGACGGCCAGTGTCATCGCGACTCCCCCTCGCTGGCGAGCGCGGGCTGCACGTGCTCCTTCACGGGCGTCAGGACGCGGATCATCGCGACCTCGTCGCAGCAGGTCCGCTTGCGGCAGTCCTTGCAGTCGAGCCACACCTTCTCGGGGAAGACGGTCTTCTGACACGTCTCGAAGCCCAGCTTCTCGAAGAACGACACCTGGAGCGTGAGGGCGAAGACGCGCCGCAGGCCGAGGTCCCGCGCCTCGACCATCAGGGCGTCCACGATGAGGCGGCCCAGGCCCTGCCCCTGCATTTCGTCGGCGATGGCCAGCGATCGCACCTCGGCGAGTTCCGGTCCCATGATGCGGAGCGCCCCGCACCCGACGACGCGGGACTGGTCGTCCAGGACCACC
>Ga0172368_10008625_pt1 | contig 10345 bp, 8 predicted proteins | sample Lak11m_FD_114540 | JGI IMG/M metagenome (GOLD analysis project Ga0172368, IMG submission 114540) | Freshwater microbial communities from Kabuno Bay, South-Kivu, Congo - kab_022012_11m | ecosystem: Environmental > Aquatic > Freshwater > Lake | place: Democratic Republic of the Congo: South-Kivu...
AGTACCGCCGCAGAGCTCCCCTGCCTACTCAACCACCGGACCATCCACTCCCCATTCCCCCACTCACCATCCTTCCAATCTTCCATCCTTCCTGTTATCATGTGTTCATGCAGTCGTCCACCACAGCGCCGGCCTACGCGATCCACGGCATCGGCCTCATCACGCCTGACAGCGGCCTGCAGCCACTGGCGTCATATGACTTCCCCGGACTGGGCGCGCTGCGAGTGGGCGAAGACGGCGTGACAGGCATTGCACAGACGCGAGATCGGAAGGCGGTATTCGTCACGCGTGAAGGGCAGACACTCGTATATCTGCCCAGCAACGTGGGCATCCCCAGCTATTATCCGCTGCGCCCGGCGCCGCTGCCCCGGCGGGTGCGCGCCGTGCTGATGGACCTGGACGGCACCAGCGTGCGCAGTGAAGGCTTCTGGATTTACATCATCGAGCGCGTCACCGCGCGCCTCCTTGGCGACGACGCCTTCCGCTTCACCGATGCCGACCGGCCGCACGTCTCCGGTTTCAGCGTCAGCGAGCACCTGGAATACTGCCTGCGCACCTACTGCGGAGGCGCCGGCGCCACGCTGGAGCAGGCGCGGCGATATTATTTCGAATTGACCGAATTCGAGATAGCGGAAATCCTGGCGGGCCGCGACCGGCGCGACGCCTTCACCCCCGCGCCCGGCCTGCGCGAATTTTTACTCGCGCTGAAGTCGCACGGGATCAAAATAGGCCTGGTCACCTCCGGCCTGCACCAGAAGGCGTGGCCGGAGATCGTCAGCGCCTTCGACGCGATGGGACTGGGCGACCCGCTGCAGTTTTACGACGCCATCGTCACCGCCGGCATGTCCATCAAACCCGGTCAGGCCGGCACACTGGGCGAGCAGCAGGCCAAGCCCCACCCGTGGCTCTACTCCGAAGTACGCCTGCCGCTGGGCGTGCCGCCCGAAGAAACTCTCGGCATCGAAGACAGCAGCGCCGGCGTGGTCGCCATCCGCCTGGCCGGCATCTCCGCGCTCGGCGTCGAGGACGGCAACATCCGCGCCGGCGGCGCCGCCCCCCTCTGCGCCGCTCTCAAACCCGGCCTGCCCGAAATCTGGGACGAGATATTGAAGATTCGCTGCAGATGAAGCTGTCAGTAACCTTAAATTGACAAGCCGGTATGTAGTAAGCCACGCAGCGGAGCGGAGTGGCGTCGAGTATAGGTAAGCTTACCTAAACTTGACGCCACTCCGCTCCGCTGCGTGGCTTACTACATACCGGTTTACCTCTTTTACGTACCGGCTTACCTCTTGTTTCGTTCCTCTTGACATATTTCGAACCTCTAAGTATACTATACCTAGATCATCAATACTTTAGCATGGGGAGGGTACGAACATGCCGTTCAATACCGAACTGGTGGGCAGCACGGTGGAGCTGCTGGTGCTGAAACTGCTGGCGGAGCGCGCGATGTACGGCTACGAGATCATCCAGATCGTCAACGACCGCACCGACGGCGCCTTCAACTGGAAGGAAGGCACGCTCTACCCGGTGCTGCACCGGCTGGAGGGGCAGGGATACCTGGTGACCGAATGGCGGGTGGGCGACACCGGCAAGAAGCGGAAATACTACGCGCTCACCCGCAAGGGTCTGTCCTACGCGGGGGACAAGGTGACTGAATGGAACACCTTCAGCCACTCGGTCAACGCCGTGTTGATACAGCCGGCGTGATGAGGAGTGGAAGGTTGGATGGGTGGATGTATGGATGAATGCATTGGTGATTGGAAGGGAGGTAGCCATGCAGGAGCCATCCTTTGAAAAACTGGCTGCCGATGCCGCGGCGGGTCTGCGCGCCGACCAGGAAGTTTACCGCGATGTCACGCAGGAATTGCATAGCTTCCTGGAGGACAAGGCCGACCGCTTTCGCCGAGAGGGGCACGACGAAGCGGAGAGCGTCGGACTGGCGAAAAAGGCTTTCGGCTCGCCGCTGGAGGTAGCGTCCGAATTGCTGAACGCCAACCGCGGCCGCCTGCGCCTGCGCGCCCTGCTGCGCATCGGCTTCAACGCGCTGATTATCCCGCTGGCGATCCTCATGGCGCTGTATGTGGGGTATGGCCGGGCTGCGCGAGTGCAAAACGCGAGCGCCATGCTGATCGGCGGAGGCGCGAAACTGCCGACACTGCCGTTCCTGGGGACGAAAGCCGTCCTCGATGCGAAACACGCCGGTCTTCTGCGCTTGCCGGTGGGAACGACGGGCAACGCTCCCAGGCTCCGCCAATTCTGGGAAGCCCACCGGGATGATCTCGACGGCTATAAGTATTATGCCTACTACGCGCTCTACGCCTCCGGCGACGAAGCGCAGTATGCGCGCGACATGCGCGAGGGCGAGCGGATCGAGCCGGACAACGCGCTGTATAACGTGCTGCTGGCCGAATATTACCTCAACCGCGGCGTGCAGGCGCGATCGGATTCGAAAAAGAAACCTTTCGACGACATCCTGGACCGGCGGTTGTTCAATTTCGGGATTGTTGAATTGCACAAAGCGGTGAAAAAGCCGTACCTGCGCACGTATCATCTGGATATCGTCCGCCTGCGGCTCAACGCCCTGCCGCGCCCGCTGCTGACCGAGGATTACCTTAACCGAATCAGCATGACCTCCGCCGAGCTTTTCCCCTATTATGCCCGCTATCGCAACCTGGCGCGTAAAATCTCGGCCGGCGCGCGCTCGTTGAATGAGGAGGGGCAGACACACGATGCGGAAGCAGTGATGGATGCGGGGGAATCTTACGCCATACTGCTGGCTCGTGATGAAGATACTGTCCTTATCGGCGCGCTCGTTTCGACGGCGGTGGCCAGTATCGTGACCAAAGACGGCGCGGAGTTTTATGGGCAGATCGGCGCGCAAACCAAAGCGCGGCAGGCACAGGCGCTATATAGCAAGTTAAGAAATTTCAGCGGTAACTGGAAAGCGTCACGGCACAACAATCCGGCTTTCACGAAGATGCTGAAACGGCATGGCTCGAATCTGTCTTCCGTGATTTTCCCGGTATTCGGCGGTGTAGTTCCCATAACGGAGGGGGAACTGACCCCTGGCCGGATGCAGGAACATGCGCTGATCGAGGGATTCGGGCTGGAGTTCCTGCAGCTTCTGCTCGCGCTGCTGCTGGTGGGCACGGTTATGCAGGGGATCATCTGGCACTACCGGCTGCGAGGGGCCGTGTCGGCGCCGCTGCTGCTGATGCCGCCGGCGCGGGAGATTCTTCGCATACTCTGGTGGGGCGTCGCGTTGCCCATTCTCATTTATGCGGTCTATTCCCGGCTGCCGATCATCGGCGGGCGTCAATACGGCTGGGGATATCTTGGGTGGCGATTCGGCGCCGAATTGCTGGTGCTCGGTTTCCTGGTGCTGTGGCTGCCGGCGCGCATGATCAACCGCTATGTGCGCCGCCGCTGCGACGACCTGGAGATTCCATTGCCGCCCGCCCACGAGGAAGCCGCCGTGAGCCGCATGGTACGCGGAATGCTTATCGGCGCCATTGTGCTGGCGGTGATCGTCATGGCGCTGCCGTCCGACAGGACGCCGCTGGTCCTCAAGTTCATCGGCATCCTGCTCGCGCTTGCTCTGATCGTGACCGGCGCGCGGTATGCCGCTGCCAAACGCCGCGAGTTCGGGCTCTACTACGGCACGCTGGCGCGCTCGATGGCTCCGCTGTATGCCTTCGCCATCATCCTGTTGACACTCACCGCGCAACCCTGGCTGCTGTATCGAGAAGCGACATGGCTGCACCGCGATACGGTGCTGCTCGGTTACCTGGCGAACAGCAACAGCGGGCCGACCGCCTGCACCAGCATCGAGACGCGGGTGACGCAGGACTATTCCCGGAAACTGCTGCAGGTGCTTGACCGCAAGCGATAGTATTGCAACAGATGAAGCGGGGCAATCCCATTCCCGTGCGTAAGCTCCTGTAGCCGCATCCCTTTACGGGTGCGCCGCCTTTGTCAGGCAGTTTCGCGCGAGGGGCTTTCCTGAAGGCGGCGCACCCGTAAAGGGATGCGGCTACAGGAGTTTACGTATGGTGCACCTTATTTAAACGGTTTTGAGGACAGTCCCAGGCAGATTGCATGGATCGCGGGAGGAGGGTGAAATGCAGGACTCAACATTTGAGAAACTGGCTGCCGACGCCGCGGCGGGTCTGCAAGCCGACCAGGAAGTCTACCGCGACATCACGCAGGAATTATACGGCTTCCTGGAAGACAAAGCCGACCGCTTCCGCCGTGAAATTATTGGAGGTGCTCGGAGATCGAAAATAAAATACTCCGAAATACCCAATCGGTGTATAAATATCTTCGACCGGTACGTCTATAAAATGCAACCTTCCGCGAACCGTATGGCATCTAATACGCAAAGGAACCGTATACCTGATCTCCGGTTGGACTGCAGGACTTAGCAGGTATTACGTCTAATGACCTGGTAGACAGGACATGGTAAAGAGTTCCGGAAGTGCAGAGCAGGTGAACAGGAGGTAGGACGATGTTATCCCCCTATGCCGTGAAACGGGCCGTGAACTCACGCGGGTTCACCCTTGTCGAACTCCTCGTCGTCGTCAGCATCATCGCGATGCTGGTGGCGATTTTAATCCCGGTGCTGGCGAAGGCGCGGGAGTCGGGGCGCATCGCCGCCTGCACGAGCAACCAGCGGCAGATCGCGGCGGAGTTGCAGATGTGGGCGCAGGATCACGATGAGATGCTGCCGGCGGCGGATACGGTCTGGCAGGATCTGAGCCTGACGCCGAAGCTGCTGATCTGCCCCACCGCCGGCAAGAGTCAACGATACGGGTATGCGTATAACGCCTTCGTATCCGACAAGCCGCTGGGCGACGCGAGCTTCGAGGAGAACCCCTCGCACATCATCGCCGTCGCAGATGCCGTCTCCGGGCAGAACGTCGCCATCAAGCGGCGGGATGTCGCCCTGCGGCATAACGACGAAGCCCTCGCCGCCTTCCTCGATGGGCACGTGCAGCGGGTGAATTTTGAAGAGCTGCTCACCTATCACGTGGGCAGCCTGATGTTCAAGCCGGTACCGTATACCTCCAACGGGCGCTACACCGCGACCGTCACGCCGGCGGGCACCACCATCGCCTGCACCGCGGGGCCGACCGAGTGGGGTTTGCATACCATCGCCGACCCGGTTTCCGATGTGCCGGCGGGCAGTTTCTGCCGCATGGAATTCACCATGCCGTATCCCGACCGGCCCATCGCCTGCGGCATCATGTTCAACTCGCCGTATATGTCGCACGGCTTTACTACCGACACCATCACCTACCCCGGCGACCTCAGCCGCATCAGCTTCTGGGAAAATCCGCCGGCCGCCTTCGTACAATCACTGAATATGCATTATTCCACCACGGCGCTCTACGCCATCGAACGCCAGGAAGACGGCACGGTCAATTACCTGGTAGACGACAAAATCGTCTACACCTCTACCCTCGTCACCACCGCCCCGCTGCAGTTCCATTTCAACGGCTACATGGTCGGCTCCGAGGTGCGGAACCTGCGGTATGGGGTGGAGTGAGTGGTGAGTAGTGAGTGGTGGGTAGTAGGTGGTGCTGGTCCGGTGGTTGAGTAGGCAGGCAGGCTGTTCGGTTCTTTCCGCAGCTCCCGCGCCGTATCGAAACCACCGCGCATTTAGCACCTGTTCTGGTAAACGCGCGGTGGTTTCGATACGGCGCGAGAGCTGCGAAAAAAACCGAACAGCCTGCCTGCCTACTCAACCACCGGACCAGCACCACCTACTACCCACCACTCACTTATCACTTTTCACTTATCACTACTCACTCCCCCTACGCCGCCTTCTCCTCGAGCCGCGCGTCCAGATTGATGGGTACGGCGGCCAGGGCGCGGGAGACGGGGCAGCCGACTTTCGCCTGGTTGGCGATATGCAGAAAAGCGGCATTATCGATGCCCGGCACGCGGGCATCGACGGCGAGATCGATGGCGGTGATGGTGAAGCCGTTCTCGTCCTTGTCGATATGCACGCGGGCGGTGGTATGGATGCGCTCCGGTGTGAAGCCGGCTTTCACCAGATCGCCGGAGAGCGCCATGCTGAAGCATCCCGCGTGCGCCGCGCCGATCAGCTCCTCCGGATTCGTCCCCTCGCCCTCCTCGAAGCGCGATTTGAACGTATACGGCCCGTCATATGCATCGAAATGCATGGTCCCGCGTCCATCGCTCAATTTCCCCTGCCACTCGGCCTCCGCGATACGAATCGGCATAATAGTCCTCCCTTTGTTGTGCTGCATACATTTTAGTCGTTATCCTGCGTGCGGAGGTGCGTGCTTGTGTGAAGAAACGGCTAAAGTTGGCAAAGGAAGTGCGGTCCAGGCCAATCCTGGCGTCTGGTCCCGGCGGGCGCACCGGCGTTGACGCTCCGGCTGTGCATTCGTTATACTGCGGAGGTAATGGCAAAACCGGAGGTATTGCATTGACCTCTGCGGGCAGGCAGAAGCACCCGCACCTGCGGCGCGAACCGTGCGCTGGATCGCTGCCATGCAACCGGCTTATTGTAGCCGCCGGATATGATAGATGCCGCCAACCTCCGCGACGGTGTAGCCTTCCGGCAGCAGCAGCTTGACCGCATCGTGGAAAGACAGGTCGGCAGCGCGCACGGATACCATGTCGGACGGCTCGTCATCGAACTGGACGGCGCGCTCTGCCTGCTGGAAAAAATCGTCAAGTGCCTGGTGACGGTCGGTATCCTTCAGGTTCAGATCGAAGCGCATATTCGGATCGGTCATCGGCATCACCTCGCTGTAATGGTTCCCTTACCGCGGGGAACGCCGTGTGCCGTGCCGCGAACAACATCAGTCCAAAGGTCATATATGTCCCATCATCATCACCTCCGCGAAGAGCCGCTAAGTTCCGAAACCGTATTTCAAGGCCGCCTGCTGACAGTACGCGTCGATACCGTGCGGCTGCCGGATGGCCGCACCTCCACTCGCGACGTGGTGGCGCATTCCGGGGCGGTGGCGATGGTGCCACTGCTCGACCGCGACCACGTGCTGCTGGTGCGCCAGTGGCGGCATGCCGCGGGCCGCGCGCTGCTGGAAATTCCCGCAGGCACGCTGGACCCCGGCGAAGACCCCGACGCATGCGCCGCGCGCGAGCTGATGGAAGAGGTGGGTTACCGCCCGCGTGTGCTGACCCGGCTGTGCGAAATGTTTGCCGTGCCCGGCTACAGCACGGAAAAACTCACCGTCTATCTGGCCGAGGAGTTGGCGCCGGAACGTTTGGCGCACGACGCGGATGAGAATATTGAAGTAGTCACCCTGTCCTGGGACGAAGTGGATGACCTGCTGCAGCGCCAGGAGCTTGTCGACGCCAAAACCCTCGTCGGATTGCTGTTGGCACAACGCCTCCTGCGCGCGCGGTGAGACGATGGAAGGTTGGATGGATACATGGGAGGGCGAGCGTCCTCGCGAGCCCCGCGCGAGGCACCCGTGGACGATTTTAGTAAGCAAGGTCTCGACAGGTATTATTGACAGTGACGGTTGCATGATCGCGGCTCGCGAGGACGCTCGCCCTCCCATGCGATAGGCATTCCTATCGGCTCGCGAGGACGCTCGCCCTCCCATGTGGTAGGCTTTTCTATCGGCTTGCGAGGACGCTCACCCTCCCATGTGGTAGGCTTTTCTATCGGCTCGCGAGGACGCTCGCCCTCCCATCCAATCATTCATACGTCCAATTTACGAGGTAAAACAATGCGTCGCTTATTCATCATACTACTCGGACTCTGCTGCCTGCTGGCCGCGGTTGCCGCGCCGCCGCCGGATCTGCAGGCGACCCTCGACCAGCGGATCGCCGACCGTACGCTGAAAGATGCGACCATCGGCGTGTTCATCCAGTCGCTCGGTGACGGGCAGATCTGGTACGGGCACAACACGAATACAGCGTTCATTCCGGCCTCTAACGTGAAGCTCGTCACCGCCATCCTCGCCCTCGAATATTTGAAGCCGGAATACCACTTCACCACGCGGCTGCTCTCCGCCGGGACGCGCGCGGACGGTGTGCTGAACGGCGATCTCTACCTGCAGGGGGGAGGAGACCCCTCGCTGACTCCCGCTGATCTGCAGACCATGGCCCAACTGCTGGCCGCCGGCGACGCGGAGCACGGGATCCCGCCGCTGCAGAAGATCAACGGCAAACTGATCCTCGATAGCACCGTCTTTCCCGGCACAGGACCGCTGCTGGGCAAAGGATGGGAAGCGGACGATCTGACCTGGTACTACGCCGCGCCCGCAGGCGCCCTTTCCTGCAACCGCAACGCGGTGAAGATCACCGTGCATGGCGAAATGGCGGGGAAGAAACCGTCCGTGACGCTGGACCCGCCCACCGGTGTGCTCACCATCGTCAACCTGGCCGTCACCAGCAGCAAGGTGCGCACCGTCGCGGTGGATATGAAGCGGAGCGGGTCGGTGGTGCGCATCACCGGGCGAGTCGCCCCCGGCGCGGACCTGGTCGAACAGGTGAGCGTCCCCGATCCGGCGCGTTTCACCGCCGAGCAATTTTGCCGTGCGCTGAAGGATCTCGGCGTCAGTGTGGGCGCGGTGGAGATGGAGGCCGTCGATCGGAATACCATGCCCGTGCTGGTAGAGCATAATTCCAACCCGCTGGGCGCGCTGATCTCCGATATGCTGAAGGATAGCGACAATATGTATGCCGAGCAGCTTTACTGGACGCTGCTCTCGCTCTACAGCCTGGAGAAACCGCTTGATCAGCGCTACATGGCGCTGCTGGGGGATTTCCTCAACCACAGTGGGATGCTCTCCTGGGGAACGGCGCTGGTGGATGGCTCCGGACTGTCGCGGCTGGACAAGGCAACCCCGGCGGCGCTGGCGCACCTGCTGGCCTACATGGCGACGACGCCGAACTACGCCACGTTTTATAATGCGCTGCCTGTCGCCGGCGAGGACGGCACGTTGCAAAAGCGGATGTGCGACACCCCGGCCTGCGGCAACGCCCACGCGAAAACCGGCACCATGCGCAGCGTCTCCTCCCTGTCCGGCTACGTCACCACCGCCGCCGGCGAGCCCCTCGTCTTCTCCATCCTGCTCAACGGCTACCGCAACAGCTCCGTCAACGCGCGCAAACTGCAGGACGACATCGTGAACTACCTGGCGAGCGTGAAATGAAGCGGTCCAGCGATCATTTGAAACCACCGATTACGCAGATTACACTGAAAATGCTTCGCAGGATCAAGTGAAAGCGATATTAGAGTTAACGAGGTAATCTTATGATCATTGGTTTGCTTCTCGCTTTTCCTATTAGATTCGATTAATGGACCGCGAAGCAAAATGACTGTGAAATCTGCGTAATCTGTGGTTTCCCAACTTCACGCCGGCAACATCATGCGCACTCGCTCCAGCGCTCCCACGGTCACGCTGGTCGAGTCGATACCGAGCGCGATCAGGCGGGCAAGTGTCTCCGCCCCGGCGCCCCACTCGCCGCACACCCCCACCGGGATGCCGGCGGCGTGGGCGGCGTCGATAACAGCGCCGAGCAGGTTCCACACGGCAGGGTGCTCGGCGGCGTGCAGGTAGCCGACACCGGCGTGCTGCCGGTCGGCGGCCAGCAGGAACTGCATCAGGTCATTGGTGCCCAGGCTGAAAAAGTCGCAAGCGCCCGCCAGCTCTTCCGCCGCCAGCGCCGCCATCGGCACCTCGATCATCACCCCCAGCGGCGGGACCGAAACGCGCAATTCCGCCGCCATCGCTTTCAGTAGGGCGCGCGCTTCCCGCACCTCGCCAACCATCGTCACCATCGGCAGCATGATCTTCAGCGTGCCGGCGGTCGAGGCGCGCAGCAGGGCGCGCAGTTGCATCGTGAACAACTCGCGTTCGTGCAGCGACAATCGTACCCCGCGCAGCCCGAGCTGCGGATTCGGCTCCGGATGCATGGTCAGGAAAGCCGCCGGCTTGTCCGCGCCGATGTCCAGCGTGCGGATAATAACGGGACGGCCGCCCATCTTCTGCAGGATCTCCGCATATTCCGCCGCCTGCTCGTCTTCGCTTGGCGCCGCCTTGCGACCCTGGAAGAGGAACTCAGTGCGCAGCAGGCCAATGCCCTCGGCGCCGTGTTCCAGCGCGCGCTCAACCTCCGCCACGGAGCCGACATTCGCGTAGACCGGTATGCGGCGTGACAGCGTGGCGGTCGGCGCGGATTGCACGGCGACCGTCAGGTCCTCCGGCGTGGGATTGACAATGATCAACCCGGCGTCGCCATCGATCAGCACCGGCGTGCCGTCGGGGATGCGCAGGATTTCCGGCGGGGCGCCCACCACCGCGGGGGTGCCCCAGGCGCGGGCGATGATGGC
>Ga0172368_10008626_pt1 | contig 10344 bp, 10 predicted proteins | sample Lak11m_FD_114540 | JGI IMG/M metagenome (GOLD analysis project Ga0172368, IMG submission 114540) | Freshwater microbial communities from Kabuno Bay, South-Kivu, Congo - kab_022012_11m | ecosystem: Environmental > Aquatic > Freshwater > Lake | place: Democratic Republic of the Congo: South-Kivu...
CCGTTCTGTCGCTCTTCAGGTTCCAGGGCTGGAGCAACATCGCCGCCGCAACCCGGCATTACGCCGCCCATCCGCAGCGCCTTTTGCAGCTACTGGGGGTTCCAGCACTTTGAAATCGCCCTGCCATTTCGTGCAGCTTGAGCGCAGCCCAGGCCATGATCGGTGGCTTCGTGACCGCAGCGCGCAACGGGTGTTCGATGCTGCTGATCACCGCCTCGTCGTACACGGCATCGGGGATCATCCCGTCGGGAAGCTGGCAGTCGATGATGGTCCGCAACTGGTTCTGAGCCAGGATTGGATCGATGTGACGGAGCGCCAGCGCGTGAAAGCAGGCATCCCAATTCCAGATGCCCACATACTGCACTTTAGACGGCATCATTGCTTCATGCTTCACGCGTCCCAACGGCCCCACCAGGTTGCTGCTCATCACCCACCAGGCGTAGTAATACTTATCCCGGTATCGCTCTGCAACGGGCGGAACGCGACCGAACCAGGTTTCCCAACGAGCCTGCGCGGCGGCCAATGTTTTGGAAAACGGCTGCGGCGCGGTATTGAGCTCCAGATCCGAGCGGATGATGAGATGGATGGCAACGTCATCCCCACCAGCCACGATGAAGTCGATCACGTAAGCTTCCCGTTCCAGGCCAACATCGTCATGGAGCACCGTTCCGTTCGTCCGATAGGCAAGATTGCGGACACTCCGCAGGCTTCCGCCATCAGCATCCACCTGCCGTAACTGGGTGTTGACACGAAAGCGGACGCCACATGCGACGCCCGGCGGCAGGCCGATGGCGATCGTGTCGCCCTTACTGAAGGCGAGCGTGAAGGTCCCCACGCGGGTCTCAAACACCAGCGCATACGGGTAAGTCGTCAAACGATGCGCTAACTCCATGCCCTCCTGGTCAACAAAGGATAGATCCTGGATATAAGGCGGCCGGAAACGGTACGTGTCCAGACCAGGCTGAATGCTGGTCAGCCGTTCGGCCAGCTTGACGTAGAGATGGTCGTTGTCCGAATACTTGAAGATCAACAAGCGTGATCCCCGGTCACTGAACGGCACTCGGGTGATGTCGATCGCATTCTCCAGCACGTCCAGATTGAACTTGGCCATGTCGCCTCCATCGATTTCGAGGGCTTCAACCCTCGCAGCGCACTTTATTGTATGGGAAGGATGAGTGTTCAGCGGACGGGGAAGGATAGCAAGCAGGTTGGCTTGGGTTGCAGCGATGTGGCAGACATCTCCGCGTATGGGGGCGAATCCTACCGTGCCCCGGCGCGGCCCGCGGTCAGCCCATGCCAAACAGAAGTTGGCCCGCAACTTGCTCGATACTACCCGCTGTGCTATACTCCGCCTTCAGGCAGCGGCCTGCCCCTGGCAATGCCGCGCCTCTATCTTACACGTCTGCATTCAAGGCTGGCCGTGCCCCGATCGACAGAACCGCTGTTGCTCCGCCAGGGATCCCAGTGCACATGCAGGCGGAAGTCCAAACGGAAAGGAAGAACTGTAACGTGTCCGTCATCTCAATGAAGCAGCTCCTGGAAGCAGGTGTCCATTTTGGTCACCGCACGCGTCGCTGGCATCCGAAGATGCGCACTTTCATCTTCACCGAGCGCAACGGCATCCACATCATTGACCTCCAGCAGACCATGCGCCAGGTCAATACCGCTTATCAGATCGTGCGCGACACCGTGCGCGAAGGGGGGCTGGTGCTCTTTGTGGGTACCAAAAAACAGGCTCAGGAGACCATTCGGGCCGAGGCCGAACGCTGCGGCATGCCCTACATCACCACGCGCTGGTTGGGCGGCACCTTGACCAACTTCCGTACCATTCGCGGCCGTGTCGAATATATGACCGACCTTGAGCGACGCCAGGCGCGCGGCGAGCTAGATCGGCTGCCCAAGAAGGAAGCCTTGCTCCTGCGCAATGAGCTCGTCCGGCTGAACTCCCGCATCGGCGGCCTGCGTGTCATGGGCCACCTGCCGGACATTATTTTCATCGTGGATATCCAGCGGGAAGCGTTGGCCGTCACCGAGGCAAACAAGCTCCACATCCCCATCGTAGCGATGGTCGATACCAATTGCGATCCCGATCCGATCGATTATCCGATCCCTTCCAACGACGATGCCATTCGCGCCATCAAACTGATGGCCGGCAAGGTCGCCGACGCGGTCCTTGAAGGAACGCAAATGCGCCAGGTTGACGAGGCCGATCGCGCCGCTTCCGAGGCCGAAGCCTATGAAGTCCCGGAAGAAGTCGAAGAAAAGCCGACCCGCGCGGGGACCGGGGAACTCCAGGAAGCCGAAAAGGATGAGGAGTCACCCGACGAATACCTGGGCCCCTCAACGCTGGCCAAGCTGGCCGAAGGTCTGGATGAGGACGGGGAAAACAACTAGCCTCAGCTTTCAACCCAAGAACGGTGCACTGATCACGATCGCTCAAGGAGATACTCGTGGAAATCACTACACAGATGGTGAAAGATCTGCGCGCCCAGACGGGCGCGGGGGTATTGGATTGTCGTAAGATGTTGGAGAAAGCCGGTGGCGATTTCAACAAGGCGGTGGAGCTTCTGCGGGAGAAGGGGCTGTCTATCGCGGCCAAGAAGGCCGAACGTGAGGTAAAAGAAGGCCTGATCGGCTCCTACGTTCACATGGGGAGCAAAGTCGCCGCGCTGGTCGAGGTCAACTGCGAGAGCGATTTCGTTGCCCGCACCGACGAATTTCAAGCTTTGTGCAAGGACCTGGCTATGCAGATCGTCGCTGCCAAGCCAACCTGGGTACACAGCGAAGATGTGCCGGCCGATGAGATCGTTCGCTTCAAGGATCAAACTGCGGCTGAAGTCACCGGCAAGCCGGCGCAGGTTGTGGAGAAGATCATCGAGGGCAAGCTCGCCAAGTTCTACGAAGAGAATTGTCTCATCGAGCAACCCTTCATCAAGGATGAAAGCATCAGGGTCAAGGATCTGATCACCGCGAAAGTCGCTAAACTCGGCGAGAATATCGTCGTGCGGCGCTTTGCTCGCCTGGAAGTCGGCGGTTGAGCTCATCGATGAGCACCCTGCGCTATCGTCGCATTCTACTGAAGCTGGGCGGTGAAGCCCTGGCTGGCGAAGGCGGCTTCGGCATTGATCCGCATCAAGCCGATATCGTCGCCGGTAAAGTGCGTCGCCTGCGCGACCTGGCCGTGGAAGTCGCAGTGGTGATCGGCGCGGGGAACCTGTGGCGCGGCAAGGATGGCCAGGCCCACGGCATGGAGCAAACCACCGCGGATCACATGGGTATGCTGGCGACAGTGATGAATGCCCTGGCCCTGGCCGATGCCCTGCACCGGGTGGGACTGGAACCGCGAGTGATGACGGCCATTGAGATGCGCAGCGTCGCGGAACCGTACATCCGTGGCCGAGCCATCCGCCACCTGGAAAAGGGCTACACCATCCTGTTGGCGGCCGGCACCGGCAACCCGTACTTCACGACCGATACAGCCGCCGCGCTGCGCGCTATGGAGATCCACGCCGAGGTCTTGATCAAGGCTACCAAGGTGGATGGCGTCTACGACAAGGACCCCAAGAAGAACCGTGATGCGCGGCGCTTCGATCACTTGACTTATATCGATGCGCTCAATATGCGCGTGGGCGTGATGGACAGTACGGCCCTCACGCTGTGCATGGATCATGATCTGCCGATCATCGTGTTGGATCTCTGGCAGCCTGACGCTGTCGAACAGGCCATCTTGGGCCGGCCGGTCGGCACGATCATCAGCGCGTGAAGATAGGGATCAGGAGCCAATGATGCCCTGATCCCTGATCCCTAATCCCTGAAAGGAGTGTCTCATGATCAAGGATGTCTTGCAAGACGCCCGTGAGCGCATGGATAAAACCATTGAGGCGCTCCACGCCGATCTGCGGGCAATCCGCACCGGACGGGCTTCGCCCGCGCTGCTTGAACGCGTCGAGGTGGAGTACTACGGTGTCCCCACCAGATTGATCCAGTTGGCGGGTATCACCGTGCCCGAGCCGCGCCTCCTCATGATTCGCCCCTGGGACCCGAAAACCATCGGCCTGATCGAAAAGGCCATCCTCAAATCCGATCTGGGCCTGACACCCAACAGTGATGGCCAGGCCATCCGGCTTGTTATCCCCCAGTTGACCGAAGAGCGACGCCGCGATCTGAACCGACAGGTAGCCAGGCGCGTGGAGGAGGCCCGTGTCGCGGCCCGCAATATCCGGCGCGACGCCATTGACATGCTGCGCGACTTCGAGAAGGAGAAGCTCATCAGCGAAGATGATCTCTTCGAGGGCCGTGACGAGGTGCAGAAGCTCACGGACGATTTCATCAAACAGATCGATGAGATCGGTAAGACCAAAGAGGCCGAAATCCTGGAAAGTTGAGCTTCTATGGCTTCAGATCTGCCGGTCCCCGAAACGATCAGCAGTCGTTACCCGCTCATCAGCCGTATTCCCTATCACGTGGGTATCATCATGGATGGAAATGGCAGGTGGGCGAGGGCGCGCGGGCTTCCCCGGCTGGCCGGTCATAAAGCCGGCACTGAGAACATCCGGCGCGTGCTGCGCGCGGCGGTTGACTTCGGCATCAAGGTGCTGACGGTTTACGCGTTCTCGACCGAAAATTGGGGCCGACCGGCCGAAGAGGTATCCGGCCTGATGAACATCCTGGGGCAGGGAATCAGGCGGGAGACCAGGGCGCTGCACGCCGAAGGGGTACGTATCCGCCACAGCGGCCGGTTGGAGGGTGTGAATCCCAAGCTCGCGCAGCAGATCCAGCACGCTGTGTCCCTTACGTGCCACAACCAACGCATCACGCTGAATGTCGCCTTCAACTACGGAGGCCGCGCCGAGATTGTTGATGCTGTCCGCCATATCATGCGTGACGGTCATCCGCCTGAAGCAGTGACGGAAGAACTGATTTCGCACTACCTGTATTCCAGCGATCTGCCGGACCCGGATCTGATCATCCGCACGGGAGGTGAATACCGCCTGAGCAATTTCCTGATCTGGCAGGCCGCCTACACCGAATACTACGCTACTCCGACCTTTTGGCCGGATTTCGACGAAGGCGAGTTAGCCAACGCCCTGGTTGAGTTCAGCCAGCGCGAGCGCCGCTTTGGCAAAGTCCCGAATAGTTGAACGTTAAGAACATCGAGCTTGCGCGTCGACCGCGTGCTGCTGGAACGTGATTCACGACGCGCCACGTGAGACGAGCAACGCACTGTGGAGACTCTTTGTGCTGCGGACTCGCGTCCTCGCTGCCATCATATTCTTGCCGCTGGTTGCCCTGGTTCTCTATCTGGGTGACATCTCCTGGCTGATCGCCGTCCTGCTGGTCGGCATTCTGGCCTGGGGAGAGCTGACCCGCCTCCTCCAACGCAGCTTTTTGGGGGTAGATCGCCTGCTGGGTCTTGTTTTTGTCGTTGGGGCCATCGGCGAGGCCTATTTGCGAGGTGTTGGCCTCCTGCAAGTCGATCTTCTGCGACCGCTCCTGGCCGGGTTTATCATCGCCTCGCTGACTGAGGCGTTGTACGATAAGGGCGAGCATCCCACCCTGAACTGGGGCATCAACCTGGCCAGCTCCCTTTATCTCGGATTCCTGCTCAGTCACTTTGTCAGCCTGCGGGTGAGGAGCAATGGCCTGCATTGGATGACGCTTGCGCTTGCGATGACCTGGACGTACGATACTATGGCCTACTTTGTCGGTAGCGCCATGGGGAAGCACAAGCTCTGGCCGCGCATCAGCCCCAAGAAGAGCTGGGAGGGCCTTATCGGTGGCACACTGAGCGTGCTGATCGCCGGACCGCTGCTCGGCGGATGGCTGGTGGGCCTGAGTTGGTGGCAGGGGCTACCCCTGGGCGTGCTGATCGCGGTCGCGGCTCCTTTCGGGGATTTCGCCGTGTCACTGTTTAAGCGTTTAGCAAAAGCCAAGGATAGTGGTCACCTGATTCCTGGTCATGGCGGCATGTTGGACCGCCTGGACAGTCTGCTATTCGCGGTGCCGATCGTCACCTATTTTGCTTTGATTGTAACCGGTCACTAAGCGAGTTTCGCGTCGAGCTTTCTCTGTCCATTGAGTCAAAGGAGATTCGTATGGCTGAACAACCTGATCGCAACCTGGCCCTGGATCTGGTGCGTGTGACCGAAGCCGCGGCATTGGCGGCAGGCCGCTGGATGGGCCGCGGCAACAAGATCGCGGCGGATCAGGCCGCAGTGGACGCGATGCGCCTGGTGCTGAACACCATAGAAATGGACGGTGTGATTGTTATCGGCGAGGGGGAGAAAGACGAAGCCCCTATGCTTTTTAATGGCGAGCGCCTGGGCAACGGCGAGCCTCCGCTCGTGGATATCGCTGTAGACCCAATCGATGGCACTTCGTTAACCGCGGGAGGTCGTTCCGGTGCGCTCAGTGTGGTGGCGCTGGCCGAGCGGGGCAGCATGTTCTCGCCCGGTAGCATAGTTTACATGGACAAAATCGCGGTGGGGCTGGAAGCGCGCGGCGTCATTGATATCAACATGCCGCCGGTGGCCAATCTGCAGGCAATAGCCCGTGTGAAAGGTCGTGACGTGAATGATCTCACCGTCATGATCCTGGACCGGCCGCGACATGATGACCTGATCAGGGTCGTGCGCGAGGCAGGCGCTCGCATCCGGTTGATCGCCGACGGGGATGTCTCCGGTGCGATCAGCACCTCCATTGCCGATACAGGCATCGATGTGCTGATGGGTATCGGCGGCTCGCCCGAGGCGGTCATTGCTGCCGCGGCGCTCAAATGCCTGGGCGGCGAGATCCAATGCAAACTGTGGCCGCGAGATGATCGCGAGCGAAAGTACGCCGCCGATCACGGCCTCGACGTTAACAAGGTATTGACCATCGATGACCTGGTCAAAGGCGACAATGTCTTCTTCGCGGCCACCGGCATTACCCGCGGCGAGTTGCTGGAAGGCGTCCGCTATTTCGGCTCGGGCGCACGTACGGCCAGCGTGGTCATGCGCTCAAAATCGGGCACCATCCGGCACATCATTGCCACCCATCGCTGGGACAAGCTGATGCGCTTTAGCCAGATCAAGTTCGATTGATCAGGCAGCAGGAATTCCAAGCGTAGCCGTGCGATCCGATTTTGACGCCTGCGAGCATCTGTGCTATACTCATTTTGCACAGAGATACTTGCTTCCGTGCGTCCTCCCTTCTCGCTCCTTGTGACTGCGATGTCATAATATGTAAGCGTTTCATAGCTAAGCAAGGTCGGCGCAAGGCAGATGAGACAATCGGGTTCAGGCACATCGGGATTTATCCTCGTTTTGCGCTTATCCCGCGACATAATGTTTATGCGGGTTAGTCTGCGCGTTTGACCAACCGAGTTTCTTTCCAGGTACCAGCAAAGAAGCCGCTTTTACGCAAACTCGATGGATCGGGTCAACGACGCCGCGGATGAGTGTCTTGCGCGCTGGCTAGCGCATCTTCCTTTGCCATACACATGCAACGTGGTGTATCTTCTTCCCCTCCGACTGGAGACCGACTCATGAACATTGGCGAACTAGAAAGCAAAACCCTGACCGAGCTTCAGGACATTGCCCGGTCGATGGGTGTCACAGGCTATACCCGCATGAAGAAATACGACCTGATCATGCGCCTGCTCAAGGCCGAGACCGAGGCGCAAGGGTTGATCTTCGGCGGAGGCACGCTGGAAGTCATCCAGGATGGCATCGGCTTCTTGCGGTCGAACAAGCAGATGAATCCCGGCCCGGATGATGTCTATATTTCCCAGAGCCAGATCCGGCGTTTCGGGCTGCGTACCGGTGACCTCGTGGTCGGCCAGGTACGCCCGCCCAAAGAATCCGAGAAATATTTCGGACTGCTGAAGGTGGAGGCAGTCAACAACATCGATCCTGAAGTGGCGAAACGCCGCCCGAAGTTCGAAGATCTGACTCCCATCTTCCCCAACCAACAGCTCGCCCTGGAGACGCAGCCGGCCATCCTGACTACGCGTTTGATCGATATGGTCTCGCCCATAGGCCGTGGGCAGCGCGGTCTGATCGTCTCGCCGCCCAAGGCCGGCAAGACCACCGTCCTCAAACAGATCGCCAACGGCATTTCCGAAAACTACCCCGACGTGATCCTGATGGTGTTGCTGATCGGCGAGCGGCCGGAAGAAGTGACCGACATGGATCGCGCGGTGGAGGCCGAGGTGCTGGCCTCCACCTTCGACGAGCCGGTGCAGTCGCACGTGCGGGTGGCAGAGATGGGGCTGGAACGGGCCAAGCGCCTGGTGGAAGCCGGCCGTGATGTGGCGATCCTGTTGGATTCCATCACCCGGCTGACCCGCGCCTATAACTTGACCGTGCCGGCCTCGGGTCGGACGTTATCCGGCGGTATTGATCCGGCCGCGCTTTATCCGCCCAAGCACTTCTTTGGCGCCGCGCGCAAGATCGAGGAGGGTGGCAGCCTGACCATCATCTCCACTTGCCTGGTGGATACCGGAAGCCGCATGGACGACGTGATCTACGAAGAGTTCAAAGGCACCGGCAACATGGAGTTGCACCTCGACCGGCGTCTGGCCGAGCGGCGGATCTTCCCGGCCTTCGACATCGTCCGTTCGGGTACCCGACGCGAGGAACTGCTGCTGAGCGCCGAAACCCTGGGACGGGTCTGGACGCTGCGCCGGATGATCGACATGCTGCGACAAAGCGGCGAAGACCCGTTGGAACCCGTTCTGGAGCGTTTGCGCCGCACGCGTAACAACAGAACGTTCCTGGAAACGCTATCGCAGAACCTCTGAGGACGGGGAGCGATAAGACTCAACGGGGGCGTTCAAGCGGCGGAGTCGCCCGAATACCCTCGTTGTTTAGCTTCTCTTATTCCCGGTGGTATCCTTTCGCCTCTGGAGGCACGCGCACATGCGCGATGACATAGCAAGAGACGATCCACCATCCGCGGCGCCTGAGGATTGGGGCCCCGGCTATAACCTCTGGCAATCTATCCTTGCGTTATTGGATGAGCGCGGACCGGAAGGTACGACCTCCCTGGTGCGCATATCGTCCCATCTGGTGATTATCCTCATCGCGGTGGGAGTGCTCTGGCTCAGCCGCAAAGAACTGCCCAAGTGGGATATCAAACAGGCCGATGTCGCTTCTGTCCCCGCAGGTGAGATGGACGATACCTTACCGTTGCCTGCTGCCAATGCTGCGGAAGAAAACATCGCCCTGGTACGGGAGGCTGTGCCCATCACCCTGATCCCGGAACGCCCGCGGATCGACATCATCACTCACACGGTCCAGTCCGGCGACACCCTCTACGGCATTGCCCAGAAATACAAGCTGAACGTCGAGACGATCATGTTCGCCAATGGCCTGGAGAATAACCCTGACTTGCTTCGCTTGGGCCAACAGTTGATTATATTGCCGGTAGATGGCATCTACCATACCGTCAAGAAAGGTGACACTCTCGACAAGATTGCCAAAGGCTACAAGGTCACAGCCGCGGCCATCGTGAACTATTCCTGGAACAAGCTCGACCCCCGCAACCCTGCCATCGCAGTGGGCCAAAAGCTGATCGTGCCTGGCGGACAGAAAGATCTTCCCGTCAAGCAGGCCCAGGTTTACACGGGGCCCGTACCGGCTGGGGCCAAACGAGGCACCGGACGCTTCATCTGGCCCACGCAGGGCTACGTGACACAGGGCTTCAAGCGATACCACCCCGCTCTCGACATCGCGCGTGCCATCGGCACGCCCGTGCTGGCCGCAGATACAGGTTACGTCGTGGTTGCAGGCTGGAGCAATGAGGGCTATGGCAACTACATCGTGATCGATCACGGCAACGGATTTCAAACATTATACGGGCATTTGAGCAAGATCTTCGTCAAAATCGGTGATACGGTGGGCCGCGGCGCCGTGATCGGCAACATGGGCAGCACGGGTAACTCCACCGGGCCGCACCTGCACTTCGAAATCCGCAAGAATGGCGTACAGCTCAATCCGATCAGTTATCTGCCTTGAGAACGACGATGGATGATTGACCATGGACGATAGCTGTCGCCTTCTCATGGACTGTGGCGCCGCGCCCGGTATGGGTAACTGCCGTGAACGGGTTGTGTGTTTGGACGTTCGCACGTTGCACGTTATATTGCCCACGGGCATAAACGGCGTTTCTCGATTCCTGCAGAATCCGGTTTGTCACGGCTTCGCCGTGAGCGGGTTCGTCCCTGACCTCTCGTTACGGCGAGAATCCAGCGAAGAATCCGTATCTTCGCAGTATTCCGGGCTTGCAGGGCGGGTTCCCCCGCTGTGTTGCGAAGATACAAGCATCCTTTCGTTGCACTCAGGGCAGGCGCCTTCGGCTGCG
>Ga0172368_10008627_pt1 | contig 10343 bp, 4 predicted proteins | sample Lak11m_FD_114540 | JGI IMG/M metagenome (GOLD analysis project Ga0172368, IMG submission 114540) | Freshwater microbial communities from Kabuno Bay, South-Kivu, Congo - kab_022012_11m | ecosystem: Environmental > Aquatic > Freshwater > Lake | place: Democratic Republic of the Congo: South-Kivu...
CACGCTCCTGCGTGGGAACGCATATTTGCTTTTACTTGATACTTGGCGCTTGCTGCTTGCAACTTGCCACTTTTCTTTTCTCGTTCCCACGCTCCTGCGTGGGAACGCATATTTGCTTTTCACTTGTTACTTGGCGCTTGCTGCTTGCAACTTGCCACTTGCTACTTCTCTTTTGACTTGCAGACTTGCAGACTACAAATATTTGACATTCAAATAAATATTTCGTACTTTATTCAGCTAAGCATAATACTCCGGTGAACTTAATGAGAGAAACTTGAATATTTCCGCGCTCCTGAAACTGCTGAAATCGATGAAATTCGCCATCTGGCTGCTGCTTATCTTAGCCGTCGCCTCATTGATTTCTATGTTTATTATCGAATTCTATCCCATTGATACAGGTTTTGAACAATGGAAGGAGGTTTACGCCGAAAAATACGGTAATTTCTTCCCTGTGATGCAGATCCTCCAGCTGCAAGACCCCTACCGCTCCTGGTGGTATCAAATCCTGCTGGGACTGCTGACCCTGAGTCTGACTTTATGTGTCATCGACCGTCTCCCGGTCAATATCCGGCAAGCTTTCCGTAGTGAATCGGACTTCACCGCTAAAGAAATCGAACAATACGCTAACCGCCAAACCCTAAAAATCGGCAAAGACCAGCTTCCCTCCCTGCTCTCGAACTTTAAATCCTACGGGATTAAACAATGGGAAAAAGCCGGCTCTGTCTATTTTTCCGCCAGCCGCGGCAGACTGGGTTATTTAGGCCCCGTCTTTACCCATTCGGGATTGTTACTGCTTGCCATCGGCGGCTTCATCGCCATCTGGGGAATTTCCACTAACGGTATCGGTTATCCCGGCGATATTATCGAGTCCGATAAATTCGATTTCCAAGTCCGCGTCGACGATTTCCGTATTGAATATTACCCCCTCGGAGTAGGGCAGTGGGTTCTGGTGGACAGCGCCGCTATCGGTAAAATCGTCAAAAAACTGCCCGCCGACCGCTTCCGCATCGAATTCTCTATGCACGGTAAAGCCATCACCCAAGATATAGAATCTAACCGTATCCTAAACCAATTCGACATCAATTCTGACCGCGGCAATGTCAGCGACTATATTTCCGACCTCACCATCATCGATAACGGCCAGGAAATCGCTGCCAAGCGGGTCGAAGTCAATAAACCGATGCGCTACAAAGGATTCCGCTTCTACCAGAGCAGCTTCGACAGCCGCATCCCTATGGTGAAAGCCTCGTTCGACAGCGCCGTTCTGCTTTTAATCCGCAATTCCGACAGCAAAACTCTGGACACTTTGACCGTTCCCTGGGGAAAATCCCATCCCCTGCCCGACGGCTCGGAATTACTTTTGTCCGACTTCCTCCCTCATTTCAATATCGGCCGGGAAGGCCCCTTCTCCGCTTCCGCTTCCCTGCATAATCCCGCAGTCAAAGCCTCAGTTTTGCGCGACGGTCAGGAAATCACCCATCAATGGCTCTTCCTGCTCCACGATTTCCACGGCGGCGATCAAAAAGCCCCCTATACCTTTAAACTGTTGACCCTAACCAATCCTCAAGCCGCCTCCAAATTCAAAACTATCCTGGAAATCAAAAACAATAAAGGTTACGAAGTCATTTGGCTGGGTATATTTTTAGCTACCATCGGCCTTTGCCTGTCTTTCTACTGGGTCCCAGTGCATTTCCGCGGCGTCGCCGTCCCTACCGATAAAGGCTATGACCTCACCATCGGCGGCTTTGCTTCCCGCGAAAAAATCCACTTTACCCAGGAATTCAACCGCCTGCTGGAGAAAATCAAACAATCAATCTCCAACACCTAAATTTCCCAACACCCAACACCCAGCGCCCAGCGCCTAACACCCGTTTTCGACTTTCGACTCTTAACGAAATAACAAAACATAAATAAATGAGACGCTCTGGCAAATCCGCTTTTCTAAATTTCCGCGGAAACGGAGCTCTGAATTCAATGCAAAGCTGCAACAAAAAGGAGATTCTAGTAATGAAGTTAAGACTGCTTGTCCTGTTAGCTATTTTCTGCTTAGCTAATCTCGGCTTCGCCTACACCTGGGGCGAAACCGCTATGGTTGTGCCGGCGATTCAAATTGTCGATAATGAAATTATCCTCGGCCCCGGCGGGATGATGGACGATCCCCAGCCGGATACCATTTTCTACGACAATAACCTCCCCACTACCTTGCTTAATGGTCCTAATACCATCTGGGCGGATGTGAAATTCACCGCTCCGGTCGATTTTACTTTTAATTCCGTTTACCTCCTCCCGCTTAACCAAAACAGTAACCAGACTAATAACCTGACCATCGTTATCACTTCCGATAACGCCGGACTCCCGGTAAGCCCTGCGCTGCAAGTGATTACGGTTACGGCGCCAATACCGCCGTATCCGCAATGGATTGACAGAAACCTTACCCCTCCGCTGACTTTTACTGCAGGGCAAAATTTTCATGTGATGTACAATTGCCCCATGGGAATTTATCCTTCAGGCATCGGCTGGTGGCCCTTCTTCGATAACGCTAACACCGCTAACCGCTCCAGATACGCCTCCCAGCCCACATCTACGGCCTGGACGAATATGTCGGGCGATTTGATGATCCGCGCCGGGGGGGTTCTTGAAGGTGGATTCATCGATTTAGCCACTACCAGTGTTTATAATACCGCCGGTGATTTCTTCTTTATGCCCAATCAACATGTGACTTTTAAATCCGGCGTCAGCAATCTTGGACTTTCCGACGCTGACACCTATGTCTTCACTTGGGAAGTTAAAAACGCTGCTGGGACCACCGTCTGGACCGACGCTAAAATCCTCACCGGTCTTGCTTCCGGAGCTTCCGCCACTTTAACCGCGGATTCAACCTGGACTCCCACCGCCGAAGGCGTTTTCACCGTCACTGGCACCGCCGACCATCCCGACGACGCCGATCCCAGCAACGATACCAACTATCTGGAACAAAATATCATCATCATCGATGCCGGAGGCACCTGGCTATCCTATGAAGATGGCGGCGCCGGCACCAGCTTCAACTTCGGCGCCGCTGATGGCGTGGGCAACAGCTTCGATACTCCGGATTACCCGGTGAAAATCGACTCCATCGGCTTCAACATCAATTCCGGCGCTGATGTCGCCGTAAAAATCTACGAAAACGATGGCGCAGGGATGTCTCCCGGCACCGAACTTTGGACCGCCAATTCCACTTTAATCAGCGGCTGGAATTACTTTACTCCTCACATCGATGTCTTTAGCAGTTTCACCGTCGCGGTTATCCCTAACGCTCAAATCAGCATCTTGATGGATGAAACCCAACCAATAGCCGGTTCCAACACCGGTATGCCCGTAGTCACCTGGTCGCAAGCCGCCGGCGCTTGGGAAGATTTCGAACGCGGTGATATTATGATCCGCGCCTTTATCACCGAGTCCGCTGCCGTCCCACCCGAACCGGTGTTTGCTTGCAGCGATTCCTCCATAGATTTCGGTGAAGTCGCTATCGGCTATCCCCAAACTGTGGAACTCTGGATTTACAACCAGGGCGGAGTGCAGGACTTAGTTCTGAATACAATGCTGCTTTATTCGCCTATTGCCTATACTCTACAGGGATTTACTGCCGGAACGCATATTGAGGCCGGCGACAGCACTTCCGTCACCGTTACCTTCAATCCTCCCGCCGCGCAGGTTTATAACAATCAACTGGCGATTATGCACAACGCCGCCACTATCCCCTTCATCATTCCCGTTACCGGTACCGGTTCCCTCGGCGTCGATAATAATTCCGCCAAACTCCTGACCTTCAAACTGGGACAAAATGAACCCAATCCCTTCAATCCCACCACCACGATCGACTATACTGTTCCTTCCGACTCCCATGTCGAATTAGTGGTCTTCAACACTTTGGGTAATGAAGTCGCCAGATTGGTCGATGGTTACGCCACCGCCGGACAGCACAGCGCGGTCTTCAACGGTTCCGCCCTCAGCTCCGGTGTCTATTTCTACCGCCTGACCGCCGGCAATTCCGTCGAAATGAAGAAAATGGTGCTGATGAAGTAATAGTTTTCATTGTCTTTTTCGTAGGGACGAGGCATCACCTCGTCCCCGTATAATGTTGTTCTAAAAGTCTTATTGTTTCGCGAAAAACAAATCCTTCTTTGTAGGGGCGGGTCAATGACCCGCCCGTTTTTATATGTGTGCCGAGTATGTTATTAAAAGTTTTGTCGTCTCGCGATGCACTGTCAGGTCTTTAGCGAAGCGGAGACCTGACAGAGACCTTTCGACAATACGGCATTTCTTGTGGTGTCAGACTCCCTCGCCTGACACCATTTTTTTGCCTTATCAAATATCCTCGCTGGCATCACACTATTTATGACTTGTCGACTTGCCAACTTGCAACCCTGCTATAGCAATTCTAATAAGTCTTATCGCATGTTTTGCGTAGGGGCGGTTCGCGAACCGCCCCTACATTAGAAAATTATTTCAAGAACCGGTATAAATATTGTCCAGTCAAACACCCATCCTGACAGCATCTCCCTTACAGTCCAAAAATATTCCCCCTCCTCCTCTCATCCAGTCATTCAGGCGCATAATTTGCATTATTCCATAAAAATCACTCCCTTTTGCTGAAAATTATTGCATTTCTGGAATTATTGCTTAGATTTATTCCTAAAACTGCAGCTTTTGCTTTTACCGTGCTTTTATCGGCTTTTATCAGTTTTTGTCAGCTTTTATCTGCGGTTCAAATACTACTACCCCGGCGCTGTCATTCCCGCGAAACAGTCTGTCTGATAACGCCCCTGAACTGTCATTCCCGCGAAACAGTCTGTCTGATAACGCCCCTGAACTGTCATTCCCGCGAAACAGTCTGTCTGATAACGCCCCTGAACTGTCATTCCCGCGAAAGCGGGAATCTCTAATGTTTTATCCTAAGCCTTAAGCCTTAAGCCCTGAGTCCTGAGCCTTGAGCCCTGAGCCCTAACCCTTGTGAACAACATCACTTAATCCAAACGCAATTTATTCCCTATTTATTAATCTTTTGCATAATTTCTAAACTGAGGATATTATGAAACGCCTAACCGCTCTCGCCCTTCTATTACTCTTAATCAATCTCTCTTTTGCTACTCCCAATTTAGTCCAAATCCCGGCTCCCGCGCATCACAGCGCATTGACGCAGGACGGCTTCCAGCTGCTCTGCCGCGCCGGAAACAGCTGGATCGGACTGTTGCCTTTAGCGGCAAAACTGCCCGCCGGAGGAATCATTTTAACCGACTACGACCTTTCCGCCGGAGACTATTTCCAGCTGTCTTTCCCTTCCGCCGAAGAAGCCGCCAAACTTACCGGCAAAGTCAATATTCTCCACACCTCCGGCAGCGAACTCATCATCCAAGCCACCGACATCCAGCTACAAAGTCTTCCCCCCCTGAAAGCCCAATGGCGGCGCATTCCCCTTGTTCCCCAGCCTATGAACTGGTCTGGTGTTCCCCTCGATGAAACCGACCAATTCCATCCCTTAGTCTATGAATTCGTCAGCCTGGTCGATTCCGCCGCTTATCGCGGCTATATTCAATCCCTGCAGGATTTCGTCACCCGCAACACCCGCACTAATACTATCCAGCTCGCCGCCCAATGGCTGCAGCAGCAGTTTAGCGCTTTCGGCTTGACCACTACCCTCGACCCCTTCCTTATCAGTGGAATGACCCGCTATAATGTGGTGGGTGACCTCATCGGCGAAACCTATCCCGATGAAATCGTCCTCATCACCGGTCATTACGACGCCACCGCCGGTCAGCCCAGTGCCGCCGAACCCATCGCTCCCGGCGCCGATGACAACGCCTCCGGAGTCGCCGCCGTTTTGGAATCCGCCCGCATATTATCCCAATATTCCTTCGGCCGGACTTTACGCTTCGTTGCCTTTGCCGGAGAAGAACAAGGATTATACGGCTCCGAAGACTATGTCACCAATTTAGTCACCGCCGGGACTAATGTCGTCGGCTGCTTCAACTTCGATATGATCGCCTGGTCCGGCAGCGATCCCTGGCCCCCTGATTTGATGATCTATTCCGATAACAACCCGCTTTCCCAAGCTATGGGCGCTAAATTGGTCGAAGCAGTGCAGACTTTTGTTCCCACCGAGGTCGAACCGCAATTCGTTGTCGACCCCAGTGTAGTTTATTCCGACCATGGTCCTTTTTGGGACGCCGGTTATCCCGCTATCCTCGGCATCGAAGAAGAAGCCTGGGGCCCCGACTTCAATCCCTATTATCATTCCGTCAACGATCTAATTGTTTACTGCGACATCGCTTACGCCTCGGCCTGCACCAAAGCCGGCATCGCCGCCCTCGCCGACTACGCTATCCCCATTGTCACCGCCGGCCCCGCTTTGATGGTATCTGATTATACCCTGACCGAAATCGTCGGCAACGGCAACGGTCAACCCGATCCCGGCGAAACTTTTTCCGCCGCCTTGACTTTGACCAATGTCGGAGTGGAACCGGCTCTTGATGTATCCGCATATTTGCTTTCCTACGATCCCAATTTAGCTATGAACCAGGCTTTTTCAACATATCCCGACCTTTTACCGGAATCGTCAGCCGTATCTCTGACTCCTTATAACTTTACCATAAGTCCCGCCTGCCCGCCAAATTACCCTGCCATTCTGCAAGTCGATATTTATCTTGACACCTTGTCCTGTTTCTATTCCAGCATTAGTTTTGTCGTTTCCGATCCGCTTTACCAGCCTTATGGGCCTGATACTTATGGGTACTACGCCTTCGATATAATGGATGAAAATGGCCCTGTCTACGACTGGATGGAAATCGCCCCGGCTCAAGGCGGACAAGGTTCCCAATTGAATTTCACCGGCGATGATCAAACCCTGCTGCTGACTCTGCCCTTTATTTTCGATTATTATGGCCAAAGCTATTCTCAAATTTCCCTCTGTTCCAACGGCTGGATCGCGCTGGGAATAAACACTACCACGGATTACACCAACAGCGTCATTCCCGACCCGGACGGCCCGCCCGCGATGCTCGCGCCTTTCTGGGAAGATTTATCACCGCAATTTGGGGGTTCCATCAGCTTTTATTACCATACGGCGGAACATAGATTCATTATCGAATTCGATTCCATCAGGCAGTATTCCCCCGACTACGCCCGCGAAACTTTCCAAGTAATGCTCTATGATCCTGCTTTCCATTTCACTCCTACCGGGGATGGCAAAATTCTTTTTCAGTTTAAAAATGTCACCGATATTGCCTCTTGTACTATTGGCATTGAAGATCCTACCGAAACTGTGGGGCTGGAGTGCTGGTACAATGGCGGCTATCCCGAACAGATGCTGCCTATCGGCGATGAAACCGCCATCCTGTTCACCACCATCGCCGGTCATCCTGATGTCACCGTCACCCTCACTCCGGCCGTCACCCCCATTCAAATCCCCGTTTCCGGCGGTACCTTCGAATATAACATCGCCGCCACGAATGCGGAAAATACTGCGCAAACCTTCAATGTCTGGTGCAATGTCACCCTGCCCACCGGCTTGCCCTACGGCCCTACTTTAGGTCCCGCCAATATTACTCTCTCCGCCGGACAAACTATCGACCGCGACCGCATCCAATCCGTCCCCGCCCTTGCTCCCGCCGGTGATTACATCTATCGCGCCTATGTAGGGCTCTATCCCGGCGTAGTCTGGTCGGAAGACAACTTCCTCTTCACCAAACTTCCCTTCAGCGAAGGCCCCCTTGTGGAAAACTGGAACAATTGGGGCGAAGCATTCGAGGGAGAAATTGGTGAAGAATTGAAAATTCAAAATTATCAATTAAAAATTACTTCCGTAAGTCCCAATCCGTTCAATCAGCAGACCGCAATAAGTTTCGAGCTCCCTGAAGCGGGTAAAATTAATCTGGTAATTTACGATATTTTAGGCCGGGAAGTGCAGTCACTCGCCACCGGTCACTCGTCACTCGGAAAACACACCGTGGTGTGGGATGCCGGGGGGCAGTCGAGCGGGGTGTATTTTATTAGGTTGTCGGTGGATGGACGATGGTCGATGGCGAAGAAAGTAGTGTTGATGAAATAATGATTTGAGAATATTTAGCGAATATTTAAATTATACGCATTCTAAAAAGGTTTTTGCCTGTTTTTGTAGGGACGCAAAATTTTGCGTCCCTACAACTGTAAAAATTTTTCCAAACCAGTATTTGTATCTTCTACGGAGGCTTCAACAATGAAACGGTTTTGCTTCATCATTTTAGCCATTCAAACGCTGTACAGCGCAGTTTCAGCGCAGCCCGATACTTTATGGACCAAGAAATTCAGCGGCAGCGGCTATGCCAGCCCGTATTATGTCGATACCACTGACGATATGGGTTTCGTCATCGCCGGAAATACCCGCACTTGTGGCACCAATAACCTGGATCTGTATATAGTTAAAACCGACGCCGAAGGCAATGAGATGTGGAATTTGATCTATGGCAGTCCCAACAAAGATGAAGCTTTCTGTATTCAGCAGACACAGGATCTTGGATACATCGTCTGCGGGAGTTGGAACCGGACATTATTAGGCAATGACGGTGATATAATCTTGATGAAATTGAATGAATTCGGCGCTATCAGTTGGACGCGCATTATCGGAGGAGCGTATGACGATTGGGCTTTTAGTGTTCAGCAAACCTCAGACAACGGTTATATTATAGCCGGTTCCAGCGATTCGCCGGGATTCGGCGATTATCGCATTCCCCTGATCAAATTCGATGAGAATGGCAACATTAGATGGAGACAGTTTTTGGGAACGGATTGGGATAATTTTGGCGAAAGCGTCCGGCAGACATTAGACGGTGGATACATCGTTGCCGGATACCATCAGGATAATCAAATAGTTAGAATGTATATAATAAAAACCGATTCTCGAGGCAATGTCCAATGGCAGCGTTATTTCGGAAACGATATTGAATACGCTCATTGCGTAAGGCAGACTTTCGACGGAGGTTATATCGTAGGCGGTTCTACTATGATACCAGGATTAGGCGTTAATACTGCCTGTCTATTGAAACTCGATCCTTTCGGTAACACCCAATGGTTCAGATATTACGGAACTCCGGCTTGGGAACAAGTTCAGAGTGTGCGTCAGACCAAAGATATGGGTTATGTCTTCACCGGGATCTGTGAGTTTCTAGGGGCAGGGTGCCATGATGTGTGGATTGTTAAAACCGACATTGCCGGGGATACTTTATGGACTAAAGTCTTAGGCGGTCCCCATTACGATTGGGGTGAATGTATTCAGGCGTTGGGTGATAACAGCTATATTGTCGCCGCTCAGTATCAGGAAACTGCTCCCGGGGGAAATAATTTCTGGCTGATTCGGTTAGAAGCCGAGGCGGAGGGAGAAGTAGAAACGAAAGCGGCGGAAGAATTGACGGAAAGCGGTGCGCCTTATGGTTTTGCATCATTGTCCGTCAGCCCTAATCCTTTCAATCAGCAGACGACAATCAGCTTTGAACTGGCTGAAGCGGGGGAAATTAATCTGGCGGTGTATGATGTGCTGGGGCGGGAAATCGAGGCATTAGGCACCGGGCATTGGGCATCAGGAAAATATAGCATTGTCTGGAAAGCAGAAAACCAAGCCTCCGGCATCTACTTCATCCGCCTGCAAATCCCGGAAACTTCCCAAACACAGAAAGTAGTGCTGATGAAATAATCTTGTGTTGGTTTTTTAATTCATATATCATATATCATATTTCATATATCATATATCGTTTTTTCTTTTACTCATTCCCAATCCTAAAATGTGCTTTCTCTTCCTTATATTATTCATCCTAATCTGCCCTCTCCCTTCTCCCGCGCAGGACTCTCTCCGCGTCCTCTTCCTCGGCAACAGCTACACCGCCTTCAACAACCTCCCTCAGCTCTTCACCGACTTATCCGCTTCCGGCGGCAAAACTGTCGTCTATTCCGGCAACGCTCCCGGTGGCTGCTGGCTGGAAGACCACTTAGCCGACTCGCAGTCGCTCCGCCTCATCGAATTAGGCGATTGGGATTATGTCGTTCTGCAGGAACAAAGTCAAGTCCCCGCCATCGACTACTGGCGCTATAATAGTATGTATCCTTCCGCGGATACGCTGGATTCCCTCATAGAAATTACCGGCGCCCGGACCTGTTTCTTTATGACCTGGGGACGCGAATTCGGCGGTCAGCAGACTATCGGCTCCTACAGCAGCCCCGTCTTTGTCGATTTCTTCCATATGCAGGATTCCCTCGCTTCCGCCTACTCCGAAATCGCCGCTATCCTGAACGCCGAACTCTGCCCCGCCGGACTCGCCTGGGCCCAGGCTGTCACC
>Ga0172368_10008628_pt1 | contig 10342 bp, 11 predicted proteins | sample Lak11m_FD_114540 | JGI IMG/M metagenome (GOLD analysis project Ga0172368, IMG submission 114540) | Freshwater microbial communities from Kabuno Bay, South-Kivu, Congo - kab_022012_11m | ecosystem: Environmental > Aquatic > Freshwater > Lake | place: Democratic Republic of the Congo: South-Kivu...
ATAATTATTGTTGGTTCTCTTCGTATTCTTTTCCATATCTGTCCAATCACTTTTATATTAACATATTTATTAAAAGTTTTCCATATTCCTATTGAAAAAATACCAAATATATTGGCACCTATAACTGCCATAATAGCAAGTGCTATCGTTGTATTTATATCAGCTGTACCCCCGCGAAGAAATGGTATAAAAGATAATCCTTCTTTGCTTTTTTCTATTAAACCAAAACCACCAATAGGAAATATACCAAGCCAATTATTCACAAGAATAAAAAAGAAAACTGAAATAGCGAAAGGAAAAATTTTAATAGAAAGAGCTCTGTCATTGGTCACTTGGTCACACAAGTCTAGTGCACCCTCTATAATTATTTCAAAAAGATTTTGTAATTTATTTGGTATAGTACGAAGTTTTGTACGAAGAAATAAAGCAATAACTACCAAAATAAATACAGCTACCCAACTAGTCAAAAGCGCATTTGTAATTATAAAATCCTTAAAATGATATATAGGTTCAGCAAAAAGTGTTACGTTCTCTTTTACTTCATTGTTAGTATTTTCTTGTGTAATTGGTTGTTGTATTTCTGCCATAAATTTAATTATTTTTTATCATTCATTTCTTTATCCTGTAATTTTTTCATATAATTTTTGATGATGTAAACGATTTTGAAACATGAAAAAAGAAATGCTAACCCTGTCAAAGACAGAAAAATGATAGGTTTTGTGCCATAACGTGTATCTAGCATCTTGCCCAAAACAAGTGCCAAAACTACAGGTACCACAATCCAAGTAGAAACTTGGCTAAATATCTCAACTCCAGAAGCCCACCAAGGACCTGTATTTTTATGAGATAAATTATTTTTATTCAAATTTTCCTTATTTTCTTCCACAAAAATAAAGCCAATACGACTTCATCATATAATATCAAAAAAAATAAATTAATGCAAAATCTTCTTTAATGTTTAATATATTTTTCCCTTAAATGTTCTATAAATTTCTCAATTGAATATTCACCTGGAAAATCTCCCTCAATAATCCCATACATAGACTTTGGAACAGTACTACTTATAAGTTTATGATACATTCTATATTTGGAATAATTTGGATATTTCTTTTTTAAATGTTCAGTAAATATTACAATATCTTCCAAAAAATTTTCTATCTTTTTCCTTCTATAGAATCAACTATAGTAAATTTTATACGATTTATTTTTTTATTTATTATTATATTTTAATCAACAACCCCAGAAGAAACGTCGCTGGATTTTTTGCTGGATTCCGCAGATGTATCTTATGGTGGGCATGGTAGGAATCGAACCTACGACCTCTGTCTTATCAGGACAGCGTTCTACCACTGAACTACATGCCCAAAATTTAAACCAACCGAGTAAAATATATCAAAAAAAAAATCTTTACGCAAATTTAACTAAAAAAAGAACCCTAGTTTCTCAACTAGAGTTCTTTTAAAAAATCAGATAATCTTAGTATTCTCGACGTCCACCACGATTTCCTCCACCATAACCACCATTTCCTCCGTTAAATCCACCTGTACGAGGAGGTCTAGCTTCCATTGGACGAGCCTCATTTACTGTAAGCTTACGTCCTTCAAATTCTTGATCATTGAACATTGAGATAGCATTAGCTGCTTCCTCTGCCGTTGACATTTCAACGAATCCAAAACCTTTTGAACGACCTGACATTTTATCCATAATAATCACAGCTGAAGCAACTGATCCAGCTTGTGCAAAGAGCTCTTTTAAAGCATCTTCTTGAACACTGTAAGGTAAACCCCCTACATATAGCTTTGTAGCCATATTATTTAACTTCTCTCATTTTTTAAAAAACGAGCAAAAAATAATTATAATGTCCTCTTTTAAAGAATAGAGAACGTAGATACTCTTATTGCTAAATTTGTCTCTATGATGCTATAACAAAATCAAAACTCACAAAAAAACTATAAAGCTCTTCCGAGAAGCTACTCAGTGTAGTATATCATAAACTTAATAAAAAGTAAAAGATAATTTTTATTCTTCCTCACTTCCTATTTCACCAGATTGAAGTGCAATTATAATTTCTTCAATATAACCCAACATTATTTTCGGCAAATTATGCCAAGATTTTTTAATACGATGGTCTGTAACACGATCTTGTGAAAAATTATAAGTGCGAATTTTTTCACTTCTATCTCCTGTACCAATTTGAGCTTTTCTGTCACCAGAATATTTTTTTGCTTCTTTCTCCTCTTCTAATTGTTGAAGTTTAGCTGTTAAAATCATTAAAGCTTTTTCTCTATTCGCAAGCTGACTTCTTTCATTAGTAGAACGTACATCAATACCTGTCGGTTTATGAATAAGTCGTACTGCTGTTTCAACTTTATTTACATTTTGTCCTCCCTTTCCTCCTGAACGAGAATATTCCATTTCTAAATCATTTGGATTTATTTCAAAAGAAATTTTTTTGCGGATAGGCAATACAGCAACCGAAGCAGTAGAAGTATGCACTCTACCATTTTTTTCCGTAGCAGGTATTCTTTGTACTCTATGTACACCTGTCTCATAACGCATCTCCTTATAAACATCTTTACCTTTTATTTCAAAACTAACCTCTTTATAACCACCAAGTTCATTTTTTGATTCATAAGTTATTTTACACTGCCAACCTTTTATTACAGAAAACAATTCATACATATGAGCAAGTTCCCAGGCAAAAAGAGAAGCTTCATCTCCTCCAGCTCCAGCTCGAACTTCAAGTACTATTTCATTTGCTATTTTTTCTTCTTCAATATTTTTATCTAAAATATTTTGAATCTGTTTTTCCACATCTTCTTTTTGTTTTTGTATTGACTTAAGTTCTTCTTTAGCCATTTCGTGTAAATCATCATCTTCTCCCATCATTTCACATACTTGTGCTTCTTCTCTATTTAAACGTTCTAAAACACCTGCTAAATAGCTCGTATTATGATTTTTTTTTAATTCCTCTATATTTAATAAGCTCATAATTTTAATTAATAAATATTTTATAAGCTCGTCACAAACATACTTTTTAAAAATCTTTAGTAAAAATAATAATGACGAACAAAAAAATTTCTATATTTTATAAAAAATTATAATAAAAAATTTATAAAATATTTATTTTTTTGCCTTTTTAAGAGAAGCAGAGGCAATGCGACGTTTATTAAAACGTTCTACGCGTCCAGCAGTATCCATAACTTTCTCATTACCAGTATAAAAAGGATGGCAATAACTACAAATTTCTACTTCAATCTTTTCGTTAGTTGAACCAACTTCAAAAGAAGCTCCACAAGCACAAGTAGCTTTTGTTTTTATATTATATTTAGGATGTATATTCTTTTTCATCCGATTATTAAAATTCAAAATTATTTTTATTAATTTTATAAAATAATCTAAAAATTCTATTATTTATTACTAATAATTACCTTATAAATCTAAATCACAATAAAAAATTTATGATTTGAAACTATAATATTTGATTCATTGTTTTAAAAAACATTATCACAAATTTATTGAGAAAGCAAATCTATATTAGATTGAATAGTATTTTTTAATTTTTGAACACTAATACTATATGAACAGGAAGTTCCTCCTGAACCATAATAACTACAAGCTGCTTTATTTTGAGCACTAACGCTACTTCCTATTCCTCCAAGATCAGTAAGATACATACCAGAAGCTAAAAAAGAATCTTTAGGAGACCATGGATTAGCAAAATAACCTAAAGAATTTTTTAAACGATTTTCAAATATTTTCCATGTAGAAGGAATAAATTGGGCTGGCCCCATAGCTCCACCCCATCCTACTACACCAGCAATAGGACAAGATACAGCAGTTTGAAATGCATTAAAACCAAGAGCATTTGTTATTTCTAAGAATGGCCCCACATCTCGAGTTGGTTTCATAACATTTAAAAATGGAGTACCTGTATTTTTACCTACACCAGAACCTGTATCAGGGTTTGTTAAATAACACTGACCAACATTAGCACCTAAATTACTTTCTTGAGTTAAAATAGCAAGTAAAAATGCAGGGTCAACACCAGTTATTGCTTTTACTTCATTAGCATATGTTAATGCTGTACCAAATTCAATTTTTTGAGAAATACCAGCTAAAGAAAATAAAGCACTTCTAATACTATCTGCTCTAGCCTTTTTTTCATTTGCTAATTTTTGATAAGCAGTTTCTTGATTTTTTGAAATAGTTAAAAGTTCTTTTTTGTCTTTTTCAGATTGTACCACTTTTTTTTGAGCAGTTTCAAGTTCAGCTTTGGCATCTATTTCTGCATCTTGTTTTTCTTCAAGATCTTTCCTTTCTACCTCAGTATTAGTTTTAATACCCCTAATTTGATCAACGGATGTCTTAATAGCTTCTTTGATGGAAGCATAAGATTCTAAATCACTGTAAAAAGTAGAAATATCTTCATTAGAAAAAATCAAATAAATAAAATCTTTATTATCAAAATCATTTGTATTACGTAATAATTGAGCTAAAGATTCATGCTCACTTTCTATTTTTTTAGAAAGAATATCAATTTTTGAAACTTTATTTGTTATATCAACTTTTAATTCAGCAATTTTTAAAGCCCGCGCTTTAACTTTTGTTTTAAGAGCATTAATTTGACTAGTCAAATAATCCACATCACCTTTTAATGTTCCTGTTTGTTTTTGTTGTTCTTTTTGTTTATCTAATAAACTAACAAGTTCAGCTTCTATTTGGGCAAGTTCATTTTTACAAAAATCTTTATCAACTTGTAAAGATGTTGTTTTTAAAGTTAAACAATCAAAAAAAGCATTCACTTTATATGCTAAAAAATTTAAAAAAATAAATACTATAAAAAAAATTATGATTATTTTTTTTATCATAATATAAATTATAACATATATTAATTTTTAATAAACACAAAAAAAATTATTTTATTTATTTTTATTTTTCAGAAGAAATAATAGCTTCAGCTTCTTCTCCGATTTCTTCTTTTTTACCTTTCTTTTCAACTTCAATTGTAGATAAATCAACTGGAGTTACAATTTCTTCTTTTTCTTCAACTTGTAAAACAATAGAAGCAACTACATCTTGTAAATTTGTTATAACTGTAACTCCAATTGGTAATTTTATATCAGAAACAAATATTTGATTTTCTACTGTTTTAAGTTTAGATATATCAACCTCAAGATTGTGTGGAAGGTCTTTTGGTAATGCTTCAATTTCAATTTCATGAAGTACTTTAACTAAATTTCCTAATCCATTTTTAACTGCATTAGATATACCAATATATTCAAGTGGTACATTTATTTTTATCTTTTTATTCATATCTATTACTAAAAAATCTACATGAATAGGTTCTTCAGTCACTGGATGAACTTGTACTTCATGAATAAGCACATCAATATTATTATCATCTATAGATATCTTAACAGCGGAAGATTCCCCAGCTTCTCTCCAAATTTTTTTGAACTCAATAACTGGAATAGAAATAGAAGTTGTAACTTTTTCTGATCCATAAAAAACAGCAGGTATTTTACCCGTTTTTCTTAAAGTATCTAAATTAATACCTTTATTTCTTTTTTCGGCTTTAATTATAAACATGAACATTATTATATATAAAAATAAATAAAAAGCAAACTTAAAAAATTTAAACTCTATGAATAATGTTATGATTCAACGCAATATGTTCTGTCATATACTTTCTAGTTCCATTTCCATCTTCTGAAATAATTTTTTTACCTAAATTAAAAATATTTTGAGAATCAAAAATTTTTTTAATTTCTTTAAAAATTAACATAATATTTTTTCCATACATTTTTTCTAAATAAGGAGTACGAATAATACCATCATTGTGTTCAGCTGTTATAGAGCCATGATATTTTATAACAAGATCATAAACTAATTCTCCTAATTTTTCTATAATAGATATCACATCAGAATGTGAAAAATCCATAAGAGGAATAATGTGAAAATTACCATCTCCCGCATGCCCTGCTATTGTATAAATTAAATTATATTTTTTTAAAATTTGATTTAATTCTGGAATAAATTTAGGTAAAAATTCTGGACGAACTATAATATCATCTATAAATGGAGCCGTGTGAAGTTTAGAAACATGTTTTCGTAGTAATGAAAAACTTTCTCTTCTTATATCCCAATATTTATTTGATTCTGTATCTGATTTAGTTATATGAATATCAAGGTTAAAATTTTTTATTTTTTCTTTAAGAAGAAGACACTGCTTATTTATTAAAAATTTATCTTCTCCAGTAAACTCTGCAAGAAGAATTAACTTAGGGAACCCTCCCATAATCATCATTTTAAACTCAGGTAAAAAACTCCATAAAAATTTAATCATACCTAAAAAACCCTTATTTTTTAAAAAATCTAGAAAAAATCTTACTGCTAGCTTCATAGTTTTATTATCATAAGATTCTAAAGTTTCTGGATTAAGTTGTAAAATTTCATCTATTAAACGACCTAAGGACTTTAAATCATTCATAAAAATAACGACAAGTTTAGAATATTTAGAATTAGGCACAAGTTTGAAAGTAATTTCTGTAGCAATACCTAATGTTCCTTGTGAACCAACAAGTAATTTGTTTAAGTCAAAATTTTCTTTCATAACGTTCCAAATATAATATCCAGCAGAATTTTTACTTACCTTTGGTTTCGCTTGATTTATTTCTTCTTTGTTCTTATTTATTAAATTATAAATATTTTTATAAATTTCCCCTTCAAAATTTGATTGTTTAATTTTTTCTGTTAATTCATTTTGAAAAAGAGGTTTGACTATATACTCATTACCATCGGAAAAAATTATTTTAGTTTCTAAAATATAATCTTGTGTCTGACCATATTTCAAAGTTTTTTCTCCTGCCGAATTATTACCAAACATTCCACCCATAGCATTAAGACTTTTAGATGCAGTATAACAAGGTAAAATAAGTCCTTTTTCTAAAGTTATTTTTTCAAAATCTCTATAAAACATCCCCGGCTGTACAGTAATTTTATTTCCATTAAAAGAAATTAATTTATTCATATACCTCGTAAAATCTAAAATTAAAGACTCTCCTAATGCACCACCTGACATATCTGTTCCAGCACATCTACAAGTTATAGAAAGATTTTTCCAATCTTTATTTTTTTCAGGATTAGCATATTTATTTTTATTTTCTGAAACCCATTTCACTAATTTTTTTACATCTTCAGAATCTTTAGGAAAAAGCACAAGTTTAGGCCTCACTTCAAAAATACTTGCATCACGTGAATACTTTGAAAGTGTTTTATCACTATCTTCCACCTCCCCCTTAAAAAATTTTAAAATTTCTTCTTTCATTAATTAGTCAAAAAAAATTAAAATGGTATTTAAAAAATTTCTTACTGTATTAAAAATTTGTGCAAACATATTAATTTAAATTATTAAAAAGTTTTAATCGTGCTTCTACGACTTTTTCTATAGTATCTACAGCTCCTTGCAATATTTTATAAGGCGCGACTTCATTCGAATTCTCTTTTAAATATTTTTCTATAGCTTGCCTATATGCTACTCTTATCTCAGTGTTTATGTGAATTATAGAAATACCTGCCTTTATCGCATCTTTAAAATCTTCATCGGAGATACCAGAGCCACCATGAAGCACTAGTGGCACCCTGCAAGCCTCTCTTATCTCTTTTATTCTTTCTATATCTAATTTTGGATTTCCGCCTTTTACCATTCCGTGAATATTACCAACAGATGGTGCAAGCAAATCAATACCAGTAGCATCTACGAATTCTTTAGCCTTTCTAGGATCAGTTTTTGTATCTTCGGTACCTAAAGGTAATTCATCTAATAATTTTGAAGAAGTGCCAATAAATCCGAGTTCTGCTTCTACTAATACATCACCACCTTTCTGTTTGTTTGTTTCCTTAACATAATCTACACACTTCTTTGTAATTTCTATATTTTCTTCTAAAGAATCTTTCACTTTATCTATAATAACTGCATCAAACCCTGCATCTACGGCATTTTTTACACTATCAAATCCATAATGGTGATCTGCGTTTAGAAAAATTGGAAAATTATCTCTCTCACGAATCATTTTTATTAAAACACTTGCTTCATCGCGTCCAAAAAATTTTTCTTCTCCTTCTGAAAGACCTATAATGACGGGAACATTGAGTTTTTTTGCAGCATTATATATACCATGTAATGCTTCAATATTAGATATATTAAAATGCCCTATAGCGACTTTTTTTTCTTCTGCTTCTTTAATATATTCTCTTAAAGTTTTCATATTAAATTATTTTATTAATTCTTTTAAAATTTTAATAACCATTTGAGGATTTGCGCTACCCTTACTCTCTTTTATAACTTTACCAACTAGTGACATAATAGCATTTTCTTTACCTGCCTTATATATAGCAACAACATCTTGGTTTTCAGAAATTATTTTTTCTACAATACCTTTTATTTCACCCTCATCATTTTTTTGCAACAATCCTTTCTCGGTAGCAATTTTTAGTGGCGATTCATCATTTTTAACAATAATTGCTAATATATCTTTCGCTACTCGAGAAGAAATTTTATTTTCTGCAAATAAAGATACAAGTTCGGCAAAATTATTAACATTAGGTATTTTTACATTTTCATCTGCTTTTTTTAAACCCATAAAATCAGAAGTTAAAAAATTAGAAGCTATTTTTATTTTTTCTTTATTTACTAAAATATTTCCTATATCTTCAAAAGATTTACCTAATTCTATGTCATTTATATAACTTTCTATATCTTCATCTTTTATACCAAAGTCATTTTTATATCTATTTCTTTTCTCTTGAGGTAACTCTGGTAAATCACTCTTCATTTTTTCTAATGGAAAAGCTTCGTGAAGTTTTAACTTTGGTAAATCAGGTTCAGGAAAATACCTATAATCTTGACTAGATTCTTTTTTCCTTTGAGAAAATGTTTGCTGTTTATTTTCATCCCATCCTCTTGTTTCTTGAATTATTTCTTCTTCTTTGCTATTTTCTAAAAGTTCTATCATTCTAATGAATTCAAACTTAATTGCTTTTTCTACACTTTTAAAAGAATTTAAATTTTTTACTTCTACTTTTGTACCTAATTTGCCTTTTTCTTTTGATACAGATATGTTTGCTTCTACTCTCATCTCACCTTTTTCCATATTTGCTTCTGACACTCCTAAATACCATAAAATGAGTTGCAGTTCTTTTGCAAAACTAGATGCACTCCTTGCTGCTGTTTCAGCTTCTTCAAATGTATTAGGCTCTGTCACAAGCTCCATTAAAGGCACTCCAGCACGATTAAAATCAACAAGTGAAAAATCACCCCTATCGTGCTTATTGTTTGCTGTATCTTCTTCTAGATGGATACGAGTAATATCAAAATCTGCTAAATGACCACCAGAAACTATTGGGTATTTATATTGTGAAATTTGAAAACCTTTTGGTATATCTGGATAAAAATAATTTTTACGATCAAATTCTGTAAAATCAGCAATACTACCATTTATTGCAAGTCCAACTTTTATAACATTTTCTATAGCTTTTTTATTTATTACAGGCAATGCTCCTGGATGTGCCATACAAACAGGACAAATATTTACATTCGGTTTTTTTTCATCAGGGTCATTTTTACAAACACAAAACAGTTTTGTATTTGTTTTTAATTCTGCATGTATTTCAAGTCCTACTGTATAAAAATAAGTTTTCATTATGTTTATATATTAACACATTTTTAATCTTTAATAGCTATATCTATATAGAATTTTTTGTTTTTATTTTTTAAAAAATATCATTTTTCTTTAACAATTTTTCCATCTTCTAGATATATTATCCTTTCACAATATTTCGCATATTCTTCTTCGTGAGTAACCATTATAATAGTCTGACCTTTTTTATGAAATTCTTGAAAAAGTTCAATTACAGACTTACCAGAAACACTATCTAAATTTGCTGTCGGTTCATCGGCAAATAAAATTTTTGGTTTATGAGCCATAGCACGAGCAATCGACACTCTTTGTTGCTCTCCACCAGAAAGCTGACTCGGCATATTTTCTATACGATGTCCAAGACCTACTTTTATAAGCATATCTTCTGATATTTTTTTTGCATTTTCTAATGACTCACCCATCATTAGAAGTGGAATCATAACATTCTCTACTGCAGATAATTCTGGTATTAAAGCATAATCTTGAAAAACATATCCTAATGTCAATAACCTCATCTTAGTCCTCTCTTCCATGGATAATTTTTCAGTATTTATATTATTTAAAATAATTTCACCTGAAGTAGGATGGTCAAGTAATCCTATCTGATACATAAGAGTAGATTTTCCAGCACCAGATTTTCC
>Ga0172368_10008632_pt1 | contig 10339 bp, 8 predicted proteins | sample Lak11m_FD_114540 | JGI IMG/M metagenome (GOLD analysis project Ga0172368, IMG submission 114540) | Freshwater microbial communities from Kabuno Bay, South-Kivu, Congo - kab_022012_11m | ecosystem: Environmental > Aquatic > Freshwater > Lake | place: Democratic Republic of the Congo: South-Kivu...
AGTTGATGGATGACCGCGGTGGCCAGCTCCTGGCTGTTCATCTGCAGGCTGCCGTCACCGGCAACCCGGACAGCGAAGTCTGGTGCATCACCGGTGACGGCAGCCTGCAGATGAACAGCCAGGAGCTGGCCACCGCGGTCATCCATCAACTGCCCATCCGCATCGCGCTGATGAACAACGGTTTCCTCGGCATGGTGCGCCAGTGGCAGAAGATGTTCTACAACCAACGCTATTCGCAGGTGGGCCTGAACGTCGGCTCCCCGGACTTCGTGAAGCTGGCCGAAGCCTACGGCGCGGTGGGCATCCGCGTGACGGAGCCCGCCGAAATGCGCGCGGCCATCGACCGCGCCCGCGAGGTGACGGATCGCCCGGTGCTGCTCGACTTCCAGTGCGAAGCGGAAGAGGATGTCTACCCCATGATCCCCGCCGGCCAGAGCGTGGCGGACATGATGGTAGGGTGAAGCGTGAAGCGATGAGGCGATGAAACGATGACAGGGTGCATCAGGCAATGCCTGTCTTTGCATACGTCTTACTCGCCCCATCCGTCCTAGTCTTCCGAAGGAGAACAACATGGTGACGCAACTCGAGGCAACAATGAAACATACCATCTCCGTGCTGGTGGAGAACCGGCCCGGCGTGCTGGCGCGCACGGCGGGGTTGTTCGCGCGGCGCGGCTTCAATATCGATTCACTGGCGGTGAGTACCACAGAGGACCCTGATACCTCGCGCATGACCATCGTCGTCAACGGCCCGGTGGATATCCTGGAACAGATCAGCAAGCAGCTCTACAAGCTCATCGATGTAATCAAGGTAATGGATCACACGCAGGATGATGTGGTGTCACGCGAATTGGCGCTGTTCAAAGTACATGCCGCCGACACGGCGAAGCGCGCCGAGCTGATGCAAATCGTGGATATCTTCCGCGGGAAGATCGTGGACATGGCCGATAAAACCATCATCATCGAGGCGACCGGCGACGAGGAGAAGATCGACTCGCTGGAGCGGATGCTGGAAGGCTATGGCATCAAGGAGATGGTGCGCAGCGGCCGCGTAGTGCTGGTGCGCGGCAGCAAGGCGACGTAGCGACCCGGTCTACGCGGCCGAAATGCGCGAGATGACGATCGTGAATCGAATGAGACAGCGGGCGCCGGCGCCCGCTGTCTCATTTTTATGACAAGTTAGGCTGGTCGTGTCATTATTTTCTCCCATGCTCAATTTTCACTACCATATTTTGCCTGATGTCGCGTCCGTACCGTGTTCCGCGCGGCGAGCGGGGAATATCATGGCAGGAGATATGTGTATGAACTGGCTGTTTTGGGCACTGCTCTTTCTGGGGGTCGTGCTGCTAAGCGTGCCCCTGCTGGGTGTGCTGCAGACGGCGCTAGCCGCCGGGCTGTGGTTGACCGGCGGGGTAATCGTAATCGGCGCGACTATCTGGGCAGTGGTCGTCTTGATGCGCAACGCGATGCTGCGTGGGCCGGCTGATGAGAATCCCGATGCCTGACGCAGACGTGCGCCGTATCGCCGACAGTTCGCCTGGCCGGGCAGTATGGTAGAAGTCCGTTCCCGGCCTGTCGCATATCACGGTGTCTCCCGTTTTTATGATCCTCAATGTGCCGGTGTATGACCAGTCCCACAAACGAATTCCGTCCTGCCTGGAATAGCTCACGCGCGCGCCAGCCGGCTCGAATCCTTGTAAAAATATCGGCAACAATAGGCTTGCGCTGCTGGACACGCGCCAAAAAACCTGTTATGATAGCAATCAGCATGCTAATCGATACCTCTGCCAAGGGTGTATTCGCTTTGCAAGGGTTTCGAGAAATCGCTGGTGTCCCTCAATTGTGCAATCGTCTCAACTCAACGGGCAGACGATATTTTTTCAAAACAGGTGTAACTCCCGGTATGTGTGTGGAATAACTTAAGAAGACGCCTGTCGGCATGTCCCCCCATGTGCAGGATATACTATCAGCACCACTTATCGCTCACTGTCGGTACAGTTTGGCTATCCCATGCGTTTCCCAACAACAACGCGCCACATGAACTGTTCCAACTGTGTTACAGCAATTTGAGGAGGAGACATGTCACCACAGCTACCTCGCTGGGCGTGGGCCGGCGTGCTGGCCGCGCTTTTGCTCCTGGTCAGCGGAATCATCGCGCTCGCGGCTTCCGCAGCTCTGACCATCAGCGTCAGCCCGAGCACCATCGATCCATCACACGGGCAGACCGCCACTGTCACCTACACAAATTCCGTGCCGGTCTACCACCTGAGCCTCACGGTTCGCAGCAGTAATAACGCCACCGTGAAATCACTCACGTCCAACACCATGATCGGCACCAACACGCGAACGGCTGCCTGGGACGGCAAAGACGCATTCGGCAAGAGTGTCCCGAATGGCCAGTATACCGTGGTGTTTGCCGGCACGACTTCTACCGGCGCGGCCATTACTCCGGCTATTGCCCCCGTCACGGTAGCGGTGGCCGCCGTGACGCCACCGCCCACCGGCAGCGTGCTGGCGCTAGGCGTCAGCCCGGGCACCATCGATCCGTCGAGCGGGCAGACGACCACCGTCACCTATACCAATACCGTGTCGGTGTATCACCTGAGTCTTACGGTGCAGGACAGTCATAACACTATCGTGAAATCACTCACGACGGCCACTACAATTAGCACCAACGCGCGGAAGGCCACCTGGGACGGCAAAGATGCCGCGGGCAATAGCGTGGCAGGCGGCCAGTATACTGTAGTGTTCGCCGGAACAACCTCCGACGGCACAGCCCTGACTCCGGCCACCGTTGGTGTGACCGTGGCGACTGCCGCGCCCACCACGTATGCCTTTAAGATCACCGGCATCACGCCAGGCACGATCGATGCGACACAGAGCCAGACAACGACGGTCAGCTATACCGTGCCGATCCTCTGCGATTTCCGCGTCTCTGTGAAAAACAGTGGTGGCGCCGAGGTGCGCACGCTTGACCAGGTTACCGGCGCCGCTGCCGGCTCCCGGACCGCCGCCTGGAATGGCAAGGACAGTACGGGAGCGATTGTGCCCGACGGTACTTATACGGTAACCGTGGTGAGCACCAGCACGACGCCGACCGTCCAGCCGGCTAGCGGCACCATCACGATCGCGACCGCCACGGTCACACCTCCGCCTCCGCCTCCGCCACCGCCCAGCGGCGGCGACACCGGCGGCAGCCTGACCATCAGTGACAGTCCGACGACTATCGACCCGTCGAGCGGGCAGACGACCACCGTCACCTATACGAATACCGTGTCGGTATATCACTTGAGCCTCACAGTGCAGGACAGCCATAACACCGTCGTGAAGTCGCTTACGTCCAACACCATGATCGGCACCAACACGCGAAAGGCCATCTGGGACGGCAAAGATGCCGCGGGCAATGTCGTGGCAGGCGGCCAGTATACCGTGGTGTTCGCCGGAACAACCTCCGACGGCACTCTGCTCACCCCGGCCACCGCCGGCGTGACCGTGGCAACTGCCGCGCCCACCACGTATGCCTTTAAGATCATCAGCATCACGCCGAGCACGATTGATGCGACGCAAGGCCAGACGACGACAATCACGTACAACGTGCCGATCCTCTGCGACTTGCGCGTCTATGTGAAGAACAGTGGTGGCACCGAGGTGCGCACCCTCACCCAGGTGTCGAGTGCTGCCGCCGGCAACCGCACGATCACCTGGGATGGGAAAACCACCGCGGGCGCCATCGTGCCGGACGGTGTCTATACCGTGACCGTAGAGAGCCTCAGCGCGACGCCGACCATCGCGCCGGCGAGCGGCACGGTGACAGTCAAGACCGCGACTGTCACGCCGCCGCCCCCGCCGCCGCCTCCGCCGACCACCGGTGCTGAAAAGGGTCAGATCATCGAGGGCGCCGGCAGTGCGAACTTCGCCTGGTTGAAGTATGCCGGTTATAAAGCGACCGTCGCCTTCCAGGCGCCAAAAAGCGGCGCCATCACGCAGATCACCCTGCAATGGAAAAAGAGCGGCGGCTACGGCTCCGGCACCTATGGCATCTTTAACTTCGAGCTGCAGACAAACGGCGCGGGGAACTTCCCCTCCGGCACGGCGATCGGCCGCGCGGCGAACATCAACCCGACCACCGCAATGGACGGGTATGCGGACGGCGCCTTCCACTTCCCGATCTCCGCGACGCTGACCGCCGGGCAGATCTATCACCTGGTGATTACCAACGTGGACCCGAACCCGGGCACGAACTGGTCCTCGCCGAACGGTCTGATGACCCGCGTGCAGACCTGGGACGGCACCGGCAATCGGCTGGCGTATTACAGCAGCGGTTCCTGGAAGCCGTGGAGCTCGACCGACAACCCGTGGAATACCTCGGGCGGCAATAACGTGAGCGGCGAACATACCCCGACCATGCTCACCTGGAGCGACGGCACCAATACCGGGGATCCATTTTACTCGGCGGCCATCAGCTCCGGCGCGAAGATCTACGGCACCAGCCGCGCGGGCGAGTATATCCTGTGGAACTCGCCGACGACAACCATCGGTAAGGTGGGCGTCTCCATGAAGAAGGTCGGCACCCCGGCCGGGTCGCTGATCTATCATCTGGAGAAGGTCGGCAGTGGGGACATCGTCTCCGGCACCATCGCCTCCGCCGCGGATGTGGGCGCCGTGCAGACCTGGGTCTATGCCGCGCTGCCGACGGCCGTTACGCTGACGCAGGGACAGGCTTATCGCCTGTGGTTCGAATCGCCGAACAGCAGCAGCGCGGCCTACTACACCTCTGCGCCGGTCTACGGCGAGAGCCGACCGGCGACCTGGATTGCCAACACCTGGGGCGGCACGCAGAGCTATTACGTGTACGGCTCCGGCAGTCTGTCATCGTCGATGACCAGCGGCGACCTCTCGTTCAGCCTGCAATAAGCGCGGCTGACAGTTCCCTCGAGAAACCCGCGCCGGACAGCATTGCCTGTCCGGCGCGGGTCGTTTGGTGAGGGAAGGCTGGAAGGCTGGAAGATTGGAAGATTGGAAGGTTGGAAGACTGGAAGAGGGGAGAATGGGGAGATTGAACCGGTATCCATTCTTCCATCCTTCCAACCTTCCATTCTTCCAACCTTCCAATCCTTGTTCTCCCGGTAGACAGACGGCGAAAATCCGGGTAAGGTATGGAACCACTTGACGCGAAAGGGTTCAACCGACATGACCGAGATGACAGGCCGCCTGCATGGGTTTCACCACATCGCCCTGCGGGCGAAAGATTTCGACGCCACCGTGCGCTTTTACCTGGAAGGATTGGGACTCGCGCAGACCGCGGCCTGGGGCGAGGGGGATGGGCGGGCGGTAATGCTGCATGCCGGCAACGGCAATAGCCTGGAGATCTTCGCCGGCGGCACGGACGCGCCGAAACCCGAGGGCGCTTATCTGCACCTGGCATTCGCCACGGACGACTGCGACGTCGCCTTCCAGCGGGCACTCGCCGCCGGAGCTGAGGCGCAGATGGAGCCCAAATCACTCACGATTCCCAGCACCCCCACGCCCCTGCCGGTGCGCATTGCCTTTTGCAAAGGACTCGACGGCGAAGTGATCGAGTTCTTCCAGCAGACCGGGTAGTCAGGCAAGCCACAGCGGAGTAGCGTTCGGATATAGGAAGGCTTTCCTTTAAGAGGATCAGCCCGATAGGCTGGCAGGTCAGCGGGGGGATGGGAAAAATGGGAAGAATGTGTTTTGGAATTCAAGCGACTTGAACGGGCGAATCGTCCTGTCCCATTCCTCCCATTCTTCTCATTTTTCCCATCCCTCCGCTGACCTGCCAGCCTATCAGGCCGATCCTATAATTGGTAAGCTTACCCGAACCCTCCATCCTTCCAATCTTCCATCCTTCCACCCTTCCACCCTTCCATCCTTCCATCCTTCCATCCTTCCATCCTTCCAGCCTTCCAGCCTTCCATCCTTCCAATCTTCCATCCTTCCAATCTTCCATCCTTCCAATCTTCCATCCTTCCAATCTTCCATCCTTCCAATCTTCCACCCTTCCAGCCTTCCATCCTTCCAATCTTCCATCCTTCCAGCCTTCCATTCGTCTATGTCGCATCATCGGCACGAACTGCAGCCGTACCACCGTTTTTTCCGGGTAGGATGTGAACGGCAGTCAACATCGCAGCCCGATCGTCGGCAGAGACGGAAAGCTTGAGGAGGATGGACATGGGGAGCCTGGTCGGATTGCGCATGGAATCGGAACGGATCGATAACGCGACGGTGGTCGTCGATCTGCGCGGCGAGCTGGATACCTTTACGGCGGCGCGCGCTAAATCGGCGATGCGGTCGTTGGCTACGGAAGGCTACCGCCATCTTGTTTTAAATCTGCACTGGCTGGACTTTATCGACAGCACCGGCTTGAGCGTGCTGATCGGCGCGCTGCGGGACGCGCGCGAGCTCGGTGGGAGCATCCGACTGGTGGCGCCGGTCCACCACATCCGCAAGATCTTCGAAATTACCCGCCTGACCTACGCCTTTCCGATCGATGCATCGATCGAGGATGCGCTGTTCGAGCTCCGGCGAGAAGCGTTTCCCCCGCAGGAGCAGCTTCCGAAAGCCGCCTGATCGAATCGGAGTGCGTGGTGAGTAGTGATAAATGAGAAGTGATAAGTATGCGCTGGACCGGTGGTTGAGTAGGCAGGGGAGCTCTGCGGCGGTACTCCGCCGCACTTCACGGTTCTTTCCATAGTTCCCGCGCCGTATCGAAACCGCCTCTGCGGCGGTACTCCGCCGCACGGGGGATGGGTACAAGCCCGCAGTGGTTTCGATACGGCGCGGAAGCTGCGGAAAGAATCGTGAAGTGCGGCGGAGTACCGCCACAGAGCTCCCCTGCCTACTCAACCACCGGACTGGGCGCATACATTACCCACTACTGACCACCCACTCCTGACACTCACTTATCACTTATCTCTCTCCTTTGTCGCCTCCCATCTATAACAGCGGTCGCTCAGGTATGCTATCATGCGATGGGAGGCAGCGATGGAGCTTGGTTTTATCGGTTTGGGCCGTATGGGCTTGAATATGGTGACACGCCTGGCGCGGGGTGGGCATCGGGTGACGGCGTTTTCACCGAGCCTGCAGCACCGGCAGGCGGTGGTAGAGGCGGGCGGGACGCATCCTGACTCGCTGGGGGCGGTCGTGGCGGCGCTGGCCCCACCGAGATCAATCTGGCTGATGGTGCCGGCGGGGGAGACGGTGGACCAGAATATCGAGGCGCTGCTGCCGATGCTGGCGCCGGGCGACCTGATCGTGGATGGCGGCAACTCGTATTACCGCGACAGCAAGCGCCGGGCTGCCTGGCTGGCACAGAAAGACCTGCTGTTTGTCGATGCGGGCACTTCGGGCGGTGTGTGGGGATTGGAGAGAGGTTACTGCCTGATGGTAGGCGGCGCGCCGGAGGCGGTCGCGCGCGTTCGACCGGCGCTGGAGACGCTGGCGCCTCCCGACGGTTTCCTGCACGTCGGACCGGCCGGCGCCGGGCACTATGTGAAGATGGTGCACAACGGCATCGAATACGGCATGCTGCAGGCGTATGCCGAAGGCTTTGAGATTCTCCATGCCGGCGAATACGACCTGGATCTGCAGCGGATCGCCACCCTGTGGAACCATGGCAGCGTGGTGCGCTCCTGGCTGCTCGAGCTGGCGGAGCGCGCCTTCGCGGACGATCCGGGGCTGGAAGGCATCCGCGGCTATGTCGAGGATTCAGGCGAAGGGCGCTGGACGGTGGCAGAAGCCATCGATCTCGATGTACCGGTGCCGGTCATCACCCTGTCGCTGCTCGAGCGCTTTCGCTCGCGGCAGGACGAATCCTTCTCCGCCAGAGTCATCGCCGCCCTGCGCAACCAGTTCGGCGGGCACGCGGTGAAGCGAAGTGGTGAGTAGTGATAAGTGAGTAGTTATTAGTGATAAGTGATAAGGTGCATCAGATACGGTAGTTTCGATACGGCGCGGAAGCGATGGAAAGATGCGGGAGGCTTTCCTGCCTACTCAACCACCATACTTGGCATACCTTATCACTTATCACTACTCACTCCACCAGACGAGGGAGCGAAAACCGTGGTATCCACGCAGTCACTCGATAATTCGCGCGGGGGCGCGCAGCCGGAGCCGGAGCCGTCAACCCTGGTGATTTTCGGCTCGCGGGGCGATCTGTCGGCGCGCAAGCTGCTGCCGGCGCTATATAACCTGTTTGCCGACCGCATGATGCCGAGCCGCTTCGCGGTGCTGGGCCTGAGCCGCAAACCTTATACCCGCGAGGAGTTCGTGGATGACGTGTATGAGGACTTGACCCGGTACTCGCGCCGCCCGCCGCGGGTCAGCCTCTGGAAACGGTTCAGCAACCGGCTTGATTACTTCCACGGCGACTTTACCGTGCGGGAAACGTATGCCGATTTGAAATGGAAACTGGAGGAGATCGACCGCACGCAGAAAACCGGGGGCAACCGCGTCTTCTACCTGGCGGTGCCGCCCGATGTGATGCCGGGATTGTTGACGCATCTGCGTGAGTCCGGACTCATCACCCCGCCGAATGCCAGACCATGGACCCGCGTGGTGTTCGAGAAGCCGTTCGGCGAGGATTTCACGTCGGCATGCGAGTTGAACCGTATCGTGAGTGAGTCGCTGGACGAGTCGCAGGTCTACCGCATCGACCACTACCTGGCGAAGGAGACGGTGCAGAATATCCTGGTGTTCCGCTTCGCCAACGCGCTGTTTGAATCGGCATGGAGTCGCCAGTTCATCGATCACGTGCAGATTACCATGGCGGAGGAAATCGGCATCGGCGGGCGCGGTGATTTTTACGAGCACGTGGGCGTGCTGCGCGATGTAATGCAGAACCACATGCTGCAGCTCATGGCGCTGGTGGGGATGGAGCCGCCCGTCTCCTTCGACGCGGATGCCATTCGCGATGAGAAGATGAAGGTGCTGCGTTCCGTGCGCTTGCTCTCGCCCGAGGATGCCGCGCAGGAAACGGTGCGCGGGCAGTATCAGGGTTACCGCGGCGAAGCGCAAGTGGCGCCGGATTCGCAGACGCCGACCTTTGCTGCCATGCGTCTGTTTATCGACAACTGGCGCTGGCAGGGCGTGCCGTTTTACCTGCGGGCGGGGAAAAGCATGGCCGAACGGTTGACACATATCGTCATCCAGTTCCGCAGCGTTCCGGTCTGTCTGTTCGGCGACGATGCCATTTGCCGCCTGCTCAACCCGAACGTGTTGGCGCTGCGCATCCAGCCGCTGGAGAGCATCAACCTGTCCTTCATGGTGAAACCACCCGGCATGCAACTCGACATTCGTCCCGAAGAGCTGAATTTCTGCTACTACTGCCGGTATGGGGAAGGCTTCGATGCCTACGAGCGGTTGCTCCTCAACCTGCTGCAGGGTGACCAGACGCTGTTTGTGCGCAGCGATGCGGTGGAGGCGCAGTGGCGCATTGTGCAGCCCATCCTGGAGTATTGGGATAGCCACCCGGCGGCCAATTTCCCCAACTATGCGACCGGCAGTTGGGGGCCGAAAGAGGCCGATGCATTGATCAACCGTGATGGCTACAGTTGGCGGAACGATGATGTGGAAGCGCAAACAACTCACACAGGTTGCCGGTCACCCGGATCGCGAGGGCGTCGGGTGAATCGCCGCGCAACCGGGCAATAACGGCGAGGATGGCCGGGATACAATCAGGCCCCACATCTTCGGTGGCTACGCCTTCCATGCCGATGGCGGGGGCGTCGGTTTCCACCAGCAGGCGATCGGCGGGCACGGCAGCCGCGGCCAGGTGCACGCGTTTTGCGTTCGAGCGGGTGACCGAGCCGGAGAAGGAGATGTAAAAGCCCAGCGCCAGCAACTCGCGCATCGTCTCGCGACTGCCGGAGAAGGCGTGCATGATGCCGCGCGCCGGTGTCTCACGCAGGCAGGGCAGCAGGCGGTCCCAGCGGCGCCGGCAATGCACCAGCACGGGCAAATCATGTTCGGCGGCGAGGGCGAGCTGGGCGCGGAAGACCGCTTCCTGCCGCACCGGGTCGTCCGGCTCGATGGCCCCGTCCAGCCCGATCTCCCCGACGGCAACCACGCGCGGGTCGTCCAGCAACGGCGGCAGCCAGGATAGATTGTCGCCGTCCGCCACAAACCAGGGGTGCAGCCCCACTGCGGCGCGAATGGCGGGAAACTCGCCGGCCAACGCGATGGCCTGGAGCGAGCTCTCCCGGTCCCACCCCGGCACGATCACCTCCGTCACCCCCGCCTCCGCCGCCCGCGCCAGCACCGCGCCCACACGCCCGTCGAAAGCGGGATCATTGAGGTGGCAGTGGGTGTCGGCGTAAGTA
>Ga0172368_10008638_pt1 | contig 10336 bp, 7 predicted proteins | sample Lak11m_FD_114540 | JGI IMG/M metagenome (GOLD analysis project Ga0172368, IMG submission 114540) | Freshwater microbial communities from Kabuno Bay, South-Kivu, Congo - kab_022012_11m | ecosystem: Environmental > Aquatic > Freshwater > Lake | place: Democratic Republic of the Congo: South-Kivu...
TGAGGGGTTCGGGAACGTCGGCACCTTCACCACGAAATTCCTCACCGAGAAGGGCGCAAAGGTGGTGGCAGTGTCAGACTCCAAGGGCACCGTTTACCTGGAGTCCGGCCTGGACTACAACAAGCTCATGGCAGCAAAGAAGGAGAAGGGCACGGTGACTGCCTACCCGGGCGCAAAGAAACTGGACGCAGCGCAGCTGTTCGCGGTGAAATGCGACGTGCTTATCCCGGGCGCGCGGCCCAATGTCATACACGTGGGAAATGTAGAGTCCGTCAAGACCAAGATAGTCGTGGAGGCAGCCAACATACCCATGAAGCCCGAAATAGAGCATTTGCTTGAGCACAAAGGCGTGCTGGTCATACCCGACTTCGTGGCAAACGCGGGCGGCGTGATATCCTCGTACGTGGAATTCAAGGGAGGGAACGAGAAGGAGATGTTCTCGCTGGTCCGCGAAAAGATAACCGCCAATACCCGGCTGGTGCTGGAGAGGACCAAGAACGGGGACGTGCGCGCCGCAGCCCTTAATATAGCGGAGGAGCGCGTGATTGCCGCAATGGAAAAGCGCGCAGGCGGCATCAAGCTCAAGAAGTAATGTTGCCGCGAAATGGGGGCAGGCAAGCCCAAAGCGCTGCGCAAGACGCGTGCGCCGGCATTGCGCCGCACGGAAAAGCGTGTGTTGCCATTCTGCCTAAAACGCCTAACCAAAGGGCTGCCTTTTAAAAGCCGTTCTTCCGCAGTTTTCCCTATTGTGATGCCATGCTGTGCTTTGTAGCCCTATTCGTGCTTGCCGTGCTTTCCCTGTTCTCGGCAAAGTATAGGCCGCTTGCCGCGCGCGCTTTTTCCTGCGTGGTGAAAAAAGCCACATTGCGCCCCTGCGATACCGGATTGGACGATGAGATAAAGGCTGCCAGCATTGCGGGCATCATGAAAATCTCGCCTCCGGCTGCAGCATTCACCAACAGGCATTTCGAGGCGTTCTCCCTGCTTTTCACCCTGCTCTTCTTTGCAAGCATAATTTTCACGCTGCAGGGCATGGCAAATTTCGTGATATACGGGAACTGCAACGGGCCGGAGGGGGGCTTTTGCATATACAACGGATTGCAGAACCCCAATTTCCTGAAAGCGCCAAGCACGCTCAACGGGATAATGGCAGGCAACAACTCCTCGAACATAACCGTGATTGAGTTCGGCTGCTACACCTGCCCATACACCAAGGATGCCGAAGCCGGGGTCCACGAAATGCTGGACAAGTACGGCTCGCAGGTCCGCTTTGTCTTCAAGCCCTTCCCGCTTGCAGCGCACCCCAATTCCAAGGAAGCCGCGATTTCGGCATCCTGCGCAGGCGAAGAGGGCAAATACTGGGAGTACAGGGCAAGGCTCTTTGGCAACCAATCCTACTACCGCGAGAATGGTGAAGCTGCTTTCAAGAAAACAGCGGCAGAGCTGAACCTGACAGGATTTGACAAATGCTATGACGCGCGCAAATTCGAATCCCAGATAAACCTCACGCAGAAAGAAGGCCAGGACTGCGGAATCTACGGAACTCCGACATTCTTCGTGAATGGAAAGCCGTTTGTGGGACAGCTGGCAGTGAACCAAACAGAGGCAGAGATAGCCAAACTTTTGGGTAATTGAATGGATGCTGAAAAAATCAGGCAGGATTTCCCCCTCCTTTCCAAGCGCAAAGTCATCTATTTTGACAGCGCCTGCACCACGCTCAAGCCAAAATCCGTAATAGAGGCAGAACGCAACTATTACGAGGAAGTATCCGCCTGCGCAGGCCGCTCGGCCCATTCGCTTGCCAAAAAAACAACCGAGCTTTTCGAGGGCAGCCGCGAAAAGGTCGCAGCATTCGTGAATTGCAAGCCGGACGAGGTAATCTGGACAAAGAATGCCACTGAAGCGCTCAACTTGGTTATCCGCACGACGGACTACTCCGCCAGGAAGAGGATAGCCACCACGCGCCTGGAGCACCACTCTGCGCTGCTGCCCGCAATGGAAATGCGAAGAAGAGGCATCGCACAGATGGGTTTTATTGGAACTGGCCCAGACGGCACTTTTGACGAGCAATCCATCGCAAATTCAATTGGCAGGGACGCTGCGCTCGTCGTGGTGCATCACACCACCAACACCACGGGCATGCGCTCGCCTCTTGAGAAAATAATCAAGGCAGCGCACGACAATGGAGCGCTCGTGCTGGTTGACGGGGCGCAGGGAGTGCCGCACTCAAAAATAGACTTCCGCAAGCTGGGCGCGGATTTCCTGGCATTCTCGGGCCACAAGATGCTGGGGCCGACGGGCATTGGCTGCCTGGTGGGAAAAAGCGAGGCGCTTGAGAGGCTGGATACGTTCATAGTGGGCGGGGAGACAATCGAGACTGTCAATCTGGACGCAGCCGTATTCAAGAAAGCCCCCAAGAAATTCGAGGCAGGCATACAGAATTATGCCGGCGCAATAGGGCTGGGCGCTGCCTGCGAGTATCTTGCCAAAATCGGAATGCATAACGTGGAGGAGCATGAGAAAAAGCTGGCTGGAAAGCTTATCGAGACAATAAAATCCATCCCTGGCGCTGCTATTTACGGCTCGCAGTCTGCACAAAACCGCTCTGCGCTCGTTTCCTTCAACCTCAAGAACGTCAAGCACCACCAGGTTGCGCTCATGTGCGACTCGCTTTCAGGCATTGCGCTGCGCTCGGGCGTGTTCTGCGCGCAGCCTGCAATGGAATCAATGGGCGCTGCACAGGGAGCTGTGAGGGCCTCGCTCTATGTTTACAACACTGAAAAGGAAATCGAGACGTTCCGCTCAACACTTCAGAATATTGCCAAGATAGGCTAGGAAGGCGACAGATGCTTGACACTACTGCTTATTTCAAGAAATTCGGGCTCAGCATAGGGCAAGCTGCAGCAATCGCTTTCCTGCTGCTGTCGCTTGCCGCTCCTGCATTGCTCAAGCCATATGTGGACACGTTTGCATTCGGGACCAGCTATGCCCGCGTGTATGGCCTCGGGGTGTATTTTGTAATCCTGGCATTTGCCCAGCCTGTGCTGAATGCGTTTTTCCAGGCGCTCAAGAGAATGGGGAGGAAAAACGAGCTGAAGATGCTTCAGGAAAAGCTGCTTCCGGCAATGGACGGGAAAATCCTGGCATTTGCGCTGTTGGCGCTCTTTTTGTACGGCGTGGCAGGGCAGTATTTGTTCGTCACCGGGATAGGGGGGAGCCTGAATACCAAATATTTCATTTTTGACGAGAGGGGCTTTACCTCGTCGCACATCAACCACATACACGCCCTCAAGACCATTTTCTGCCCCTTTGACCCTTCTGACGACGTGGACTGCGCCAGGCCCATGCTGCCCTACTTGCCGTGGTTTTACCCTTACATCGGGATGATTCTTGCCGCGGTTGCGCTTGCCGCCAGCGTGGCATTTTCCACCAAGCTGAAAAACAATGCAGACAAGGTTGCATTTGCAATATTGTCATTTGCCGTGATAAAGACCTCTCTGGACGGCGGCCTGCTGAATTTCGAGGACCTGTCGTTTTTCATGCTGGTGCCCTTTGCGCTTTCAAGCAAGCACAGGCTGGCGTTCACTCTTGTAGGCGTGCTGCTGTGGTACCCGGTCACGAATGTGCTGTATTCCAATTTCGACCCTGTGAAGCTGGCGATACCCATGCTGGCATTCTTCTATCCAATCGCGATTGTGGCGCACAAGCCGCGCTATCTCTTCCCTCTCCTGGTGATTTGCCTGGTGGCCCCGAATTACCTGCTTACCTCCTCGGATGTGGTGAAGGAGCGCTGGGAGCCCGAAGCTTGCCAGAATGCAGGAGTAACCCCGGAGTTCAGCCTTACGGTCACGGGAACGATGTACACTCCTTGCAGCGCGCAGGCAGCCCTTTCCTGCGGCACGGTGAATGCGGCAAATGGCACTGCAGAGTATTCGGGATATTCCACACGCAAGCCCGAGCTCATCATATCCAAGTCGCTTGCCAACGAGTGCAAGCACGGGGTTTTTTCCTTTGAGAACATGGTGGGCTCGATAAAGGTCTTGGACGCCCCGCGCCCCGTCAACTAGATAAACCTTAGCGCAGAACTGATTGCGTGATTCGCATGGTCTCCTTCCCGAAAATACTTGAAAAGACGATGAAACCATTTTCCAGCCGCTTGCATGCGCAAGGCGCGACCGAGTATCTAGTCATACTTGCAGTTGTGCTGGTGATTGGCCTCTTAGTAGTAGGGCTTTTGGGCGGATTCAGCGGGACTGCCGCAGACACTCAGAACACGCAGAATGAGATGTACTGGCAGACCAGGACGCCGATTGCAATAATGGGCGGAAAGGCGGATAACCTCACTTGGAGCGACAGCGCTTATATCATATTGAAGAACAATGGAAAATATCCGCTGGAGCTTTTGGCAATAGGGCCAATAGGCAGCCCGCACAACGGATTGGTTATGCACGTAACAGGAGAATCAGACATTCCATTAAGTTATGAATTACAGTTTCTCAGCACCGAAGGCTATGGCGACCCGACCTACCTAGTATACATTGCCCCGCCCAGGGGCAATGGTTCTGCAGGCTATAGCCAGCGCAACATCCTCAATCCCGGCGAGCAGATAATGGTTGGGTTTTCAGTATATCCAGGTGCTGCATCTAACGCTGGCTATAATGTCAATCAGGTTTGTGTGAACAGCAATGGCAATCATGGAACCGCAATAGAATTTAGTAAGCTCATCATCTACTACCGAGAGAACGTGAACGGCGTCAAAGTCGTCAAGAAGCAGGAGATGAGCGACAAGCCGCTTGATCTCCCGTGCAACTGATTGCCTGGAGCGTTTTTTGTTTTCTTCCAAGCCTTAGAGCACAAGCTGGCTGAAAAAATCTGGGCGCCGGAATTCACAGGAACTCTTCCACGAACTTGGAGATGTCCACGTTGGAGATTTCCTGCTTGGCAAGCGGCTTGTCCTTGATGAACGGTATTTCGTCCGTGTAGATTGGCCGCTCCTCCTTGTAGAATACCCCGATTGGCCAGCGAGAGGTTTCCTGCGCCTTTTTCATGGCAGACTCGAGATTCTTCGGGTCGTGCCCCTCTGCATCCAGCTTGTAAATCATCTTCTGGTAAAGCTCATAGGGCAGGTCCTTGCGCCAGGTGACGCAGGGCTGCAGCACGTCAATGATAGCTATGCCGCGGTGCGAAATCCCTTCTGCTATGAGGCCAGTAAGATGCGGGATGTCGCCTGAAAAGCCGCGCGCGACGAACGTTGCGCCAGCTGAAAGCGCAATCAGGAGCGGGTTTATTTCCTTTTCAATCGCCCCGTTGGGGGTGGATTTCGTCTTGATGCCCTTCTTGGAGGTGGGCGAGGTCTGGCCGGTTGTTAGGCCGTAAATTTCGTTGTTGTGGACTATGTATGTGAAGTCAAGGTTGCGGCGCATGGTGTGCACAAAGTGGCCCATGCCTATCCCGTAGCCGTCCCCGTCGCCCCCCACTGCAACCACGTGAAGCCGGTCATTTGCCAGGTGTATTGCCGATGCTGCTGGAAGCGAGCGGCCGTGTATGCCTTCAAAGCCATATGTCTTTATGTAGTGGGGAAGCTTTCCAGCGCAGCCGATTCCCGAAACCACCACTGTTTCGTGCGGCTCTGCGCCTATTTTGGCAAGCGCGCCTTTGAGCGCAATGAGTATCCCAAAGTCCCCGCAGCCCGGGCACCACTGGACATAGTGGTTGTTGTTCAGTTCGGTTACGCTTGCCATAGCATCACTTGTTCAGCAGTTTCTTGACATGCTCAGCCATTTCCGTTGGGGTGAAGGGCCTGCCGTCATAGCGCAGGTAGGCTTTCTCAATGTAATAGCCGGTTTTCTGGAGTATGAGCGTGCGCATCTGCGCCTCGGAATTGCCCTCGAATATCACGGTGTTTTTCGCGCGGGTAAGCGCGGAGAGCACGGCTCGGGATGGGAAGGGAGAGGCATAGCGGAGGTGCATCATGCGCACCTTTATGCCCTGCGCGGAAAGCAGCTTGAGCGACTCGAGCGCCGGCAGCTTGGTGGAGCCCCAGCAGACCAGCAATATTTGCGATTGGTCGTCAGGGGCGCCGTAAAAGGTCGGAGCAATCATTTCCGCTGGAATTGAGGAGAATTTTTTCGCGCGCTTGTCTATCATCGACACGCGCATGTGCGGATCCTCTGATGTGTAGCCCGTCTCGTCGTGCTCATAGGAGGAGCAGACATAAAGCCCGTTCTTCTGCCCCGGCAGGCAGCGGGGGGAAATCCCATCCTCGGTAAATGCGTGGCGCTTGAAGCCCGGCGAACCTTCCATCTGCCCGTCTGACATCAGCTTGCCCCTGTTTACCTTCAGGTTCAGCTTGCGGAAGTCCTCCACCGTGAGCGAGGTTTCGGAGAGGAACTTGTCCAGAAGCACTATCACAGGAGTCTGCACCATTTCAGACAGGTTGAATGCATTGAAGGACTCCTCGTAGCACTCCAGGGGGTCGCCCGGGGCAACCACCACGCGCGGGAATTCACCTTGCGAGGCGTGAAGCGAAAAGAGCAGGTCTGCCTGCTCGGTGTAGGTGGGCAGCCCGGTGGAAGGGCCGCAGCGCTGCGAGTTGAATATCACGCAGGGAGCTTCCATTATGCCCATCATGCCCAGCGCCTCTGCCATGAGCGAAAAGCCTCCGCCAGAAGTGGCAGTCATGCTCCTTGCCCCTGCAAATCCGGCTGCCGCAATCATGTTTGCCGCAGCTATTTCGTCCTCGGTCTGCTTGACAATGATGCCATAGTCGCGCTCGTGGCCCGCCATGAGATGCAGTATGGATGAGGAGGGGCTCATTGGGTACTCGGCAACGAACTTGCAGCCAGCGCTGATTGCACCCAGGACCGACGCCTCGTTGCCGTTGATGAACATCGTCTTTTCGCGCTTGATGAATTCGATTTTTATCTTGAAAGGAGACTTCAGCGCCGCGGTGGAGAATTCATAGCCCGCCTTCGCTGCCGCGACATTGGCATCCGCCACTTTCTTGCCCTTGCGCGCCCAGATCTTGTTCAGCATGTTCTCTATTATCGCAAAGTCCAGCTGCATCAAGCCCATCGAGGCGCCGAATGCCACTGTGTTGAACATTATTTCCCCGCCGGCATCGGCAGCCATCTTGGTGAGCGGGGCGCCTATGAAAACCAGGTCGGGCCGGCTCACCAGCGTTTCAGCGTCCTTTGCCTTGTTGGAGTCGTATATGACTGCTCCGCATTCAGACAGTTCGGCCGCATGAAGCTGCACCGTGGTCTTGTCCAGTGCGATGAGTATGTCGAACTTGCCCACTATTGCGCTGATTGGCTCGGGCGCTGCTGCCACCAGGTAGGTGTTGTGCCCACCCTTGATGAGCGAGGGGTAGTCGTTGGTGCCGTAAACTTCCAGGCCAGAGCGCTGCAGGCATTTTGCAAAAAGCGTGCCCACTGTGGCAACGCCCGTGCCTGCCGGCCCGCCCACCATGAAGTTTACTCTGTTGATTGTCTGCATGGAATTCACTTTGCCCGAATGGCTTGTATTCGTTTCGTGTTCAAATTAATAAAGCTTGTTTTCAACAATTGACGTAGTTTTTTGGCACTCACTGAATAGAAAAACTGCAAAAATAGAAGAAATAGGGCAAGAATTTTAGTTCGACTTTGCCCTCTTTCTTGACTGCCTGGTTCCGCTTGCTGACATTTTTCCTCGTTTCATGTTTCCACCTTTTTGCATCATTATTAAAATAAAAAAACGCCCTCGCCGCGATTTTCAAAACCCTAGCCCCGAGGGGGGTTTGGGCGGTGACGGACTAAGGGGGGACGCAGTCCCCCCTTGGGCTGTCATTTGAACGCGGATCTCAAGCTTTCCGCAACCACTTTTCCGTGAACGCTTTTGCGCCGAAGGCGGAAAAGGGTTCCCGCAAGCTCGCATGCTATCCAAGTTATACCACGAGGGCGGAACTCTTTGAGGACTAGGGTTTAAAAAAGCGCCCGCGGGCGCTTCCCAAGATTATGATACTGGCGCTCAGCGGACTGCAGCCGCTTTGCGCCCGTTCTGAGGGTGGTTCGGCGCAAGCACCGGGAATTTGGCAAGATTCTGCCGGAGCAATGAAAGCTTGGCAGGCTCGGCTTTTTCCCATTGGTGGGTTGAGTTGGGCGCCACCCCGAAGAACCCCTTGGTTGCGATTGCCTCGAAATCCCGGTAGGTGAGGTGGAGGTGCTTCTCCATGCCAGCAGGGCTCAGGTCAAACGTTTTGAGCAGGGCTGCTGCAAGGTGCTCGCCAGAATAGCTGCAGCCTTCCACTGAAACCGAAACCGACGAGGGAGAGGTTGCCCCTATGTAGTACGTTATGCTGACTGCGGCCTCGCGCGCTATTTTGGACTTCACCAGGTAAAGCGCAAGGTTGCGCGCTATCAGCTGGCAGGACAGGTCGGTTTTGGTTACGTCGCACCCCACCAGCCTCCCGCCACCCGACTTGCGCGTGGCTCCTGAGATATGGTGGGTGTCCAGCGCGCTTGCCGTCCCGGAATCGGCCTTTACGCCCCCGGTTGAGAACTCGCCCGCCCCGTCCACTACAATCTCGGTTTTCGAATCAATCAGGTTGAGGGGCTTGCCTTCCGGGCTGACCAGAAGCTCGTTTGCCGAGCGGGCCAGCAGCACGATTTTGTCCTTGAATGCCCCGCGGTCGATTCCCGGCTGGTGCTGCACCGCAACAATCACGTTCTCTGCGCGGATGGGGTCGACCGGAAAGGCATTGTAGCAGCCCCCGAAGGAAACGTCTGCTTGCACCTTGCCGTCAGGCCAGAGCCCGGAGACAGTGCCGAGGCGGAAATGCTTGTCAATCAGGTTGCTCACCGCCCAGGGCAGCGCCCAAGAAGCGCTGAGGCCCTCTCTTGTCTGGCTGCTGGCATATCCGTGCACTATGGTGGCATCGCCAGCGCCTTTTTGCCCGCCTGCCCGGTCTATTCCCTTGGCTATGTCCTCGGACTGCGTGTTGAAGTTCCGTATGACCACTATTTTTTCCGGGTCAATGCAGTTTTCAGCGTTGTAGCCTGCGCGGACAAACGAGTTCTTGGCTGCGGCGCTCACGATAGGAAGGTACTCGGAGGGGGACAACGAGGTTGACAGCTGCCCGCCTATGAACACAACCGGCACTTTTTCGAGGCTGAACAATACGTTGCCGCCCAGCTCGGCGTTCAGGTCGCCGAAGTTTATGGTGACCTTAACGTCAATCCTGGAGGAAGGGTCGTGCTCCTGAATCCCCGCAAGAGTCCGCAGGGCTATCGAGTCCGCCAGCCTGTCAGGGTGGGCATCGCGCTTGCACTCCGCGCTTTCGTGGTGGATTTCGGATTCGAGCAGGACGTCCGCATTTGGGAATTGTTTTTTTGCCATGGTCTTTTGCTGCGCATCAACCCGTATATAAAGAATCTTGATAATATAATTCCCATAAGAATATTCCGATAGGAATAAAATGTGCAACAGAATTTATAAATCATATTTCGCTTATCATGGCACGGAGATGGTAATATGGCGGGAAAAACGTATCTTTTTACATCGGAGTCGGTCACCGAAGGGCACCCGGACAAGGTGTGCGACCAGATATCCGACTCGATACTTGACGACCTTATCCGCCAGGACCCGCAGTCGCACGTTGCCGTGGAGGCGCTTGCCACCACCGGGCTGGTGGTTGTTGCGGGGGAAGTGACCACAAAAGGCTATGCCGATGTCGAGGGAATCATCCGGAAAACGATAGACCGCATAGGCTACAACAAGCCTGAATACCAGTTTGACACCAAGGGCGCAGGCGTGCTGGTCTCAATACACTCGCAGTCGCCGGACATAGCGCAGGGCGTGAAGGAGGAGAATTTGGAGAACATAGGCGCAGGAGACCAGGGAATAATGTTCGGCTATGCTGTGAACGAAACCCCTGAGCTGATGCCGCTCCCTATTTCGCTTGCGCACAAGCTGGCGCTCGGGCTTTCAGAGGCAAGAAAGAAAAAAACCGTTGCTTATCTGCGCCCTGACGGCAAGACGCAGGTGACTGTGGAATACAATGAGAGCCACCAGCCGCAGAGGGTGACCACTGTGGTGATTGCGGCGCAGCACGATGAAACTTTCGAGGGAAAGCCGCTGACTTCCGAGAAGATAAAGGCCGACCTGGTCGAGAAAGTGGTCAAGCCAGTGCTGGGCAAGTACTTTACCCCTGAAACAAAAATAGTGGTGAACGGGACCGGCAAGTTCGTGCTGGGCGGGCCGGCGGGCGACACCGGAGTCACGGGCAGGAAAATCATAGTGGACACGTATGGGGGCATGGCGTCGCACGGAGGGGGCTGCTTTTCCGGCAAGGACCCCA
>Ga0172368_10008640_pt1 | contig 10335 bp, 9 predicted proteins | sample Lak11m_FD_114540 | JGI IMG/M metagenome (GOLD analysis project Ga0172368, IMG submission 114540) | Freshwater microbial communities from Kabuno Bay, South-Kivu, Congo - kab_022012_11m | ecosystem: Environmental > Aquatic > Freshwater > Lake | place: Democratic Republic of the Congo: South-Kivu...
GCACCCGCGCGCCGAGATCCTGCTCTTCCTGGCCTCGCGCGCCCAGCTGGTTGAGGAATTGATCCGTCCCGCCACCCAGGCCGGGCAGTTTGTGCTGTGCGACCGCTACGCTGATTCGACCCTGGCCTACCAGGGCTACGGCCACGGCTACGACCGCGCCCAGCTGCGCGAGCTGCTCGATTTCGCCACCGGCCGCCTGTGGCCGGACCTGACCGTCCTGCTTGACATTGACCCGGCGCTGGGCATCACGCGCAAAAAGAGCAGCGCCGAGTGGACGCGCCTGGACGCCAAAGAGCTGGCCTTCCACCAGCGCGTGCGCGCCGGCTTCCTCGAGTTGGCCCAGGCCGAACCGTCGCGCTGGGTGATCCTGGACGCCTCACAGCCGTTTGGCGAGGTGCAGGCCCGCCTGCGCGCGCTGGTGCTGGCCCGCCTGCAGGCGGGCGGGGCCAGGCCATGACCCGCCCGGCCGCGCGTCTCCTCATCCTGCTGGCCTGCGCCGCGCTGCTGCTGGCGGCCTGCGCCGCCCCCGCGCTGCCCGCGCCCGCCGCCACCGCCAGCCCGGCGCCCGCGCAGACCCGCCCACCCACAGCGCTGCCCGAGAGCCAGAACTGCCTGGTGGTCAGCGTCCCGCCCACCCCCGGCCCCACTCAGCCTTCGCTTTTCCCGCCCCCCGCCGCGCAGGATCGCAGCCTGGGCCCGGAGAGCGCCGAGATCACCTTCCTTGAATATACCGATTTTCAGGTGCCCGCTTCGGCGGCCCTGGACCTGGTCCTCGACCAGCTGGCGCGCAAGTATCCCAACAACGTGCGGCGCGTCTTCCGCCACTTTCCGTTACCCAACAGCGATAAATCGCTGCGGGCCGCCGCCGCCGCCGAAGCCGCGGCCCAACAGGGCAAGTTTTGGGAGATGGCGCACCTGCTGATCGAACAGCAGGCGGATTGGAGCGCCCTCGCGCCGGAGGCCTTCGACGGCTGGCTGGCGCAAGCCGCGGCCCAGCTGGGCCTGGATGGCGCGCGTTTCGCGGCCGGCCTGAGCGACGCGCAGATTAAGGCGAAGCTGCTCGCCGACCAGCAGTTCGGCCTGACCAACGCCATCCCCACCATGCCCTTCCTGCTGGTCAACGGGCGCATCTACCAGGGCCCGCGCGACCTGCGCAGCCTGGAGAGCCTGGTCGGCCTGGCCCGCCTGGAAGCGCGCCAGTTCACCGACTGCCCGCCGTTTGTGATCGACCCGCAGAAGCAGTACGTGGCCGAGCTGCACACCGCGCGCGGCACGGTTGTGCTCAACCTGTTCGCCAAACAGGCGCCCTTCGCGGTCAATAATTTTGTCTTTCTGGCCCGCCAGGGCTGGTATGACGGCGTGATTTTCCACCGCGTGCTCGCGGGCCAGCTGGTCCAGGCGGGCGACCCGAGCGGTTCAGGCTACGGCAGCCCCGGCTACGCCTTCGCGGACGAGATCACCAGCCTGGGTTTTGACCGCCCGGGCGTGCTGGCCATGGCCAACGCCGGGCCGAACAGCAACGGCAGCCAGTTTTTCATCACCCTGCGCGCCATGCCCGAGCTGACCGGCACCGCCACCATCTTTGGCAGCGTGCTGGATGGCATGGAAGTGCTCGAGGCGCTCGCCCCGCGCGACCCATCCCTGCCCGTCGCCCTGCCGGACGGCGAAGTGATTGAGAAGGTGGTGATCAGGGAGCAGTGAGATAGGGAGCGGGGAACAGGTTTCTTCACCCTCTCCCTTTGGGACACTCGTCAGTGCACCCGAAGGGGTGGAGGGCAGGGTGAGGGTCTTTTGTCTTTATTTTATGAGGTACGCTATGTTTAAAAAAATCCTTCCGATGATCGTGCTGGCCGGGCTGCTGTTGAGCGCCTGCCAAACTGCTGCGCCCGCCGGCCAGGCCAGCGGCGCGCCGATGCAGGGCTGCCAGCCGGTCGCGCTCGTCCCAACCCCCAACCCGACCATCACAGCACTGATCCCGCCCGTGAGCGCCGCCGAACACATCCTCGGGGCGCAAGATGCCCTGGTCACGATCGTCGAATACAGCGACTACCAATGCCCCTACTGCGCGATGGTCGCCCCGGTCCTGGCCGAACTGGTCAAGAAATACCCGGCTGACGTGCGCCTGGTCTACCGCTTTTTCCCGCTTTCCTCGCATTCCAACGCGCTGATCTCGGCCTACGCCGCCGAGGCGGCCGGGCAGCAGGGCAAGTTCTTCGAGTTCAGCGAATTCCTGTTTGCTAACCAGGCAAAATGGGGCGGGCTGGAGACTGACGAAGCCGCGGCCTGGTTCGCGGAGCAGGCCGCCTCGTTGGGCCTGGACGCGCAGCAGTTCCAGGCCGACCTGGACAGCGACAAGGTGCGCGGGGTGGTCGACCAGGCGCTCAAGTCGGCCACGGAGATCGGCATCCCCGGCACGCCCTTCCTGCTGATTAACGGCCAGCCCCACCAGACCGCCATGGATCTGCCGACCCTCTCCGGCATCGTCGAATTTCACAAGCTCAGCCAGCGCGCCTACAAAACCTGCCCGCCGATGGTGATCGACCCCAAGAAGCAGTATGAGGCCACCCTCAAGACCGCCAAGGGCGAGATCGTGGTCAAGCTCTACGCCGACAAGGCCCCGCTGGCGGTCAACAGCTTCGTCTTCCTGGCGCGCGAGGGCTGGTTCAACAACACCACCTTCCACCGCGTGATCAGCAACTTCGTTGCGCAGGGCGGCGACCCCAGCGGCAGCGGCTCGGGCGGCCCGGGCTACCAGTTCATCACCGAAAACAAGTCGGCCTCCTTCAACCGCGCCGGGCTGCTGGCCATGGCCAACAGCGGGCCGGATACCAACGGCAGCCAGTTCTTCATCACCTACGCCCAGGCGCCCAACTTGAACGGCGGCTACACCCTGTTTGGCGAAGTGCTGAAGGGCATGGAAGTGGCTCAAAGCCTGACCCCGCGCGACCCGCAGTCGGTCGGGACCACCCCGCTGGAACCCGGCGACCTGCTGCTCTCGGTCGAAATCCGCGAGAAATAAACATGGCGCAGCTCTCCGGCCGTTCGCAGGCGCTGGCCATTCTGCAATTCCTGCTCAGCCTGGGCGGGTTTGGCCTGTGCGCGCTGGCGGCGGCGGGAGCGCTGGGCTTTGGGGCGCTGGCGGCCCTGGTTCCCACGCTGGGAAGCGGGGACGCGGCGCAGTGGATCGGCTTGAGCTGGGTCTTCGCCATTCTGTCTTTGCTGGCCCTGCCTTCGCTCTGGTTCTCCTTTCGCGCCCTGAGCGGCCGCGCCTTGCCCACGTTCAAACGCGGTCAGGCCGCCGCCTCGGCCGCGTTAATGGCCTGGCCGCTGATCCTGGCAGGCGGGGCGCTCCTCGCGCGCCAGGGCGCCTGGGCCGCCTACCTGCTGCCGCCGCTCTCGGCCGCCGCGGCGGGCATCCCGCTCTGGTGGCTGATCGAGATGCTGCGCCACCGCCTGGGTGAGCTCAGCCCGCGCCGCGCCTGGGGCGCGCTGAATTTCGTCCTGTTCGTCTCCACCCCGGCAGCCATGCTGCTCGAACTGCTGCTGGTGCTGGGTTTGAGCATCGGCGGCGTGGCCCTGCTGGTCAGTCTGGACAGCGGCCTTGCCCCGCAGATCCAGCAGCTGGGCCAGCGCCTGGTCGACGCGCAGGGTGACAGCACGCTCCTGCAGGAACTGCTGCTGCCGCTGCTCTCCAACCCGTGGGTGATCTTTGCCGCCCTGGTGTTCTTCGCGCTGCTGGTCCCGCTGCTGGAAGAGCTGTGCAAGACGCTCGGGCTGTGGGTCCTGCTCGGCCTCGAGGCGACCCCCGCCCAAGGGCTGGTGCTGGGCGCGATCAGCGGGGCCGGGTTTGGGTTGGCTGAAACTCTGTTCAATCTGGCGAGTCCGGCGGTACAATCGCAGTGGCTGGCGCTGGCCGTTGGCCGCGCGGGCACCAACCTGCTGCACATCACCGCCAGCGCCCTGCTGGGCTGGGGCCTGGTCTCGGCCTGGCGCGCCGCCCGTTTCGAGCGCCTGGCCCTGGCCTATGCCGCGGCGGTGCTGCTGCACGGGGCCTGGAACGCGCTCAGCCTGCTCTCCGCCCTGCTCCAACTCGCGCCAGCGCCGGCGGCCTTGACCCAGGCGCTGCCCTATACCGCGTTTGGCGGGCTGGCCTTGCTGGGCCTGCTGTGCGCCGTCATCTTGCTCGCCGCCAACCTGCGCCTGCGCAAACCTGCCCAAACGTCTCCCCTGGAGACATGAACTTTTCGATGATAAAGGAACTGCATGGAAACGATTGTGGATTTGGTTAAGTGGTTCATCGACTTTGTCCTGCACATGGACAAGCACCTGCCCGAGATTGTGCGCGACATTGGGCTGTGGGTCTACCTGGTTCTGTTCGTGATCATCTTTATCGAGACCGGCGTGGTGATCATGCCCTTCCTGCCGGGCGATTCGCTGCTGTTCGCCGCGGGCGCGGTCTCGGCCACCACCGACCTGAACATCTGGCTGCTCTATGGCCTGCTCTCGCTGGCGGCCATCCTGGGCGACACGGTCAATTACTGGATCGGCCACTATGTCGGCCCCAAGGTCTTCACCCAAAAGTCGCGCTGGCTCAAGCGCGAATACCTGGAGCGCACCCACGCCTTCTACCAGAAGCACGGCGGCAAGACCATTCTGCTGGCGCGCTTCATCCCGATCATCCGCACCTTCGCGCCCTTTGTGGCCGGGATCGGTTCGATGAGCTACGGCTATTTCATCAGCTACAACGTGGTGGGCGGCCTGGTGTGGACCGGGCTTTTCCTGGGGGCGGGCTACTTCTTTGGCAACCTGAGCTTTGTCAAGGAAAACTTCTCGCTGGTGATCATCGCCATCATCGTCATCTCCGTGCTGCCGGCCGTGTTCGAGTTTTTGAAAGAGCGCTCGCGCTCCAAGGTCGCAGTCGCCGAATAAAGTAAAATGATGTAGCTGTTTGGCATACCCTCACCCCTGCCCCTCTCCCAGAGGGAGAGGGGACATACAGAGGTTTGGAGTTGAATTGCGGCACGTTGTGCCGCAATTCAACTCCAAGAATTTTGCCCCCCGCCCCTTTGAGGGGCGGGGCCGGGGGTGGGGTGAATTTTCTCTAAAGGCGGTGCCTATGAAACGATCCACGCTTCGCAAAATCATCCAGGTCATCCTGCACGGGCTGACGCGCATCACCTTTGAGGGCACCGAACACCTGCCCAAAGAGGGCGGGGTCCTGGTCGCCACCAACCACGTCAGCCGCCTGGACACGATTCTGCTCTTCATCAACCCGGCCCGCGACGACATCACGGCCCTGGTGGCGGACAAATACCAGAAGAATCCCTTCTTCAAATGGCTGATGAACACGGGCGGGATCATCTGGCTGGACCGCGAGAACGCCGACTTTGGCGCCGTGCGCGCGGCCGTGGCGGCGCTCAAGCAGGGCGTCTCGCTGGGCATCGCGCCCGAGGGCACGCGCAGCCCGGTGGCTCAGCTGCAGCCGGGCAAGCAGGGCATCGTGCTGGTGGCGCTCAAGGCCCAGGTGCCGATCGTCCCGGTGGCGATCATCGGCACGCGCGATGTCTTCCCCAAGATTTTCAGCCTGCGCTTCCCCAGGATCACCCTGCGTTTTGGCCCGGCTTTCAGCATTCCGCCCCTGGAACGTGAGAACCGCGACGCGCAGATGCAGCGCAACCTGGACGAGATCATGTGCCGGATCGCGGCCCTGATGCCCGCCGAAAACCGCGGAGTCTATGCCGATCACCCGCGCCTGAAAGAACTGCTGGCCGGCCAGTAAAGAGGACCTTATGCCCTTTCACCTGCTCTCCAACGATGGAAAACTGCTCTTCGTCACCCGCGCCGCGCGCTTATTCGCCTATGGTTTCCTTTCGGTGGTGTTGGTGCTGTACCTGTCGGCGATGGGCTACGCCGAGGCGCAGATCGGCCTGCTGCTGACCCTGACCCTGCTGGGCGATACGGCCATCTCGCTGTGGATCACGACCTCGGCCGACCGCATCGGGCGCAAGCGCATGCTGCTGCTGGGGGCGGGCCTGATGATCCTGGCCGGGCTGGTCTTTGTCCTGACCCAAAACTACATCCTGCTGGTCGTGGCGGCGGTGATCGGCGTGATCAGCCCGAGCGGCAACGAGGTCGGGCCGTTCCTCTCCATCGAGCAGGCCGCCCTCACACAGACCATTTCCGACAAGCAGCGCACCAACCTGTTTGCCTGGTACAACCTGATCGGCTCCTTCGCCACCGCCACGGGCGCCCTGGCGGGCGGCGGCCTGAGCCAGCTCCTGCAAGCCAGCGGGGTGGGCGTGTTGGACAGCTACCGCATCGTGGTGGCGGGCTACGCCGTGTTGGGCTTGCTGCTGGCCATCCTCTTTGCGCGCCTGACCCCGGCGGTGGAGGCGCCCTATCGCCAGCAAGCCGGGCCGAGCCTGGCTCAGCGCTTCGGGCTTCACAAGTCGCAAAAGGTGGTGCTGGGCCTCTCGGGGCTGTTCGCCATGGATGCCTTTGCGGGTGGGTTCGTGGTGCAGAGCTTCATGGCCTTCTGGTTCCACCAGCGCTTCAATGTCGAACCGGCCCTGCTGGGCGGCATCTTCTTTGGGGCGAACCTGCTGGCGGGTGTCTCGGCCTTGCTGGCGGTGGGGATTGCCAAACGGATCGGCCTGATCAACACGATGGTCTTCACGCACCTGCCCTCAAACGTTCTGCTGGCCCTGGTGCCCTTCATGCCCAGCCTGCCGCTGGCGATCGCGCTCTTGCTGGTGCGCTTCAGCATTTCCCAGATGGACGTGCCCACCCGCCAATCGTATGTGATGGCGGTGGTCGAGCCGGATGAGCGCTCGGCCGCCTCGGGCATCACCGGCATCGCCCGCACCACAGGCGCGGCGCTGGCCCCCACCTTTGCCGGTTTGCTGCTCGCCAGCCCGGTTTTGATGGGCGGGCTGCCGTTTGTGGTCAGCGGCGGGCTCAAAATTATCTATGACCTGCTGCTCTGGCGCAACTTTAGCGCGCACAAACCGCCCGAAGAGCGCCAGGGATAATCATCCGTTTCCCCTCCCTGCGTGTGGGGAAAAGAAACGAATGTAGTTATTATGCCGCTTCGCGGCATAATAACTACAAAAAAGGTTTGCCCAGGCGTTTCGCTGCCCTGCCGCGCGGCGGATGGGCAGCGAAACGGTGGAATACTGTTTTCATCGGGAGGTAATCAATGAAATGGATCACGCGCGCGCATGTGCATGTCGATCGGGTCGCCTGTCCCTGGCTGATCCGGCGCTTTGTCGACAGCCAGGCTGAATTCCTGTTTGTGGCTTCCAGCCAGGTCGAACGCATCGCCGCCGAACAAAACGCGATCCCCTTTGACGTGCCCGGCGTGGAGCTGGGCCACCAGGAAGGGCGCTGTTCGTTTGAATCGATCATCCTCAAGTACGGCCTGAACGATCCGGCCCTGCTGCGCCTGGCTAAGATCGTTCACGCGGCGGATGTCAGCGCCGATATCGACAGCGACCCGCTCGCGCGCGGGCTGGAAGCGATCGCCTCCGGCTTTGGCCTGCGCTACCCGGATGACCAGGTCAACCTCGCGCACCAGTTCGAGGTGTATGATGCCCTGTACGCCTGGTGCAAGCTGCAGGCAGCGCGCGCCTGAGCGCGCGTACTTCTATTCGGGGAAGTTGCCGATGGCCTGCTCGATCCGTTCGAGCACATCGTCGGTCAGCTTGTCCTCATAGTTGGCCGCGCCGACATTTTCATCCAGCTGCTCCAGGCTGGTCGCGCCGGTAATCACGCTTGAGACCTCTTTGCGGCGCAGAATCCAGGCGATTGCCAGCTGCGAGGGCGTGCAGCCCAGCTCGCCAGCGATCAGCGAGAGCTGGCGCACGATGGCGATCTTGTCGGGGGTGATGCGGTCGCGCATCCAGGCCATGCTTTCCATGGTGGCGCGGCTGCCCGCCGGCAGCCCGTCATTGTACTTGCCGGTCAGGATGCCCTGTTCGAGCGGGCTGAAAGTGGTCAGGCCGATGCCCTGATCGCGGCAGAGCGGGGAGAGGAAATTTTCGACGCGCTTGCGGTGCATCAGGTTGTAGCGCGGCTGCTCCATGCTCGGGCCGACCAGGTTCAGCGAACGCGCGATGCCGATCGCTTCCATGATCTGGTGCGGCTCCCATTCCGAGGTGCCCCAATACAGGATCTTGCCCTGGCGGATCAGGTCGTTCATGCTGAAGACAACTTCTTCGAGCGGAGTGTCGGGATCGTAGCGGTGGCAGAAATACAGGTCGATGTAGTCCAGGCCCATGCGGCGCAGCGAGGCGTGGACCGACTCGAAGATGTGCTTGCGCGACAGCCCGCGTCCGTTGGGGCCGGGCATGGTCGGCCAGAAGACCTTGCTGGAGATGACCAGGGTTTCGCGCTGGACATCCTTGATCGCCGCGCCCATGATCGTCTCGGCCTGGCCGTTAGCATAGATGTCGGCGTTGTCGAGGAAGTTGATGCCGTGGTCGACCGCGGCGTGGATCAGCTCGGACGCTTTCGTTTCGTCGACCTGGGAGCCAAACGTGACCCAGGAGCCCAGCGAAATCTCGCTGACTTTCAATCCAGAACGGCCCAAACGCCGGTAATGCATGAGAACCTCCTTGAGAAGAACGGGGAAGAGGGATAAGGGAACGGGGAGCAGGGAGCAGGGAAGAAGATTAGGGTGATTATTCTGAAATACCGGTAGTATAGGTAGCGGGTTCATCGCGCAAACCAGCACCCGGTTCATTCCCTCCCGGTTTTTTCGATTTAAGGTACTGGAGATATCCGTTGATCAGGCGACGCAGTTCTTCATTTCGGCCAGGGCGCGCTGCTGGATGGATTCGGGCAAGTACGCCATTTCGTAGGCAAACGCCAGATGGCTGCGCGTTTCTTCAAGCGATCCGCGAGCGATGTAACAAAACCGGATATCGTCCTGGTAGTAAAACCGTCCGTATCCTTCGGCAATATTGGCCGGGATACTTTGCACCGCCCGGCGCAGCTGGGCCGCCAGTGCGTATTTTTCATCCAGCGGAAGCACAGGCAGAACCTGCCGGCATATCCAAATAGCGAATGCCAGCGCTTTATTCCATACCGTGAGAGTTTCGAGGCCTTGTGAGGACATGCCGCATCATAATCATCGAACGAATTGACTGAGCCAATTCTATTGTACACGTCCAAACCTTTTTCGACATCATCTTTTCCCCTCCCTCTTCTTCCTCTTCCCAGTTCCCTGCTCCCTGTTCACTCCTCCCCACTCCCAATCCCCAGCGCCTTCCACTTATTTTCATCGCTGCGCAGGCGGTGGGTTTCGCCGCCGCGCTGGTGCAGCTCGTCAAATGCGGCCGGTTTGATCGCCAGCTCGCTGCCGTCCAGCAGGGCGGTCAGGCCGGCCTGGCCCGGCTCGGGGCGTTTATTGCGGCAGAAGGCGCAGGTCTTGGGATCGTGGGGGTGGTAATCGACCGGCTCTTCATAGCTGGAGATGTAGCCCTCAAAATTGCGCACGATGATCTTATGGTCCGACATGCTGATCTGGTAGTTGGGCATGACCGGCACCTTGCCGCCCCCGCCAGGCGCGTCGATCACGTAGGTCGGCACGGCATAGCCGGAGGTGTGGCCGCGCAGGCCCTCGATGATCTCGATGCCCTTGCCGACCGGGGTGCGGAAATGCCCGGCCCCCTCCACCAGGTCACACTGGTAAATGTAATAGGGCCGCACGCGCATGCGCACCAGGTCGCGCACCAGCTGGCGCATGATGTGGACGCAGTCGTTGACCCCCGCCAACAGCACGCTCTGGTTGCCCAGCGGGATGCCCGCGCGCGCCAGGCGGTCGCAGGCCGCGTACAGCTCGCCGCTGATCTCGTTGGGGTGATTGACATGGATGTTCAGCCACAGCGGGTGGAACCTGGCCAGCATATCGCACAGCTCCTGGGTGACGCGCTGCGGCATGAAGACCGGCACGCGGCTGCCAATCCGGATCACCTCGATGTGCTCGATCTCGCGCAGGCGGGTCAGGATCTCCTCGAGCAGGCGCGGGGCCAGCACCAGCGGGTCGCCGCCCGAAAGCAGCACGTCGCGCACCTGCGGGGTGCGCCGCAGGTATTCGATCTGGCGGTTGAAATCCTCACGCGAAAAAGTCGCGCTGGGGTTGCCGACGATGCGCGAGCGGGTGCAGTAGCGGCAGTACGAAGCGCACTGGGTGGTCAGCAGCATCAGCACCCGGTCGGGGTAGCGGTGCACCAGGCCCGGCACCGGAGAGTGCAGGTCTTCGGCCAGCGAATCTTCCATCATGCCGGTGAACGGGGTGATCTCGTCGGCGCGCGGGATGACCTGCATCCGCAC
>Ga0172368_10008641_pt1 | contig 10335 bp, 9 predicted proteins | sample Lak11m_FD_114540 | JGI IMG/M metagenome (GOLD analysis project Ga0172368, IMG submission 114540) | Freshwater microbial communities from Kabuno Bay, South-Kivu, Congo - kab_022012_11m | ecosystem: Environmental > Aquatic > Freshwater > Lake | place: Democratic Republic of the Congo: South-Kivu...
CGTCATGGGCGGATTCATGCAGCCGCAGGGACACATGCAAGTTGCCTGCGCGTTGATAGACGATGGCATGGACCCGCAAACCGCGTTGGATATGCCGCGCTTCTGCATCGAACCCACCGAAGACGGCGGCACTACAAGTTTGGAAGAAGGCATGGCAGATAGAGTTATCTCCGCACTGACTCAACGCGGACATCCCACAAAAAAAGTGGCTGGCTGGGAGCGTGCCCTCTTCGGGCGTGGACAAATTATTATTCGTGAAAGAAATGGGGTTCTGGTCGCCGGTTCCGATTCCCGCGCTGACGGCTGCGCGATGACGTTGTAAAAACATTTCACTGCTGCATATTTCATTTGGAAAACCCGAGGCTGGCAAAATCAGCTTCGGGTTTTTGTTACCCTCTCACAGGTCAAGGAAGAGGCGAATTAAGGGGATGGGAAATCAGACTAAGGTCGGAAAAGTTTGGGACTAAAGATGACCCCGAAGTCCAGACCTATGCCCGTTTTAGATGTGCGTGGAGACTGCTATCATAGCAACATCGAACAGGAACGATAAATCATAAATCAAGTAATTCAACCAAGGAGAATCACAATGAATAAGAAATGGTTTGTAATCACGTTTTTGAGCATGTTCATCGCATCGCTCTTATTGTCATCATTCGCGTTTGCGCCCGCTGCCATGGCAAAGGGCAAGACCGCCACCAAGATCAGACTCGCGGGCAGTGAATTCTTCCCCAATGGAAAGGGCTCAGCCAAGATCAAGATAGTCAAAGCTAAAAGCGAGTTTCAGGTTGAAGTGGAACACGTGAAAAGCCTGGCAGGACAAACCCTGAGCGTATTCGTAGATGGAAGTCAGGTCGGCACGATCCACGTGAACGGTTTGGGCAAAGGCAAGTTGACCCTCAAGAGCCAGCGCGGAGATACCGTTCCCACCATTCAGGCAGGCACAACCGTAGAGATCAAGACAGATGCCGGGGTACTAGTAGCATCTGGGCAATACTAAAAACCTATAGCAAACCTCCAGTTTCAAAAGAGCCACCCTCTTGGTCTAGGGTGGCTTTTTGTTTCTAGATGTTCTTTTTCAAACAACAAGCACCGTAAGCGCTTATTTAAAATAGTCTTGATATGAACGTTGGAAGAGCTTTGCCATACATCATCTTTACTGCTTAGAAAGTGAACAATAGTCATGGCAGGGCAATCGCATCTAATTTGCCGCGGCGAGGATTTTGAGGTGGTAATCATCATTCCAAGCGGCTTGAAGTTGTTTAGCGTGGATGCCGCCTTTGGCAGTTTTTTCCTGTTTGAGCAGATTGAGAGCAAGGTGTCGTAAGACGGCCAAGTTTTCGGGAGATTGGTCTTTGCGGACACGACTATGATCTTCATTAAAAGTGACATTCAGGACCCAGTACAATTGATTTTCAATGGACCAGTGTTTGCGGACGATCTGCAAAATACGTTCGGCATCGCTGACCAGACTGGCAATGTAGTAACGAGTGTCCTTACTTTCCCTGCCGTCAATAATTCGTGTGCAAACCACCATCACATCACAATACTCTTCATTCCTGCCCAATTTTGAGCATTACGAATCAGATTCAAATACTCTGGGTTGGAGGTACTCCAACATTCGCGTACTTCAATGCGACCATGACCTTGTTGACTGTCTTTTTGTATTCTAATGTCGCATACTTGAAGTGTTGCTCCTGGTCTACGCCAAACAGGACAGAAATATCCTCAAATAGGTGTCCTTGGTTTTCTTTGACGCTCAAAACGTAGTCTGCATTCGCCTCTTGGATGGTTTTGCGATGCTCGTTTGGGTTCCCATCGCATCAATCGTCACAATACAGCCTGAAAGGTTTAACATCTTGAGCAATTCAGGAATGGCAGTGATTTCATTTGACTTTTCATCTACTTTGCGCTGTCCGAGCACAATTTCATTTTCTGCTGCCCATGCGCTGACCATGTAAATCGCTCGTTTGCCAAGTTTCTGGTCATCTGAACCACGCAAGCACTTTCCATCTATGTTGACAACTTGACCTTGAACTATCTCGTTCACGGCCCAGACCCATTCCCAAAATGCCACTTGAAGTTGTTGAGCGTCTATCATTCCAAAAACTCGACCAAAGGTATCGTGCGATGGAACCCCATTCGGCAACTCCAAGAACGTTTTGAGCCAGACCACTTTACTATGTTCCAAAAATCTCCATGTCTGTCCAGCCTTCCGCTCCGCAGATGGTTTTCTGCTCATATCCCCCAGGCTTTTGCTCTCTTGGTCCCCCCTTTTCCTGACTTTGCAATCGCCATAAGCATGAAACGGCAAATCCTTGACTTAATATGATTAATAAATTTATAATCTAAAAGTCGCCATTGATATGGGGCCTGTGTCAAATTTCATTCTAACCACCGGAGGATATGATGGAAAACGAAAAGAAATTTAAACTCAATTTGGAAGACCTCAAAGTTCAAAGTTTTATTACAAACCTTGATGAGGATCAGGTTGTGGGAATTTATGGTGGGGCTAGTGTGCCCGCTATGAGGCTTGGCAACAAAGGTCCGATTGTTGATGTGTGCAGAGGTGGCGGCTCATCATACTGCACAGTAGGATGCTCTAGAGGTTGCCCAGGTGTTTCCGATTTGGGAAATTGTTTTTAAATATCAAGGAGCTTTTTAGTTTAGTTGCCAATAACATTCTTACATTTAATAATCTGGACAATGGTACTGGAATCGTATTATCATTGTCCAGATTATCATTATAAAAGTCTTTCTCTCAAAAAAGTTGTAGGGTTATTCACGGGTGGACGTCAGGCTTTTGACACAAGGGGTAAGAGCTCTCTTTGGTCAAAAGTATTTCATATTCAGAATTGCACTATCAAAAAAAGTTATAAAGGATTAAAATTTACGGCTCAATTAATATTTGAGCTGCTATTGCTTCAAGTATTTGTTGAAAAATCAAATTTCTGATTTGTTTTTTTTGCTCAGAAGATGTAATGTTTAGTTCAGTTTCGATTTCCAGGATAATGTCTGCTACTTTTTTCGGGCTCTTAAAAGCAATAGCAACTGAGTAACTTAGTGGGAGTAATAATTCATCAGCAACGCCACCCACAGTGGGTTTGAGTAGCACAGGAAATTCTTTTGGTTCCTGAGAAAGGTTTTCCAGCAAATACTCAGGCGATTTATCCCAATTCCACCGAGCAAATAAGATTTCAATATCTGGATTCAAGATCAAATCCACTTTCATCAATGTGCTTTTCTGCAGATCAAACAATTTAGCAGCCTTTTCCTTATAAATATCTGATTGCAAGCTCAACAATGCGTAGCTAGGTATTGAAAGATCCTTTTCTCTTTTCTTTTTTTCTAGCATATAAATATCAACGACTCTCTCGCTGTCGGTTTTGGATAAGGCAGTAAGGATAGCAGACTCGATAAAAAAAGAAAAATCTTCATTGACATTTATTGTCAGCCCGCTATTGAAATATTTCTCCACTTTCCACGGCAATAATTTATTGATAATAAACAGAGTTCTGTGAAAATATTTTTTGACTAGTATCTGTTTGATCTCAGCTATTGAGTTCTTTATTTTTCGAGCTTTTTTCAAATTGGTTTGTCTAAAACGAGATGTTGATTTTAACTTTAGAGACAAAATAGAGGGAACATTTTGGGGATCAATCAATCTTAGATAAAAATATCCTATCCCTGCAATGCCTGAAAAAAGGCTTAACTCTTCGGTTTTCAAGAAAGGATAGCCCGATAAATAAATTTTATTTTCTGTTTTATGCCGTAATGCTTTATCGGCTATATCATAAGCCATAGCTAGTAATTTATCATTTCCGAGCACCGTATAAGATTCGATTAACAGTTCGGCATTTCCGCAGCTTCCATGGCAAAGAGTAAAAGAGGAGATTGATGAATTAGATCGCAAGTCGGTAAGTACTATCTTTTCTATTACATTTTTGACTTCATGTATATATATTTTTTTTTGAAGTAACTCAAAGGCTCTCAGCCTAGACAATCCAATTCCTGACGCCCCATGACACCATGCGTTCATTTCATTGTTTTTATATAAGAAATTTGCATTATTCCCTGATAGCAATTCTTTTTTGTAGTTAGAATAATTAGCGTCAGATATACATATAAAATCCGGCCAATTCTTGATTTCTTCCTTATAGTAATGTGTTTCATACATAAAAGCCTGTTCGGCAAGCCAGTAATAAGATCCGTCCTGGAAATAATCTCCAAGCTCCAGGAAAACATAACCAATGCCGGACGAACCATGAGCAAAACCACACAACCCTTTAATGATATCGCCAGAACGCCCCCAAAACAACCCTGCCGGTCCATGCTGCACCCTGTTTATTAATCCTTCAACATGCTGATCAATAATTTCTAATAGCCATCTTTCATTTGGCGCAGCCGCATGAAGATGTAAAAGCCCTAGAATCGTCCCTGAAGTCCCAGTAATAATATCGTCATTTAAAAAAGGGGCTTTCAATAAAGCAGAACATGACTTGGCGATGGTCAATGCTTTTTCAAGGTAAAAGGGGTCTGTAGTAGTTTGAAAGAGTTTTAGAAAAGCGTAAGAAACCCCCATTTGTCCACAATAAAGGGAATAGTCGGTTGTCGGATTGGTTTGATAATATTTGTCTGCCCAGCTTATTGCCCTAACGGCTGTTTCCTTATACTGATCTTTGTGGGTTTGCTTATACAACTCTATAAAAAATAGGGCAATACCAGAAGATCCTGAATAGAGGTTGCCTGTTTTTCCGAAAGCCAGGTTCCCCTCTTTATCTGGTGAATATGTTTTCCAGGAAACACCATCTCCATCATATTCTGCTAATGATAAAAGTTCATCCCCAATTCGTATTGCTTCAACAAGATACGTTTGCTTCTTTTTTTGTCCCATATGATCATCCGTTTTTTAAACTTTCAAGGCTATTAAGGATGATATAGGCCAAAAAAGCTTCATCATAAATTGCAATCCCAAGCCGATTGTTGGTCATATGCACATAACTTTTTAAGATGAACCATAAATCTTCATCGAAATTTGTGCGGCTGTTATTTTCTAGCTGAACTTTTCTTGGATTAACCAAGAGAAGTTCCTTATGCGCATTTTTAAGCTCGTCACCAATGATTTTCATCTCGTTCAGCCATATGTTTAACCAAACTTCTTCAAACAGAATATTGTTCTCAAATGCACTCCATAAGTTGCCAATGTATGATCCGAGGATGAATTTTTGTTTAGAATAACTTTTCCCGAAAGCGTCCATTATTTTTCGAGAATTATTAGTTAAATTATCATCAGAAGTTTGAGCATTCCTCTCGCCATCTGTGTTTATATAATCACGGAGAATACCGTTATAAAAATGTATGGCCCTATCTAGCGACATTCCCATGGAAAAAATAAGCCCAAGGTGTAGTTGGATCGCTTTGCCTAAAACATGTTCATAGTCCCAAACTTGACTCTCAACAATAATGGATAATACAGCGCGAGATGACACCTCGAATTGCCGCTCAGCGATTGCAATTCCAACGGGTCCCCCATAGCGCTCAAGCTCCGGTTCATATTCAATAAATTGAATACTATTGTTAGGGTATAAAAATTGGGCATCTGAAGGCTGCTCCTCCCAAGCTGAGGTATCGCGATTGGATGGATTCTGCACAAAGAAATCTTGAAAAAAAGTCGCAATGTGAGGCTTGAGACCCTGTTCTAAAATCAATGTATCACCCTTGAAGCGCAAGCGGATATGCGGACCATTTTCCCAATAACGGATAAAAAAGAAATGTTCCGCCATCCCGTCACTAAGAACTTGGCTAACAAAGGGATCTACAGCATCCTTTAGAAAAACATCCCAGGATGATTCTGCATAAAACAAATGGGCAGCAAGCCATACTTTTGAAGAGGATGAGGTTAATTCATTCATGTGTTGTCATACCACTGTAACAGATATTCTGTAACGTATTTATTCCCGGAAATAGAGGGTAAATTTTCTGGTTTTGGGAGCATTTCTTCAATACGAAGTTTATCGACGACTCTTCCTAGTAATTTCCCAAACAATTTCACAAGCAAAGGGTTACTGAAACAAATCAACTGGGGCTTATAGTTATCTCTGCTGGCATTCCCATTCCCTTGACCGAAATATTCAATTACATGAATAAAGGTATATTCTGGAATTTGATTTACCAAACGCCACTCATTAACTCGTACATAATAAGACCAATCACTTTCCTGAGAAATTTTGAAAGGCAGTTGCTCCCTCGGAATAAACCAAGCTTTCCGTGCGAGAATGATTTGATCTTCAAAAACAATGCGAGGTCTTATCCATATATTATTATTTTTCTTGATATTACTTTCTTCGTTATAAGAACGAACTTTCTCTCCTATAGCTTCAATAAAGGGGGTAAAAATCAATATTTTTCCGAAGCAAAAGTTTTGCAGTAGCTGAAAAAATTGAGAACGATATTTGTCGCCTAGAAAACCCAAATCGAATGTATATACCTGCTTACCAGAAGGTTTGTGTATTAAGATCAGGTGGGTAGCATTTTTGTTTTGTTGGATTGCCAGGTCTGTAACTAAGATTTGTTTTTCAACCGGGAGGTTGTTGTGACTGCCGGGTGTGCGAATTTCGAAAGGTATCAGGGACGGGTGCAGGTTCGCGTTAAAAAAAGATGCGTCACAGTTTTCAGCAAAGATAGCTTTGCTCAGGTTCGTCGAATTATTCCACTCTCTAAGAGAGGCGGTTACGGACTCCTCAAAAAGGTGAAGAAAACGACTGAACATCTTTCCAAAGCCTAACGTCATTCCATTCACCACACCTATTAATTGACTATCGTCGTCTTTTGACCTAAAAAATTGTACAAACGCTCCATAAGAACTGCCTGTGGTTATATCAGGATTATGTGACAATTTCCTGTTAACCTCTTCGAGATGCTTATATGTTATATTGATTTGAGGCGAATTTTTTTCGATTTGATCATTAATTGCTATGATAAACTCTTCCAGCCAACGATTGTGTTCATCATTTGCTTTATCGATTTTTAATTTGCTGGCAGGTTTAACATTTCCATTTTCAACTTGATGAGCTTGCCCCTTTCTGATTCTTTGTGATTTTTTGCCTCCATTTTTTTAACATCACGATAGAAGTCTTCATAAAAGGACAGCAGGTCTACACATGTTTCCGGGCTATATTTCCTAATGAAATAATCATACATTTTGTCATGATCATATGAATGCCAAAACCTTGGCATTGCTTTTAAAAGCCAATGTAATTTACCAACAAAATTAGACAGCGATTTTTCGCCTATCGTCGGAGAAAGGTTTAAACATGTATCTTCATAGAAGATTTGTTCAGGTTTAAAATAAAAATAAGTTGCCGTCTCATGCTTAAAAACCATCTCGTTTTCATCCAGTTTGTTATTTTCAGTATCCAACTTCATAGCCTTAATTTCAGACGACACGATTGTTTGGTCATCAAAAGATTTTCGTTCTTCATCGGGAAGTCCCGCATTTTCATGAAGCTTTTTGCAAGTTGATCTAAACAATTTGAATGTCTCGTCAAGAATATTATTACGTGTCTTGTGATCAGAAATTTCATACAATCTGGAAAATATGCGCATTTGCTTGAGCGTTTTTAAGAGATCATGTGCCATTGGCGTCTGCTCTTTTAGTGGCTCCAATACTTCTTGAAGCTTAATATCCCAATCCGGATCGGTTCCTGAAACACCGATATTAAATTCTAAAAAACCGTATGAAATCAGTTGGTTCATATATGCTTCGATCTCCTTTGGAGATGCGTCAACATATTCTTTGTCCGATAGTGTTTGTACTAATCTGTTGTAAACAATTCCTTTTTTATCAGTCGCAGCCAGAGCAAGGAATAGATCAAGAAGTGGCACGGCAGGAATTCGCTGGAAAGCCTCAATGTTATTATGATTAGTTAGAAATACATAATGGTCTGATTCGAGTTTAAGGGTCGGGTTGGGACGCAGCCAAAACCACTGAAATATTTCGTGGCTATTCACAAGCAAGCTTTTTAAGTAAGCGTAAAGGTTATTGTTTAATCTGATATGGCTTGTCACTTGAGGGATCTTATTCTTATCTGTATAAAAATCTTGAAAAATATCTAGCTCATTATCAAGATTAGATGAAATTTCCCCCATGACAAGATTTGTAAAAGTGCTAAACGGGGAGGTTTTTGAATACATCCGTGATATGTATTTTAAGAGGCTAAATTCTGTCTTTAATTCCTCTTTTTTAACTGACATAGAAACTTTACTCAAATAATTTGGAATACCATATTTTACTAATGATTGACTGGATAAAAGCAGTCCTTTCTGAAAGTCATCCTCCACAACTAATTCACGAAGCCATCTTCTGGATTTATCCAAATCATCGTAATATTTAACTTCACCAACGCTCATTAGTCGGGCTATTTCATTTTGGGCATCCATATAGTGTTGTATATCTTCATATATCCTAGCAGGAAGATATGGAGCAATAATATCTATTGCCTCCTTAGTGATGAGTCGACAGTTGTATATATCTCGTCGAATCTTAACGGCACGTCCGCGTATATGTGAATTATTTATAGTGGGTATAATAATGTGTAAACTCTCGGACAACTGTTCCTTCAGAAGGTTTAGTGTCAGACTAAGATTGTGTTTGTCATTAACGGTTTTAGTACAAATTGCAGCATTTAACATTTCCAACTTCTCAAAAGAACCGCCGGCGATTCGAATTAGTGCGTAGGGGAATAGTCTCATGGGGTAATTTTACCTTTCTTATTCATATCATTTCAAGATTTGTCTCCGATTTCGCTCATAATTCACCTTGTGCTGTAAAATCTGAGCGAGGCGAGGGGCTTTTGATTTCTGAAATAGAAACTCTCCGCTCAAGGAGGAGGTAAGATGAATTCACAATTTTGTTTTGTGTTTCGTTTGCCCTAATCAAGTCAAGTTTTCATTCCTCAACTCCAAATTCTAGTTGATTCCGAATCAGTTGATAATAAAAACCATGCAACTCAGTTAATTCATTGTGTGTGCCTTTTTCAATGATCTGACCTTTATCTACTACGATGATTTGATCCGCATTTTTCACAGTACTTAAACGATGGGCTATGATGACCACTGTTTTTCCTTTGAAAAATGTGTTCAGTTTTCTGATAATAACACTTTCGTTATTTGTATCCAACGCATTAGTTGCTTCGTCAAAAAAGAGATAATCTGGGTTCTTGTATATTGCTCGGGCAATCAAAATACGCTGTTTTTGTCCTTTACTTAATTCCAATCCCTCTGCGCCTATTTTTGTGTTATATCCTATTGGCAGGGATTCAATAAATTCACTAGCATTTGCGATGTCTGCCACTTCCATAAGTTTGTTGAGGTTTGGATTATCTTCTCCAGGAGCAATGTTTTTAGCTACAGTGTCCGAAAAAATGTATCCATCCTGCATCACAACACCACATTTTTTTCGCCAGCTTTTGCTGTTCAATTCATTTAAGTCAATTTCTCCAAATCTTATTTTACCTTGCGTGGGTTCATAGAATTTGAGCAGAAGTTTAAGTAGAGTCGTTTTGCCACTACCGCTTGTGCCTACTATTGCCGTTATTTTTTTGCAAGATATTTCCAGGTCCAAATTTTTGAGTACGTAGTCTGTACGAGGTCCTGGGTACTTAAAATACAACCCAGTTGCATAGAGGTTTTGGTCTCCAGAGAATATTGTTATTTTCTTATTGTCAAGGGATGGATCGTCTTCCAATGTTTGAATTTCTGATAAACGTTCCAAGCTAATGTTCGTATCTTGTATTGAGCGAATGATCTCAACAAGTTGATTTAGTGGGCCGTTTAGTTGACCCAAAATATATTCTATAGCAACTAAAACTCCTAATGTAATATTTCCATCAATAACTTGTTTGGCGGCAAGGAAAGAAATAATGATATTTTTTAATTCACTAATAAACCCTCCCCCGCCTTGTTGATAATTCGCATTTTGAACGCTCTGAACCGAAATTTGATAGATCTTCTCCTGAATTTGCTTCCATTCATCACGCTTCTGATCCTCACAATTATTGAGCTTTATTTCCTGCATCCCGGCGATAAGTTGAATAAGGTTGCTTTGATTCGCAGAGAATTGGCTGAAAAGCTTATAATCCATTTCTTTTCTACGCTCCATAAAGAAAAGAAGCCAAATCAAATGAACAACGCTTCCACATATAAACACCCAAAATATTAATGGGCTGTAAACCATTAAGACCGTGCTCAAAAAAAGCAATGAAACAATCGAAAAAACAGCACTTAGTGTGGTAGATGTAAGGAATGTTTGTATACGGTTATGATCAGTCAATCGTTGTA
>Ga0172368_10008642_pt1 | contig 10334 bp, 6 predicted proteins | sample Lak11m_FD_114540 | JGI IMG/M metagenome (GOLD analysis project Ga0172368, IMG submission 114540) | Freshwater microbial communities from Kabuno Bay, South-Kivu, Congo - kab_022012_11m | ecosystem: Environmental > Aquatic > Freshwater > Lake | place: Democratic Republic of the Congo: South-Kivu...
CCTGCCGCCGGTCATCAATTCGGCGGCTGTCCTGTGCGACCGCTGGGGGGAGAACGGCTGGTGCGTGGAGAACGCGCGCCTGCGCATCACCGCCAGCGACCCGGCCGGTGGCGCCCTTGCCATCTCCGGCAGCGCCGGCGGCACGGCCTTCACCTGTGGCGCGGACTGCACAGTGACCCTGGCGGAAGGCACGGGAACGGCAGCGTTCACGGTGGCATCCACGTCCGGGCGCAGTGTTTCCGGCAGCCTGGCTTTTGCTTTTGACCCGACCGCGCCCCAGGTGGTTCACCAGGTGACCGGCACAGCCGGCCTGGATGACTGGTACACCTCGCTCGTATCGGTGGAAGCGCGGGGAACGGATGCCACATCCGGCATCGCTGTTGTGGAGATTTCACGCGACAACGGCCTGACCTGGCAGTCTTCCGTGGATTTCAACAGCGAAGGTCTGCACGATGTCCTGCTGCGCGCCCGCGACCGGGCCGGCAATGTGCGCACCGGGCAGGGGACGGTCAAGGTGGACTGGACGGCACCCAACCTGGTGCTGGATCCTTCCGGTCTGGTGGGGGATGCCGGCTGGTATCGCTCCCAAGTATTGGTGACATTGCGGGCATCCGACATTTATGCAGGCGTCGGGCTGATGGAATATCGTCTGGATGCAGGCGGCTGGCAATCCGGCAGCAGCCTGACCTTGTCGGACGGGGTCTACATGGTTGAGGGCCGTGTGCTCGATCAGGCCGGCAATGCCGCCACCGCCCGCATGAATATCCGGGTGGATGCGGTCTCTCCGTCCCTGAGTCTGGCGCTCCCGCCCGTGGATGGCGCAAATGGCTGGTACCTGACCCGCCCCGAGCTTTTCTTTTCGGCGCTGGATGGCATGTCGGGGCTTGCCGCCCTCGAAGTCCGGCTCGACCAGGCCGGCTGGCAAGCCGCGACTTCCCTGGTGGTGCCGGAAGGCAGTCACCAGGTGGATGTGCGCGCGCGTGATGTGGCCGGGAACACCACCACGGAAAACCGCACAGTAAAGGTGGACCTGACCGATCCGTCCCTGTCCATCCTGCCCGCCGGCACCACCGGACGCGATGGCTGGTATCGCTCGGATGTCCGCATCGTGCTGGATGCGGCCGATGTAGGCTCCGGGCTGGCCCTGACTGAATTTCAACTGGATGGCGGGGCATGGAGAACCGGCAGCACGACAACCATCTCTGATGAGGGCGTTCACGCGCTGGATGCCCGCACCAGCGACCAGGCCGGGCGCCAGACAACCGCTGGTATGACCGTGAAAATCGACAAGACCGCGCCGTTGTCCCGCTTTGTCTCACCCCCGGATGGCTCCAGCGGAACCGTGGTGAAGGGAACGCTGGTCTTGTCCGGTCAGAGCGCGGATGCACTTTCCGGTGTGCATCTGGTTGAGATGTCATTTGATGAAGGAAAAACCTGGCAGGCGCTGGAACCCGTCTCCGGCGAATGGACGCATGAATGGGATACCCGCCGTCTGGCCAATGGCGTCGCCCGTGTGCTTGTACGCGGCGCCGACATGGCCGGAAACATTGAAGCCCCCAGACGTATCGAAGTCATTCTGGCCAACCATCCACCACGGGTTTCGGTGCAGGAAAGCTGGTTCATCTGGGAGAGTGGGGAGATCACCGTGCACGACGCCGGCCTGCCCATCGATGGTATCCGGGTCACCATCCGCGACCCGCAAGGACGCTGGCCGGCGGCGGTGCTGGAATACGGCCCCAACAATCTGCCGGGTTCGATTTCCTGGGACAGGCGCTTTGCGGATGGAACCCTGGCTCCATCCGGCGAATATGAAGTTCTGGTGCAGGTTTGGGATGTGTACGGGAACGAAGCGCGGGATGCGGGAACGATTTCCATCCCCTTTGTTTCCCTGCCGGTGCCGACCTGGACACCCTCGCCCAGTCCCAGCCCGACAACCAGCGTGCTGGCAACACAGACAGCGAATCCAACCGCGGTCCAGCCGACCGCTACGGGAATGCCGGCGGCAACTCAAGTGGTGATTCTGGAACCGACCCCTGAGCCGGTCGTGGAGCAAACGACACCGCTCATATTCTGGCCGCTGGTTGGCCTGCTTGGGCTGATGCTTGCCCTGGCGTCCGCCGCTTTGTCCGACCCGCGCCCGCGTGCGCTGGCGCGTCTCAAGGAAACATTTGACCAAATAATAATGAAGGAAAAAGGAGATTAACCAATGGATGCGATTTTTGCAATTCTTGTTCTGGGCGCGGTGATTTTCTTCGGCGCGCTCATCAGTGCCGGCAATGAGCGCCAGCGTAAAGCCATCGACGGAATCCGCGAGCGGGCTGCGCAATGGGCCATGCAGGATTTGCGCATCAAGCGTGAGCATTTGGCGCGGGATGTGAAGATGGACGACCCGGTTGCATGGCTGAATCGGGTTGTGGCAAAGGTGGTTGGCGAAGATTTGGAACTAGATATAAAAGATTTTTCCAATGACAAAAAACAAATTGGCTGTATAACTGCTGATGGCAGAATGGTAATTCTCTCCCTTGATTCTTTGGAAAGTAAGGAAAAAAATACAAGACGAAAAGCACAGAAATTGCGCTCTCTACCATCAGCCCCAGTAATCCTTTTGCCCAAGGATAATACTGTATTCGAGCTTTCTATTCTTAATGCCGGAATTCTATTTGATCACGAACTCGGAGCCTTCTGGAAAGCGGTCTCCAATCGTGATATTCCTGATTGCGACAAATTGTTTTTATATATAGGGAACTCATCTCAAAAATAAGATGTCGCCCTGAGGGAGCGTTCTTCGCGACCGAAGGGCCTCTGACATTATCCGTAGAGATCCTTCGCTATCGCTCAGGATGATATTTTTAAGATGACTTCGAGAAGTAATTATGTTTTGCATGTTTATGTAAATACGGGAGCGTGACAAACAAGGTTTCTTTTACTTGTTTGCCACGCTCCTTGGCGATTTTGATATGAGGATGGTTACATAAGTCATAAACTTTACGTGACGTATATCCATTTCTCTTGCTACATGCACTAAATTATCGTAATATTGTGTGAGAATATGCGATATTCTGGGGCAAAACAACTTGAGGAAGTCGTCAATAAGGGGTTTAGGTTAGACATATTCTTTGCCTTCCCCCGATAAATGAGGTTTACATGAACACAGATATTTGCTTTGAAAACCATGTACAAGCCTTGGAATATATGGAAGCACTAAAGTCTGGGTTTTTGCCCTTGAAGTTTGCTTATATTGGCAAGGCTGCACATACCCACGACCAATTAGTTCGCTCCAAGGAATACGGCATTGCTGATATCGAGACTCAGTTGATTAAAGCTTCGCTGGGCGGATTACTGGAGAAATTAAACTGTAGCAATGTTATTAATCTAATTGACATTGGGTCAGGCAACGGACTGAAATGCGCGAGTATCATTAATGTTCTTAATCTCTTGGAAATTAAAAGCCATTGTCATTTGTTGGACTACGGAAATGTGCTTTTAAATGTTGCCTTGACTAACTTGCAAAAAATCTTTCCTGATGTGCCAATTGATTCGCATGTTGTTGACTTTGAAAAAGGGGCTTTTCAGACCACTATTTCTAAAATAAATCATACAAATAAGTATCCTAATATATTTCTGTTGCTTGGACACACATTAGGTAATCCTTTGAATTGGCAAAGCGTTTTGAAAAACATTGCAACAAGTATGAGAAAAGGAGATTATCTTTTAATTGGGGTCGAGTTGTACGAAGTAGAAAGAATTAAAGAAATTCTTGCCCATTATGATAATCGCCCATTTCGGGATGCAGTCTTTAATCCTTTGACCTTTGCGGGAATAGATATTAACGATGGGGTTTTAAATATATTGTTTGATCGTCAAAAAAGAAATGTTGAAGTTGATTTTGTATTCAAAAATGCAAAGTATGCTGAAGTAGAGACTGAGAACTTTCGGGATACAGTTGCATTTGAGAAAGAAAGCTCCCTAAAGATTTTTGTTTCTCATCGATTTCTTAAAGATGAACTATTTGGAGCTCTGGAAGCGGCTGGAGTTCGTACGATAGATCATATTACAGATAATCGAAATACATATATGATTACTGTTTGCCAAAGGTAAAGGATATGGGGTTAAATCATCACTTAGCAAAGCATCTTTCCTTGAGTTTGGAAACTTCGTGGAAAAGAATTAATGATAGCCGGCAAGAAGGTGTCTATGTTTTTTCCCCATATGATATAGACATGATCGCTGAACAAATTTTTTCCAATTTGAAATACGGGGGCTTTGCTACATTTGTTGTTTCGGGGACAAAGTCTTGGGACCCAAAAAGCCGTTATTTTGCGCTTCTGCGAGATGCATCTCTTCGTGGATGCAAAATAACCAGAACATTTTTGTTGCCTCATAAACAATATTTGCGAGATGAAATTCTAAAAGAACACTGTCGGTTAGATACAAACGCTGGGATTACAGTTAAACTTTTATATATTGGCGATTTTCTGTTAGAGACGTTGGCCGAAATCAACAATACACTCGACTTTGGTATTTGGGATGATCAGATTGTTTGTAAATCGATGCTTGGAAAAGGAATTACGGATCCATTAGTAGCGGAATGGAAAGTATCCACCAAGCCAAGTGATATTGAAGAAGCCATCAATTTGAAAAATCTTCTAATGGAAAGGTCAGTAGAATTGGGGATAAATAACGACAAGGTTTTGGATTTAGAAGAGCCAATGGTTCGCACAGCCCCTATTATGGACTTTCTTTCAGGTGTTTTATGCAATGGAGATTATGTTTCGGGTGAAGATTGTGCTTGGTATCATGGAGCTTGGCAATATCTAAGGATATTGGATTTGGTTTCTACGCCAACATGGCATCCTGATTTTTATATACCGCAAATAAAGCTATTATTGGAAGAATTCCATCCTGGCGAGCCGATAAACATTTTAGTTTCAGGAACGGCTGATTACTCAATGCTTGCCCATATTTTATGGACATTGGACAGCAGGAAAACAGATTGTCAAATCACCGTCTTGGATTTGTGCGAAACACCTTTAATTATGTGCCGTTGGTATGCCAGTAGTTTGGGCTTTGAAATTAGAACTGTAAAACAAGATATATTGGCGCTAGAAGAGAAAAATCACTATAATCTAATCGTCACAGATGCCTTTTTAACTCGATTCCCTTCAGATTCTCGCCAGGAAGTAATTCTCAAGTGGTTTAATTTGCTCAAAGCTGGTGGCAAAGTTATCACAAGTGTTCGGATTAATGCGTCCAAAAGCGACCAGCTCCCAGTCAAGGCCGATTTTTCGCAGATAAATGCTTTCAAAGATAATGCACTAAGAAATGCTGCTCGCTGGCAAGGATTTCTTCCAATTTCACCAGAGCAAATAGCACAAAAAGCAGAGGCATATGCGCAGAAAATGGCAAGTTTTCCGGTAGGGCCCACTGAAATTCAAGATGACTTTAGAAAGGCAGGTTTTGTTTTTGAAGCCTTTTCTAGAGTTAATGTAAAAGGCGAAATGCTTCCCACCGAATATGCGGAAATCATAGCTAAAAAACATATGATATCTATATAAGGAGTAAATTTATGAACATCAAACTGGTTCGTACAATAACTGATGATAATGTTGAATTGCAGGGTTTGTTATGCTCCGTTACGCCCAGAAGAACAAAGGCGGTTATCCATCTGCACGGTATTTGGGGTAATTTTTACGAAAATCCTTTCATAGATCATTTTATAGACTTCTATCCCAAGCAGGGATTTACATTTTTATCAGCTAACACACGTGACCATGATGGGGGCGCTTATAATGCCAATTTCGAACAATGTCTATCGGACATAGAAGCTTGGATCCGATTTCTTGTTGAGCTTGGCTACACTCAAATCTTAATTCAAGGCCACAGCTTAGGTGCATTGAAGGCTGTGTATTACTGGAATAATGCTTTACATGCAGATATCCGGTCAAAAATCAAGGGAATGATTTTCTTGTCGCCGTTTGATAATATTCCTTTTTACTCATCAGGCAGTGATGAAAAATTCAAGGCACATATACGTGAAGTAAGTCAAATAAATGATAAAGACCCAAGTGCTATGGTGCCTGGTCACATTTTTAACTATTGGATGTTGTCTGCTCGCACATATTTAGAATTGAATCAAGCAGGGGGAAAGGTTGATGTATTTCCTTTTAGAAAAGGCGATCTAGTTGGTTCACCATCATCGAGTTTAGGCGTGCCTTGTCTGGCGGCAGTTGGGGGAAAAGACTTCGCTGCTTATCCTTCGCCAGAAAAAGAAGTAGAACTTCTTGCCAAACTTCCCAATATCACATCTGTCTTGATACCGAATGCACCTCATAATTTTCATGGATATGAAGATAATCTATTACATGAGATTAAGATTTGGTTGAAGACAAGATAAAAAAGATGACAACTGTTGCCCCGCGTCAACTCTTGGATGCCTTGGCTCATTACTGGCAAGGCTATGCTTCTGCCGAAGAAGCAGAAACGCTATACCCTCGAAGCTGGACAAAAAAAACCATTGATAGAGGAATGGTTAGAAGAGCCTTGGCATTGCTAGATGCTCATATCATTTTTGAAAATAACCAGAAGCGTTACTCTAAAGAGTACATTCAATCGGGCGATGCGATTTATTTCTCGGAGGTTTTATACTGGAAGGGGTTGCGGTTATTTCTGATAGGTTTCAATGGCGAAGACGATGGGACAATTGCTCAGGGCTTTTTTAAAACGATCACGGATGCCTTAAGATCAAATCTTGTTGTATGCTTGATGCCGGGCTATATCCAGCCTTGGCAAGATTTTGCTCAACTTCATAAATCTGATCCCAATCTCGTTACTATTTACCCAATAGATGTTGATGCTATCGCTCGCGGGAAATTATCGCTTGCAGACCTTCTTAAATATAAATTGTATAGACGGCTTCTTCATGACCAATTGGACAACGAAACGCAATATTCCGATGCGACCTATCCGCTAGCTGAAACTGCAAACAATAGTCAGGAATTTTCGGCCTTTGTTGATTTGGATTTAGCGATAGAACAACATGGCGATACCGCCCTGAATTGGGCGGAGCATCCAAAGTTAGATAGCCTTGTATTGACATTGAGAGAAAATAAAAACTGTATTTTAATTGGACAAAGTTCAAGTGGAAAAACTACTTTGGCTTTTCAGGTTGGGAAGAGAATGGGTGGCATCGGGTATAGAGTCAAGTATATCGATGCAGGTTCTGTGCCACCGCAGTCCGTTTTAGAGTCGTTGGACTTTCTTTTAGACTTGGCTTCGGATGCGCCGAAATCACTGCTGATAATTGATGATCTGCAAAGCAATCCCCCTGTTAGCAAGTACTTGCTATCCATGAATAGTTTAATTAAATTAGCAGGCGGCAATGAGAAGTTGGTTGTATTAGGTGTTTCTTGGCCTAATTATGGTTATCAGGTAATAGATGAATTTCCATCTTGGGGGCGCTTTTTCGTAATTCCAACAGATGTATATAGAGTTTTGCTCGCGAGTTATAAGAATTTCAATATAACCCCTGATGTTGAATTAGTATCATCGTTGGCAGGTGATGATCTCTATATATTACGAATTATTCTTGACACTCCCTCATTGCAAAAAATTAGCTCAAATAGAAAGTCAATAGCCCAAGAAATATGGCAACGCAAGTTGCAAAACTATCATGGCGATATCGAGATTGCAAAAAGGGTTATTCTTCTTTCTGCCATGCTAGGAAGATATGAATTAGAACTGTCAGAGGGGTTTATTGAATACCAGGCTGGTGCTTCTCGGTCAGAGATTGGACTGCTGTGCAATAGCAGGTTCTTGCGCCGAAATGGGAATCGCCTAGTTTTAGGTCATAGAACTCTATGCAGCCTTCTCGCTGATCTTCTAATGGAAGAACAAGATATTTGGGAGTATTTTAGAAAAAATAATAAGCCGCACACATTGGTCGATATTTTTCACGAGTACATAAAATCCGTTGACACAAGTGAAGTTTGGACTATCTTAAAAGCTTTGCAAGTCAATGTAGGATTCAAACGAACTGATGAGCTTAGTGATCGCGCACAAGTGTTGCTTGATGCTTGGAAATCGATCGACTTCTTGGTTCACCAAACCGAAAAACAACAAAAAATTGATCCTACGTGGGGATTAACGTTATCGTCAGCAAATTTTGCAATCGAAGCTCTTTCATCGATTGGCAAAAAAGACAAAGCAAGATCAAGTGTTGATTTTATGCGATCTTACTGGGGTGTTAAAGATGGATTTGTGAAGATTCTAGATGGCACATCGGAAAGGGCGGATTTTGATCGCATACTATCTTGTATGCTTGATGAAGATTCAAGTAGCCCCGAACTACACTCTATTAAAGCAAGCCAAATTGACCCTGTTAAATTCCACAGAACTTGGGTCTCTGGGATTATTCTTTGCTCAGAATCTGCGTATAAAGAGCGAACTCCCAACGAGCTTGAAAGACTAGCTGTTTTGGTCGAGAGATTACAGGAAAATTCCGGCAATTTCTATCCTGCCAGGGTGCCTTGGTGTACAGCGAGAGTCCTCATCGGCCTGGCTAGATGTGGAAGAAATTATTCCAATAGTGATGTTGTTCGCCAGGCTTGTGACTGGTTACTAAAGCCAGCCACCGATGGCGGTGCCTACCATGATGGCTATTGGATAAGCGGAACAGGCATCTGGAATACACCATTAGAGACAACCGCAATGTGTATTATTGCATTGATCATGGCTGGTATTCCATCTACGGACCCAAGACTGGTTAAGGCTTGGAAATTTGTGTTATCAAAGAGGAATGAATGGGTGGAACCCCAACGCGAAATTGATGGGGTTTTAGCCCTGAATGCACATGTTGCAATGACTGGTGATTGGCAAGATGTTTCTAAAGAGGTGAACTTCTTGTTGCAGTGGGCAAGGGGCGAAGCTTTTTGGGATTCTGCCACAAAAACCGCGAAAGAATCCTTTGTTCAATCTCTAAAAGTAGCTTTTATTACCGCTACATTGATTGACATTGTGTGGACCACTTTGCGCTATAGCATAAAGTTATTCTTGGATGCATTGGATGTCCCACAAGGAATAATAAGCCGTGAAATTTCTGGTGTAGACAATAAAAGATTGAGCACAACCAAGGCGAACAACATGATAAAAATATTATTTTTAGCAGCTGATCCAACGGATGCGTCCCGATTACGTTTGGGACAAGAACATAGAGAAATCCAAGAAAAACTTAAAATGGCATCTTTGCGGGATCAATTTATCTTGGAACAACGATTATCTGTCCGTCCTCAAGATATAAGCCAGGGCTTGTTGGACGTTGAGCCTCAAATTGTGCACTTTTCAGGACATGGCAATAGTGCTGGATCGTTGTGTTTTGAAGATGCGCTAGGAAAATCACACCCTGTATCCCCAACAGCTTTGGCTTCTTTGTTTGAACAATTTGAATCTCATGTGTCGTGTGTAGTGTTGAATGCGTGCTACTCAGAGGCACAGGCCATCGAGATTTCCAAACATGTCAAGTATGTTATTGGAATGAAACATTCTATCCGCGATGATGCTGCAATAGCTTTTACAACCGGTTTCTACCAAGCAATTGGAAAAGGGAAGTCAGTTGAAGATGCATTTAGGTTGGGAATTGTTCAAATTCAGCTTCAAAATATTCCTAACGAGCATCTTCCTGTGCTTCACAAGAAAGACGATTAAGTTTCACAAACAAGGAGCAATAACAATATGTCACAATACGTTGAGTATTTACTTGAAGATGGTTCTGTTGTTTTAATTGAAACCGGTGAAAGTGTTATTGCTGTTCGTGGTGACCAGCGCGACTCAATTCCCAGCAAACTAAATTTCAAGAATGCTTTTACAAGTGTGCGCTCGACAGTTAAAGAGATACTGGCTGAGCTTGATGATTTGCATGTCTTCGAAGGCGAAATAAAGTTTGGTTTGAAATCTACAGGGGAGGCAGGGATTTTTGCCATTGGGAAGGTAGGAGGCGAAATGAACTTTGAAGTTACAGTAAAGTGGAAAAAATAGAACCAATGCTGCAGGGTTCATTTATTGTCTGATTCAATATTATGCATGTAAAAACACCTACGCCCCCACTGCAATGGGGGCGTAGGTGTTTTTACATGCACTAAGTACCAAATCACCACCATATATGGGGATAATGAGCCTTGCCGACACCATATATGCTGTTCGCTTGAGATTACATCGCCAATGCGATATTTGGCGAACTTTGGGCGGTAGCAGGCATAGTTTTCATGGCATTTTGTACACAAAACTGTGATTTTTACGACAAAATCACAGTTTTGTGTGATTTTCCTTTCTTTGGTGTGGTC
>Ga0172368_10008645_pt1 | contig 10331 bp, 7 predicted proteins | sample Lak11m_FD_114540 | JGI IMG/M metagenome (GOLD analysis project Ga0172368, IMG submission 114540) | Freshwater microbial communities from Kabuno Bay, South-Kivu, Congo - kab_022012_11m | ecosystem: Environmental > Aquatic > Freshwater > Lake | place: Democratic Republic of the Congo: South-Kivu...
CCACTCACCACTAACTTATCACTAACCACCCGCCAGGTGGCACCTCCAGTATTTCCGTGTTATCATGGGAACCGGTCGCCTGTGTTGCCCAATTCACCGAAAAGGAGCTCCCCTGATGGCCGATGACGCGCTCGCGCCCCATTCCATCGCCAGGTTCGATGTGTCGCCGCTGGACATCGGGACTGACAAGCAACTGCTGTTCGACGACTTTCTGACCACCCGCAAGCAGGGATTCACCACCGAGGTCGGCACACCGCTGGGGCAGTCAACCGCGCGGAATCGACGGATTTCGAGAATTTCCCCGCGCCCGTCCGCGTGCTGGAATCCACCGAGCCGAACCCGCAGGAGGGCCAGCTCTACAAGAAACCTGTTAGCCTATCACTCCGCGTGGTTATACAGGGTCGAATAGGCTTTTCGAGTATAAGCATGAGCATGAAGTGAGCGTGCGACTGGTGCAAGGTTATGCCTATGGGGCTGGGGGATCAGGCGCCCCCGGTTTTGACATTGCTTCATAAGAAACGGAGGCATACGATGACCGATTCTTCATCACCGCGGGTCGCGGGGTGGTATACGGCCCGACGGCTATTCCCCGGCGTGTGGGGCATCGAGGGGAAGGGCGTGTGCTGCTACCTGGTGGTCGGGGACGAGCGCGCGCTGCTGATCGACACCGGCTGGGGAGTGGGCGATCTGGCCGGGCTGGCGGCGTCGCTCAGCCCGCTGCCGCTCGCGGTGGTCATCACGCACGGACATGTGGACCACGTGAGCGGCGCATACCAGTTCCCGGAAGCGTGGCTCGACGCCGGCGACCTGCCGCTGGCCGGGCGCGCCGTGGAGAACCGTCCCCGCATTCTGCAGCGCTGGCAGGGCGAGACGTGGCCGGAGGGCTTCACCCCCGAGGCATGGCTGCATGCCCCGGCCCCCGTACTGCGCGCGCTGCCCGCCGGTGTTGAGTATAACCTGGGCGGCCGCACGCTGCGGGTGATTCGCACGCCGGGTCACTCGCCGGGCTCGATCTGCCTGCTGGATGCCGGCGCGCGCCTGCTCTTCGCCGGCGATACCATCACCCGCTCCGTGCTGATGCAACTGCCGGACTCCGGCCCGCTGAGCCGGTACGCCCGCAGCCTGCAGCTCCTGCGGGATGACCGCCCGCGGATCGAGCATATCCTCTCCGGGCACAGCGCCGAACCGCTGCTGGCCAGCTTGCTGGATGAGCTGTCGCAGGCAGCAGAGGCCATCCTGTGCGGCAAGTTGACCGGTACGCCGGAGCAAACCCACTTCGGTGAAGCCAGCGTCGCCCGCCTGGGCGAAGCGGTGATCAACTACAAGCCGGAGCGGCTGTGAATCGACATGCCGTAACCGTAACCGTTCACGGGGGTATACCTCATACTCTGACGCTGACGATCTCTCCGCATTACAGCACGGCGGTTTCCTTTGCGTGTTCGAGGAGAGGGGGTCAGACGGCAGCGGGGGATCGGGCGCGCGGGGTATTGGCGGATTATTTATTGCCCGCATGAGAGGTATTGCACTTCCCGGTGTCTAAGAGCTATAACACGTATCACCGTCACATTGCAGAAGGAGATTCGGACATGCGTCACATCAATATTTTTGCACTCGCGCTGCTGTTCGAGCTGGCGGCCGGAGGATGGGCCACCGAGGGATTGCCGGGACAGGCGGCGCCCGCCGGCGAGATCACGCCGGTGTATGACGGGGGAGCGCCGGTTTACCATGTGCAGAAAGCGGCAACGCGTCCGACGATCGACGGCAAGGCCGGCGAATGGGCGAATGTCCCCGCCATGACTCTCGACCAGGGTGAGGAGGCGCGCGGCTGGAACGGCCTGCAAGACCTGAGCGGCGCCCTGCGCGCACAGTGGGACGACCGCGGCCTCTACTTCTGCCTGGAAGTGACAGACGATGTCCACAGCGCGCCGAATGCCGATGCCAACTGGTGGGAGAACGACTGCTGCCAGTTCGCCTTCGACGCCTATCTGAACGGCCCGAAGGGCGGATTCGACGCGGATGAGCAGAGCTACCTGGTCGGCGATTCCCCCAAAGGGCCTATCTTCGCCGCTTATCATCAGGCCGGCAACGATTTCTCGCAGGAGACGCTGCTGAAGGACCGGCCGGTGAAGATGAGCCTGCGGGAGGATGGGACGCGCATTTTCGAGTGGGCGCTGACCTGGGAGCAGCTCGCGCCGGTGTCCCCCTGGCTGCTGGGGCGCTGCGGCTTCTCCTTCAGCCTCAACGACAATGACGGCAATGGCTTCAAGGATGCGCTCACCTGGTCGAAGGGCCTGCTCTACGGTCAGGACCCGTCGCAGTTCGGGCAGCTCGTATTTGATGGCGCGCAGGGGACGAAGCCGGCGGCGCTGGGCTTGCGCCCGGAGGTGCAGATTGCCGGCGGCGCAACGGATAGCGGCTGGCTGAACGTCAAGGGCGCCGCGCCGTGGAACACCGCGCGCCTGCTGGTGAACGTGCCGGACGGCGGCAAGGTGGCGGCGAAGGTGGCCGTCTACCGCGCCGGCGAGACGAAGCCGGTGGCGACCGGCGCGCTCACCGAGGAGGTGGCGGCCAATACCCCCACCGTCTTCGCCTGGGACCTGGGCAAGCTGCCCGACGGCTCCTACCAGGTGCAATACACGGTCGGGAAGCTGGACAACGCCACGCCGGGACGGCTCGATTTCTTTGCGCTCCACCTGGATGCACTGCGGGCGAAGCGAGAGCTGCTGCGCCGGCAATTCGGCCTCGATCGCCCATGGGATGCGATGGCGGACGCTCCCGCCCTGGCGCGGCGGCACCGCGGCATAGTGGCGGCGGCGCTGGAGCTGCTGGAGGAAAAATCGTGGAACGAGGCCATGCAAAAACCCGAGACCCGCGATGCGCGGCTCAAACGGGCAGCGGTGGTCGCCGCCATGATCGATGCTCTGCAGGCCGGGAATGATTTCTTAAGTACGCAGCGCGGCATCTTCTGGTCGGCCTACTACAGCTCCGCCGACGGCTCCGGCCAGAGCTTCGTGGTCTGCCTGCCGCCGGACTTTTCCCCGCTGAAAACATACCCGCTGATCGTGCACCTGCACGGCGCGGGCGGCGTGCCCGGCCTGAACGACACCGAGCAAAACAACAAGATGGACTACATCCTGGTCATGCCCTGGGGCCGCGGCGGCAATACCCAGTACCGCGGACTCGGCGAGGACGACGTACTGCAGGTGATCGCTTATATGAAGCAGTGGTATCGCATCGACGATGACCGCGTCTACGTCACCGGCGCGTCGATGGGCGGCGAGGGCGCCTGGCGCCTGGCCGCCCGCCATCCCGACCTCTTCGCCGCCGCCGCGCCCATGTGCGGCTGGCCGGAACTGTCGCCGCTGGAGAACCTGCGCAACCTGCCGATCTTCAATCAGCACGGCGGGAAGGACTGGATCGTGCCGGTAGATTACAGCCGCCTGGCGGTGCAGGAGCTGCAGGTATGGGGTTATCCGGTGCTTTACAAGGAGATTCCGGAGTCCGGTCACGGCATCTCCGGCCTGTATCCGGCGAACGACTGGATGCTGGAGCTGCAGCGGGCGAAGCAGCCCGACGCCGTCACCTTCACCACCCGGCAGTCCGACCCACCGTATAACCATGCCTACTGGGCGACGATCCGCCAGTTCGCCGATCCGCACCGGAAGGCGAGCATCAACGCCCGCACCATCGGCGCCGGCGACCAGCAGTCGCTGACCATGACCCTGGACAACGTGGCGGTGCTGGAGCTGGACGTGGACCGAATGCCGCTCAGCCGCCGGAAAGGGCTGCTGCTGCAGATCAACGGCGATCTGCTCCAATACAAGGATGACCTGCCGGCGCACCTGTTCCTGGTGGCGAACGGGGAGAAGGGCTGGTCATTCTTCCGCGACTGGCAGCCACCCGTCTCGCCCTCCCGCCTGTACCGCGCCGGCGCGGCGGCCAACCTGTATACCGGCGAGCCGCTGATGATCGTTTACGGCACCCAGGGCGGCGACGAGCGCACGGCGGCCCTCCGCGCGGCGGCGGAGAACCTGGCGCGCTTCTGCGGCGCGGGGTCCGCGAACGAGGAGGACATGCCGGCCGGGCGCTTCCCGGTGAAGTCCGACCGCGAGGTGACCGCCGATGACCTGGCGCATTTCAACCTGATCGTCCTGGGCGGCGCGAACGACAGCGCGCTCACCTCGATGATCCAGTCCCGGCTGCCGATCACCATCACCGCGCAGAACGAACTGATCGCCGGCGGGCGCAAACCGCTGAGCCTGGATGGCGGGTGGTATAGCCTGTGTTATTACAATCCGCTGGCGCCGCGGCGGCTGATCTACCTCATCGCCTTCGACGCGAAAAACGATCTGAAGGCGCTGGAGAAGCCGCGCGAATTGCTGACCGGCATTGGGGACGATCAACTCGGCAACGCCGCGGATCTCGTCGCCGAATCGCCGGCGGGCCGGCGCGCGCTGCAGTTTGCCGACAACTGGCAGTGGCAGGTGCTGCCCGGCACGGACCGCCCGGCGCCGCCGGCATATTACGACGCGCGCCAATGGGAGGCGGGGACACTGCAGGCGATGCGGAATGCGGCGCAAACGGATTTCGCCCTCGATGTGATCGACAAGGAGATTCCCCCGGTGACGCCGGAGAAACCGGCGTGGGATTACACCATGGCCGACCTGGCGGTTGAATACCCGCCAATGGGCACCCTGGTCGGCAACCTGACCGGCGAAGAGCTGCTCGCATTACGGGCAAAGGCGCCCGAGAAGAAGGAGTGGATTACCTCTCCCGCCCTCGACGAGAAGACGATCGATCCAAAGCGCATGTATCGCGTCGTTTTCACGATCGACGCCGTCTGGTCCCTGGCGCAAAGCGCGGAGCTTAACCCGCGCAACCCGCGGCAAGGACCGGAGATTAGGACGGGGGAAGTGGGTAGTGATAAGTGATAAGTGATGAGTAAGTGAGTAGTGAGTGGTGCCCCTCGCCACCCACTACTCACTTATCACTACTCACTTCTCCGTCACGCTGCCTGCACTTCTCCCAGCGATTTGCGCAGGAAGGCTTCCGCCACCTGCAGGAACTCGCCGGCTTTTTCATCCTGCGGGAGCATGCCGCAGTCTTCCAGGATCTCGAGTTGCGCTTGCGGATGGCGGTAGAGCAGGTCCATGGCGTCGCCCACCGGGGTGTAATACGCGTCGCTGCCCCAGACGAGCAGCACCGGTTGCGTCAGGCTGGAGAAAGCCAGCCGCATGGGCAGGCTCAGCCGCCCGGCCAGGTATGCCGCGGCCGCGTAGCGGCTACCCGGCTGGTGGGCGAAGGTATACTGGTCGCTCACCACTGCCGGGGTGGCCATCGCCGGGTCGAAATAGATGTGCCGGCGCAATTCCTCCGTCATGGCCTGCCGCGAGACGATCGTGTTGTAGAGCGACGTACCGAGCAGCGGCGAGCGCAACGCGCGCCAGGTGGCCTCCTCGACCGGTTGGGACGCCGCCGCGGTCATGCCGGTGGGATTCACCAGCACCAGCTTATGCAGGCAGTCCGGGCGGCGCACCGCCACGTTTACCAGGTAGGACGCGCTCAACCCGCTGCCGATGGCATGCGCCGGCTCGACGATCACATCCTCGAGGAAATCGTGCACCAGCTCGGCCAGCATGCGTCCGCTGTAGGGCACGTTCGGCTTTTCGGACAACCCGAAGCCCAGCAGATCGAGCGCGTAAACGGCATAGTGGTTTGCCAGCTCCGGAAAGACTTTGCGCCACTCCCAGGACGAACCGCCGGCGCTCGGATGGTGAATCAGCACCAGCGGCTGCCCATGACCCATGCGATAATATGCCACGCGGCCATGCACCCAGTCATAGTAGCCGAGTTCGCCCGGCAACGGCTGTTCCGCCTGTCCCGCGCGGGAGGCGATCACAGCATTGATTGTTGCCGGCACCGCCACCGCCGCCCCGGCCAGCAGCAAATTGCGTAATGATTTATTCATAGCATCCTCTCAATGGGAGCGCGGACCACTCGTGCGGACTCAGAAGATCATCTGTCGTGGCTGATCGTGGTCCGCGCTCCCAGTTATCCGTTCGGATTCACCATCTGGTTCAGTGTTTGCCAGCCGTCGACCAGCGAACGGCGCATCCGGTTCAGCTTGCCATCCGACGACGGAGCCAGCAACTCGGCAAAGAGCGGATCCGCGCTGAAGCGCGCCAGCAGGCCAGGCTCGCCGGCACGCACACGCGCCAGGTCATCTTCGGCCTGGCGGTGCCGGCGCAAGCCATGCAGGGCAATACCGCGCAGCAGATATGCCCCGGCCGATTCCGGCGCGATCTCGAGCAGCCGCTCGGCTGCCTCCAGCGCCTCACGGAACCGCCGACGGTGCAGCAGAAAATAACTCAGCCAGAAATACGCGCCGCCGTTCTCCGCGTCGAGCGTCAACGCCTGCCGGATCATGCGCACCGCCTCAGGCAGCCGGTCCATGCTGCCGTAGGTGAGCGCCTGCTGGACAATCACCTCGGCATCGCCGGGCAGCGCCTGCCGGGCCCGCTCCAGCTCCCGCAGCGCCTCGTCGAATTGCCCCATGTCGCGCAGCACCAGCGCCCGCGCCATGCGCACCCGTCCATCCTCCGGCAGCAGCTCGACACCCAGGTCGGCCAGCGCCACCGCATCGGGATAACGGTCCAGCAGGCACAGCACCTTGATGCCGAGTAGATAGCCGAACGGGCGCTGATGATCCATCTGCAATACATCCTGCGTGAGCTGCAGGGCATCCTCAAGGCGCCCATCCTCCAGGTAAATATCCGCCAGCAGGCCTTTCAGCATCGGATTCGCGTTGCCGTGCCGCACGGCGGCCTTCACGAACCAGTCAAGCCGCTCGACCGGTTGCGCGTGTTCCGTCAGCGCCTGGTGGATGCGCAGCATCAACTCCTCGTGCACGGGCGCCAGGTCCAGCGCCGCGTGGAATCCCACCTTCGCCGCCGGCACGTGCCCGATCAGCAACTCCGCGAAGGCGTGGTTGTAATGCAGGCGATAATTTTGTGGCTGCATGTCCAGCGCGGTTTTGCTCACCTCGACGGCACGGCAGTATTGCTCCAGCGCCAGGTAGCAGAGGAATTGCTGCTCGTAGGCCTCCAGCGCGCGGGGGGCCAGCCGGGCATATTCGATGAAATCGGCCAGCGCCCGGTCATAGTGCTGCATGCTGAAATAGATCATGCCGCGCCGGTAATAGCCGTAGGGCTCGTCGGGATAATCATCCAGGTAGCGCGTGATCCATTCCAGCGCCAGGGCGAATTCGCCCCGCTCCGTCGCCAGCCGCGCGCGCAGCAGGGCGGTATGCGGCGCATCCGGCTCATAACTCTCCAACTGCGCCAGCGACTTGACCGCCTGTTCCAGCAGCCCGAGGTCAGCCAGCAGGTCGATCTTCAACCGCAACGCCGGCAGGAAGGAGGGTTTGAGCTTCAGCGCGCGGTTGCAGGCGTCCATCGCCTCGTTGCCCTGCTCCAGCGTGACATGCGCCAGCGCCTGCGCGAAATGCGTCTCGGGATCGTCCGGCTTCATTTTCACGCACGCCGCCGCATCCTCCAGCGCCTGCGAGTATTGCCCGAGCTGGCGATGCAGGTGCGAGCGGCGGGCCAGTGCCAGATGATCGGCCGGCATCGCCTTCAGGTAGGCGGTGATGGATTCGATCGCGCGCTCGTATTCGCCGTCCGCCTCCAGCAGCAGCGCGCGATTCAACGCAACGCCCGGCGTAGTGGGATCGAGGGCTTCGGCTCGCTTCAGCGATTCCTCCGCATCCCGGCGCTTCCCGAGCATCAACAGGGCCTGCGCGCGCCGCGACAGCGCCTCGGCATGATCCGGGTGCATAGCAAGGAAGGCGTCCAGGTCGCGCAACGTGCGCGCCGGCTCGCCCGCCAGCCAGTGCACCACGGCCATACGCATCAGCACCTCGCCGTTCCATGGCTCGTGCTCGATCCACGATTGCAGCAGCGCCAGCGCCTGCACGAGTTGGCCGCTTTTCACCAGCGCGTCAAGCTGCTGTTCGCGTTCCGGATTATAGGCATCATCATGATTAAACATAAGCTCCGGCGAACGCAGGTTTCCTCACGAACTCTGATCGCCGGAGCTATCATTGCCATTGTTTCGGAATGTTAGTCACGCGCCGTGGCGGTTCTTGCACACGTTTGTCATGCGGAGAACGCGCAGAGCAGATCTTTGCGAGGATCGGTGCTCGGGAGGCTTGCCACCGCGAGGATCAGCCGACCATATACATGGCAGAGGACGGCCTGCCGCAGGCCGTCCTCAAATGTGCGATGCATCGCCCACCGGTCACCGGTCACCCGCACCACTTAGAAGTCTTCGTTGGATGCCACGATGACCAGGCACGTGTCGCGCGTGCAGCGCGTGCCGTCCACCGGGCACTCCGCCTCATCTTTGCCGTCCGTGGGGAACATTTCGCCGCAGGTTGGGCACCGAAAATCCTCTTCCGTCGTTCCCGTTTCCGCAGGTTCCGCCATAATCGCGCCTCCCTTTCCCATCAGATCTGCAACATGAAAGATAATACTGATTTCAGCTTTCCCGTACGCGATGTCACACGCACATCGAGATGTGGTCAAGGCGCGACAGAAATTTTTTATCCCAATCAATGTAGCCGGAAGACATTCCCGTCCGTTTTCTCATCGCAAATCCCGGCGGTGACGGAGTTTCTCGGGTTGACGATTCGCCGTGCCGGGTAGTACAGTGGCGGAACGAGAATCGGCACGGCGCCGGTTCTCGTCATTGTTGGCAAGGAGACAGGATGGCTGGTCGTGAATTATTCGGCACGGATGGCGTGCGCGGAGTGGCGAATACGGATTTAACGGTGCACCTGTGCCTGCGCATCGCGCGCGCGGCGGCCACCGTGCTGCGGCGGCAGGGCGACGGGCGTCCGCGGGTGGTGGTGGGCCGCGACACCCGCATCTCCGGCGATATGATCGAAGCGGCAATGCATGCCGGCTTCTGTTCGGCGGGGGCGGACGTGATCCCGGTGGGGGTGCTGCCCACCCCCGGCGTGGCCTACCTGGCGCGGACGCTCGATGTCGACATGGGCGCGGTCATCTCCGCCTCGCACAATCCCTACGAATTCAACGGCATCAAGTTTTTCTCGCACGAAGGCTTCAAGCTGCCCGACGCGGTGGAGGGGGAGATCGAGGCGCGGGTGAATTCCAGCGCGCACCTGGACCACCCCACCGGCGATGGGCTGGGACGGCGCCTGCCGGCGGGCGACGCGGTGACGCATTACCGGGACTATCTGCGCGGATTGTGCCCCGGCGGCCTGGCGGGGATGCGCCTGGTGCTCGATTGCGCGAACGGGGCCGTCTCCGAGCTGGCGCCGGCGCTGGTCCGCGAATTAGGTGCTGAAGTCACCGCCATCCACTGCGCGCCGGACGGATTGAACATCAACGCCGGCTGCGGCGCAACCCATCCGGAAGAAGTGGCGCGGGCGACCCGCGAGCTAGGGGCGCACGCCGGCCTGACCTTCGACGGCGACGCCGACCGCCTGCTGCTGGCCGATGAAACCGGGCGCGTGATCGACGGCGACCATATTATGGCCATTGCCGCGGAGGCGCTGGCGGCGCAGGGTCGCCTGCCCGGCGGGCAGGTAGTGGGCACGGTGATGAGCAACCTGGGCCTCGAGCACGCGCTGGCACGCAAGGGCCTGCGCCTGGTGCGCACCCAGGTAGGCGATCGTTACGTGCTGGAGGAGATGCAGCGGCTGGGCAGCCTGCTGGGCGGCGAGCAGTCCGGCCACGTGATTTTCCTCGACCGCGCCACCACTGGCGACGGCCTGGTCACCGCGCTCATCGTGCTGCAAATCCTGCGCGAATCCGGCCTGCCCCTCTCCACGTTAGCCGGGGCGATGGACGAGTATCCGCAGAAGCTGGTCAACGTGACGGCGCCCTCGCCCAAAGAGTGGGAGGCGCACGAGCCGATCCTCCGCGCCATCCGGGATGCCGAACGCGATCTGGGCGAAGAAGGCCGTGTGCTGGTCCGCGCCAGCGGCACCGAGCCGAAGATCCGCGTTATGGTGGAAGCCGCGCAGGCGGAGAAGGTCGAGCACTGGAGCGGCCACATCGCGCGGGTGATCGAGGAGCAGTTGACGGCGTGAATTGGGGGTTGGGGATTAGGGGTGGGGGGTTGGGTGCCCGGGGATTGGGTGATTCGTAAAGTATTAACTGCGCCAACCCCCAATCCCTTACTGTAGCGGGTTGTCACAATGTATTCTGCCTTTCAGTTATAGCGCTCAGTCCGGTGGTTGAGTAGGCAGGAAAGCTGTTCGGTTCTTTCCGCAGTTCTCGCGCCGTATTGAAACCACCTCTGCG
>Ga0172368_10008648_pt1 | contig 10329 bp, 6 predicted proteins | sample Lak11m_FD_114540 | JGI IMG/M metagenome (GOLD analysis project Ga0172368, IMG submission 114540) | Freshwater microbial communities from Kabuno Bay, South-Kivu, Congo - kab_022012_11m | ecosystem: Environmental > Aquatic > Freshwater > Lake | place: Democratic Republic of the Congo: South-Kivu...
AAGGCACGTTAAGATAACACTGCCTGGCTTGAACAACCTGTTATATGCACGGGATTGGTGCGCCCAACATTAAATCAAGGGAAAAATCTCCTTTTTCCCTTGACTCTTCGTATCATGGATGTCATAATTGAATGTGTAGGTAAAACCGGGACCCCGCGCTCCGGTCACGCTGTTAAGCAGACCCTCGTCAGCATAACCTAACTGCATGGCTTCCCCGGCCGGGTTGGTGATGCTTGCGAGATATCCGTCAGCAGTAAGGGTAAGTGTGGTTCGCTGGCCAAAAGGCGCAACTATGGCGGTCGGATTACCGGACCCGTCGCGCTCAATGCTCGTTACATTGCCGTCTCCGTCAGTGATGCTCGCCAGCAGACTGTTAGCATAATCAAATGTGTATATGACCGCCCCGGTCATGGCATTAACCGTTTTCAGGTGGCGGCCGCCCCGGTCAAACTGATAGACCATGCTGCCTTCTTCAGAGGCAAGCGCAATATCATCGCCGCTGAATTCCGGCATGCCTGCGCCAACCTGGCGGATGCGGTTATTGAAGGTATCAACCAGAAACAAACTCCCGTCAGGAGCAACACTGATACTATATATATTATCCATCTTTGCACTGGGGGAAGGACCTCCATCCCCGCTGTAGCCCTCTCTGCCGGTCCCTGCTACGGTGGTAATGATACCATCCGCGCCGACCCGGCGGACGACAACGGTTCCGGCGATATACAGGGTATTGTCCGGGGCTACTGCAAGGCCCTCAGCCCACACCTGTGCCTCTGTCGCCTTGCCGCCGTCACCGGTGTTGCCGTTTACACCGGTCCCGGCAACGGTTGTGATAATACCTTCCGGCCCGATGCGCCGCACCCGGTTTTCGTCGGCAATATACAGGCTGCCGTCAGGGCCTGCGGCAATATCATGCATGGTGGCAAATGATGCCTGCAATGCAGGGCCGCCATCGCCGCTTGAAACAGCAGCGCCGGTCCCGGCAATGGTGTTGAGAATGCCGTCCGGCCCGATGCGCTGTAAACGGTTGCCGTTGCTGTCGCTGGTGATGTATACGGCACCATCAGGCCCAAGCGCCAGATTTGATCCTCTCAGTTGAACTGTTATTGCCTGCTTGCCTTCATCATTGCCGCTTGTTGGAGTCCAGGACCCGGCAATGGTGGTGATAATACCTGAAGGATTAACTTTGCGGATAAACGAAAGTGACCCGGTTGGAGCAGCCACCATAATAAACAGGCTGCCGTCCTGGCTCACCGCGATATTGACCGGTTGGTACAAGTTAGCATCTGTTGCGGGCCCGCCATCACCGGGGCACGGGCCTTTAGCCGGATCATAGGGTGCACTATCATTACCCCCGGCAACCGTCGTTATAATACCGTCTGGCGAAACTTTGCGGATGCGTTTATTGCCATAGTCGGCAATGTAGTAACTGCCATCAGGACTGAAAGCCACTTTCTGCGGCCAATAGAGCTGCGCCTGTATGGCCGGACCATTGTCACCGCTGAATCCTCCACTGCCGCCGCAGGGCTCGTCATAATAACACCCTGATCCACCGACGGTATTAATAATCCGCTTCAGATCAACCTGGTTACCTGCCTGCCTGCCATCGCCAAGATACAGGGTATGGCTGCCCGGGTCATAGACATGATGCACATTCAGCATCCAGCCGCCGAAGCCCAGGGGGCGCGCATCCCACCCGCCAAGGGCTCCGCCGTACGCATTAATATTTGCACGCTGTTCATGCCATCGAATAATTTCTCTGCGGGCGGGATATTTTATGGCACCCTCCCCGGTAATAGCTATGCCGCTGGTAAGGCCGAAGCTTGCGGCAACATCCGGCGTCAGAGAATAATAGCCGTCATACACATAGCCGATTTTTATGGTCACCGGCTGAGCGCCCTGCATGGTCCGTCCGTATACATCCTTTCTGTCCCAGGTGAAGAAATGGGTCAGGTCGGGCTTTATATCAGCTATCTGGTAGGTCGCTGAACTGACCTTCCCTGCCACTTCAACCTGCAGCTCTATGCGCTTGAGAATATCCGGGAAAGTATCCCCGCACAGGGGAATGCGCATGGTGCTGTTCACTGTGCGGCCGGGCACCCGGTTGCTTGAGTAGTGCAGTCGAAATGGTGTCCCGGTTACCTGTGCCTGCTCACCAAACAGCTGGTTCTGAAAATCAATGCTGCCATAATTATTATTGGTGTTGGAGTTCTCAACCACTGTCCCCTCCTGCTGTGGTGGCTGCGGCTGGGGATCCTGCACCGGAGTAAACGTAACAACCGGCTTGTTCAAATCTTGCGGGGTGAAATGGGTCATGGGCGTGCGCCACAGACTCTTGCCGCCAATGGGAATGGTTGGATATAGAACTGCTAACGCTTCCCGCTCGGCATCGGTTATGCCGAGATCTTCTCCATTGGTGTCTAAATCAGCCCGTCCGTTGGTGATGCTCAGGATGTTAATCACCCGGCCGTCCGGTTCCGGTATCCACACGCCTTTTTCATAATCATAGTACCCCAGGGGAATGCGGTCACCGACCGGAAACCCGATAAAATTATCAAGGTACGTAACCACCGGTTCACTGAACCGGACCCCCTTTACTCCGACTGCCAAAGCTTCATCAGCGCTAAATTCAACACAATAGGTGTAGAATGAGGTGGGCGGCAGCTCCGCGGGCATGGTCTCCGGCCCGTTGTCCCCGACCGTGTATTCGGTCGCGCGGACCGTTAAGGTGTTTGCCGGCAGTTCGCTGCCGTCGGGCATTACCAGCCAGGCCTGCACCCCCGGCGGGAAGTACAGGTTTACCTGCCGGGTGCCGCTGCTGTCCGTTACAACGCTGCCGCGCTTAATATGGCTTTGCTCTGTTTGCATCAGGTTAAGCGCTGTTGAAACGGTATCCAGAGGAATCAGCACAACATCGGACAGCTGAACATAATCCTGCCACGGCACAGTTATCTGCCGCTGGGCCAGAAGATACCCCGATTTCTCATACCTCAGGACCATCAGCCCGCCGCCGTTCACTGCCAGGTCATACATACCGTCCGTGCGGCTCAGGGTTTGACCATAGTCAGGGTGATTGAGAATCGTGATGGTAACCCCGGGCAGGGCTGCTCCATCACGGGCTAACACCTTGCCCCTCAGTACGGCAACCTGTTTGGATGCGATAGTGCTCGGCGCAACACCGGTCTGTACCGGTTCCTGCCCTGTGTATAAAAACGCCGTTGCCGAAATTACACTGGGCGCTACAGTGGGATCAAGAGACGGCGCAATCGTCTCAGGGTCCGGCACGACGCCGCTGCCCGGCCCGAGAGAAACAACCAGGTTTATTGCCGAGCCTGCAGCAGCGAGAGTTCCCGGCAGCGGGTACGGATACTGGCTGACCACATGGCCACTGGCAACGGTGCTGTTATTCTGATTAATAACGGTTCCCACGGTGAACCCGGCTGTGGTAATGATCGTCTCTGCTTCAGCCTGGCTCATGCCGATAACATCGGGCACATTCGTATTTGCTACCAGTATCGTGCTGGTGCTTGATGAAGTAGCAACTGATGTTGTTGACTGAGCTGACGTCGTGGTGGACGGCCGCACCGTGGTTGTTTCACCACCGCCGCCACCGCCTCCGCCACCACCGCCTCCGCCGGCAATGCTGGTTGAGGTGGTAACCGGCGGACCGTCAGTTGTTGTGGTTGTTGTTACCGGCTCGGGTATGGTAACCGTTACCGCAACGCTTGCCTGGGCTGTTCCGCCCTTCCCCTGAACTGTGATGGTGTATGTTGTGGTCTTCTCCGGAGAGACTTTTAAAGATCCCTGCAGGGCAACGCTGCCGATGCCCTGGTCTATGGTGACGGTTTCTGCATTCTCAGACGACCAGTTAAGCGTTGCTGCCTGTCCCTTGCTTATACTCTGAGGATCTGCGCTGATGCTCACTGTTGGCGCTGGTATGTTTATCACAAAACCGAAATCAGCAGTCTGCGTTTTTTTAAAAAATCCCAGCCAGGTCAGTACCGGATTTTTTGTTTTGCATTCAGCAGCGCTGCTGTTTTGTGCCTGCACCAGATACAGCCCCGGCCGCAGGCCGGCAATCTCATACGCGCCGTCTGCCCCGGCTGTTGCTGAGCCAGCTTCCTGCGGAAACAGGAAAAAGACCAGCCGCTTCAGGGAGACCGTTATTCCTTCGACCCCGGCTTCTCCCGTATCCTTTTTTCCATTCTGATTCACATCATTAAAACAGCTGCCACTGATAGTCCCTGAAAAGAGCGCCTGCTCTCTTACTCCTTGCGTTTCCTGGCCACAGGCGGCACTGACGAAAACATATGCAAACAGTATCGTCGCGATAGACAGCATGAGTTTCTTTTTTTCCACGGTAGACCCCTTTAGTTTTTTCTTAATCAGCAACCAGCACTTGTTTATAGAATTCCTATTAGTTCTAATTTTAAATATGAAAAGTCTCTGCAGGGTGAGAAAGAAAACTGCAGGCTGGAAAATCATAAGCACAATCAGACCGAAAAATAAAAGCAAGAAATTCTTGAGGGTACTCAGATAAGCCCCCTCTAAAAAAGCCATCAGCACACCGGCTGACAGATGCAGATTGTTTCACTTTTTTTGAGACCTTTTTTTATATCAACGCTAATTATGGTATAAAATGGCCATTAATTTGTCAAACACAATAAATGACGATTTTTTATATTTTAGTGCATAAAAATAATCTTTTTTCATTGATAATTAATTGTTGCAGGATATGCGACATTGCTTTTGCATGATACAGGAGCGCTGGTTATTTAAAAACCTGGTAACCTGGTAATTTAAATTGAGTGCAGAAGACTGCGAGCCATGAAACGGTCACATGCTATTAGGGGGCAATAGGGGTCGTCCCCTGGTTTTTGCCAGCAGCTCTTAATAAAAAGGTTTTGTTAACAACTTAAAAAATCTTTTTTATTTACACTTAATTAAAATCCTATATAATGATTTAAAATCATTTATAATTAAACAACAGCCTGAGAAGACAACGCATGAAGGAAAACGAGCGGCACATCAATCGGGCAGGAAAAAAGAAGAGCTTCTATGAGTGCATATGCACTGGTGGGAGCTTTTTGTTTTTAAAAAGATACACATAATAACTGGTTTTCCAGAATAATTAACTGGTCATAAAAAATCAGATCGAAAGGGGTTGCTTATGAAAACAATGGTTAACCGCATTACGCTACATTTCATTTGTATTGTAATTTTCCCTCTATGCCTGGTGGTTCTCCACGGGTGCAGTGATTTTTTTTATGACTATGATATTTTTATATTCAGTCCTGATAACAACGCCACCTTCGAGCAGGGTGATACCATTACCTTTAGTATGAACCTTATCAAGGAAGCACAGAATCCCAGTGATAGTTCTGTAACTATATTTAAGGGCACTATAATACAATGGACATCAGATATAGACGGCGATTTTTGGAAGGAAGAATTAGACCATGACATATTAGGAGTTGAAGATATAGACGGATGGTTTGCTTCATATACACAGCAATTTTCATCATCAGCCCTATCTGCCGGTAATCACAAAATAACCTGTAAAGCTAATGTAAAAAATGAATCAGGAACCTATAACCTTGCAACAGCAAGCATTAGAATATCTGTCACTGAATCGCAGACATCGAGCACCACAACGACCACAACTGACGGCGGCGGCGACCTTGATGTGACTGCCTGCACCGCACTTAATGATCTTGTTGTTCGGGCCGGAGAGAAAAAGTACTATAACAATAACACCGAATGCTGGGCCAGTATTATCCTCAAGAACATTGGCATGAAAGGCATTCAGGCAGGGTTTTATGTGGATGACAGTACCCTTGACCCCACAAGAGATGGCTGGGTGTTTATCTATCTTGACCCGGGACAGGAATATGAAGACTTCATCCAGCCATCAGGATGGGGATATCAACCACAGACAGATTCTCATGGGAACCCCCTCCCCACACGGGTGGTCAAAACATCAAGGATAACTGCCATTTATTCAGCAGATGGGTGCAGCTGGATTTTAAAAGAGGTTTATGCCACTGATGGTGATGTTCCAACCACGACACAGGATGTCTCCGGACTCGACCCGTGCAATTAAATGTCTGGGTGCATCTCGAGATTAATGGTGACAGTTCTGCTGATTTGGGTACTGTCAAAAGTTCTATGAAAAGAGGAGGAGATAGGGAACCAGTTCACTGAGAGAAATTCTCTGGGTTCTCCAAAAAGATATCCAGCAAAATCTGGAAGTCAAGAAATCAGGATTTTTTTATCTTCATGAGTTTCGCAGGTAAGATTCTATCAGTTTATGTATGGCTCTACGGTTACATGGTAGCGAAGAAAAACTTAAAAGAGGGAAAAAAGAGAATAATAATTGAGAGGACACAGAGGGTACAAGTTGGAAGAGTTAAGGAGTTACGAGTGCTGGAGTTTGTTAACTTCTAAACTCCTCAACTCCAAACTCATAAACTCTGTGTGCTCTGTGGTTAAGTTTGACAGTACTGCTTATTTGAGAAAGGAGAAAATCATGAAAAAAGTTTTTACGATGAGTATTCTTATCTTTTTAATCTTTCTCGTTGCAGGTGGTTGCCAGCAAAAGACCCGGCGCATTATTATTGGGGAGCCGGTGGTCGTCGCCACTGAGACCATAGGCCCGGAAGGCGGTACGATCACCATTACTAAAGAAGGCGACCCGTTAAACGGGTATTCCATAACCGTGCCTGAAGGCGCGTATGATGAATCCCAATCGTTTACTGTTTCATACAGCCCTATTCTGGACCACACTTTCGGGGAGAATTTTAATCCCATAGCCCCGCTCATTACGGTAGAAAATGGCGGTGGCTATGCAAAAAAGTCCATGATTGTGAAAATACCCGTGGAAGTACCGGAAGGTCATTTTGCCATGGCATTCTTTTATGACGACAAGACCGGAGAGCTGCAGGGAGTGTCCATGCGCAAGTCTGAAAAAAACCTGCTGACGGTTGCAACAAAACATTTCTCAAACATGGCTGTTTCCTCAGCAGCAAAGAAAGTCTTTGAAGGAGAAATATCCAGTGGATTCGAGCAGGGGGTTGATAACTGGCAGTTTACCAACTGGGGTTCTTATGTTGCGGCAGGTGGACAGTGTGCAGGACAGAGTATTGCTGCCATGTATTATTATTCAGAGAAGAAGGTAAAGGAAAAAAAGCCATCGCTCTTTGGATTATATGACAATTATAACAACCCGTATCAAAAAACTCCTGATATTGAATTTGATGATGTATTAGCATACCGGTTATGTTCAATGGCGCAAAAAGTCTCTGTTGATATCGAACTAGGTGCGGTGGCAAAAGATCCTTCAGTATTGTTCTCAGATGTTTCTGAGGAAGATCTTGACGATGAATCAACATTTCATGCTTTTGCGGGGTCCATGGTGGTATCTGATATGCCGCAGTTAATGTGCGTATGGAAAGAAGATAAAAACGACAAAAGAGTTGGTCATGCACTTATTGTATATAAGTGCTCAGGCAATGAGCTGTATGTGTCAGATCCGAACTATCCCTCAGGGCCGGGCAGTAAAGATCGGAAAGTAGTTTATGATCCTGTCGCAAAACAGTTCAAAGGATATGATACTGCCAGAAATGCTGGGGAGGCAGGTGAACACTTTGACGTTATTGAATACATGGGAGCTCTTACTACGTTTGATACAGCGCCTATTAAAAAACTCTGGAAAGAATTTGAAGATGGAACAGTAGGAGACGGAACGTTTCCCCGTTACACTATTGTGGTAGAGGAAACGTTTCCCGATGGCAATACTGCAGATATTGGTCTGATAGATGATTATGAAACCACCAATCAAAAAATTAAAGTCTATATTGATCCCACTGATTTTGAACCACAGGTCACGCTGTACCGGGGTACTCCGCCCCCGGCACAAAAGGGTGTCACGACAATAGGTTCTCAGACGATAGAGATACCACTTAGTGAAGGAGTCAACAGTCTGGGATTTCATGTTGAGGGTAAAGTCAAGGAGGGAAAAGATGCCGGAAGATATGTGTGGGTAGGATTTACCTGGGTAAATGTGATTAGAAAGAAGGCTGCCAGCACGACAACCACAACTGTTGAGGCAACAACTTCAAGCAGTAGCAGCACCACAACGACAACCATAGCACCAACAGGCGATAGATTTAAAGATAATGGCGATGGCACGGTAACAGACACAATAACAGGGCTTTTCTGGCTGAAGAACGCAAATCCCTTCGGCTATCAAACTTGGGCAATGGCAGTAAGGTATTGCCAAGAACTTGCAAGTGGAAAAAAAGGATTAACTGATGGTTCAAATGCAGGACAGTGGCGGCTCCCCACCATTGAAGAGCTTGAAAGCATAGGCACTGATCCGCCTGTCGTGTGGGAATCAGGCAATCCTCCTGTAACTTGGACAAAGCCGGGAGCCCCTTTTACAGGAGTGTATACCTACTACTGGTCAGGCACGAGCTATTCTGGCAGTACCACCGAGGGCTGGTGGATATACATGGAAACTGGCGCAGTGGGCTACCCCATAGCTGAGAGCGGCTCCTGTCTAGTGTGGCCTGTTAGGGATGGCAATTGATTATTTGGTTATTTGAGTTATTTGATCATTTTCTGCCCATGGGGGTACAGGGGGCATGACCCCTGTCGGCGATTTTTAAATTGCGGGAATTATGTGTATGGTGTACTTCAAATAGTAACGTAGCAATAGGGGACGCCCCCTGGTTTTCTATGCAGGCAATGTGAGGGTTTATTTTATCGCAAGGGTAAAGTCTGTGACCGGCAGGTTGATAGTATCAATTGTTTCCTGGTCGCAGGTGTGGATAGAGGAGAAATGCTTTTCAAGATATTTTCTTGCCTCCTGAAAGGTGAAAAACTGGAGGCCGATCTTCTCATAGATAACATCATAGGCTTCTTTCTTTCCCGTAAGGTTCAGATCCTCCACCATGAGATAAATATCCGCAACCGGCGCAACCCGATCGATGGCTTCATAGCCGCCATAGGGAATGCAGAAACGCTCAAACAGTAAAACCGGCCCGGCGAGTTTTTTAACCAGCGCTTCCGGGGGATCTTCGCGGATGTTCCAGACAAAATCAAAGATGGAAAGCGCAGGAAAGTTTTTCCGCAGATTCTCCCCCACTCCTGCGATGCCAGGAGCCCGGTCCGATATAACGACCGGCACGGAAATATTCTCGTTCATCATTTTCCGGCACAGCGCTTCAGTAACCTGACCCGGACCGGTGCCGATCTCAAGAACGGTTCCGACCTGTCCCGTTTGTATGATGGCAGCGACCATGCCGACCGTGGCCTCGGCAAAGGTTTTATAGATCATGCTGTCAGCATAATTTTTATACACTGCCTGTACTGCCGGACTGGTCCAGTCCCACTGCCCGTCACGCGTGACCTCCATGATGAGCCGCATCCACTCCACCAGGAACTCAAGCTCCGGCTGTACCTCGCCATTTCTAACTTCCTCACCGGCTAAAATTTTTTCCGATACTTTGAGCAGCGGCTGCCAGTCGCCGATGGTCTGCCGCATGGTCTCGCAGTACTGCGCCATGGGCTTTTGTATTGCCGCGATGATTAGCTCTTTATCAAACATGTCTTTCACTCCTAATTAACGGGCCATGCACTGCATGGATGAGGGGGGAAGGAGGAAATATGAAGGCTGAAGGATCAAGGGGAAATTATATAGCCGGTTCAATAGCCCCTGATTCGGTCCTTCACTTTTTTTATGCTAATTCCATCCAGCACATCGCTTCCTCCAGCTCCTGCATACCTCCCTCAATTTTACTGATAAATTCTGCATTGGAACGACTGCGCTGCGCTTCTCGATAATGAGCGCCGACGGATGTGCCGGAACGCAACAGCTGCCTTTTGCTCCAGGGGTTAACATGATGAATTGCAAGTATATTGGGGTTGGTCTGGTCACTGACCAGTGACACAAGGATTGTTCATAGATGGCCCTCATCTGCTTATGGATGGGCAGAATATTATGCCGACAGCAGCCCGCGGCTTCTGATAGTGTCTAAAAATAGCTTTACCTCTTTACCCCCCTGGGCAATGAAATCTTTTATCATCTCCCATTTAATATCTAAATACTGGTGGGCAAGAATGTTTCTCAAACGCGCCAGGTCCGAAAGACAAGCGGCGAGCCGGGCGTCTATTAATCCGCTATCCCCAAGCTTTATAAAAATTTCCCGGTATGTTTCGGGCAATGCAATCTCTTCGCCGGCGAGTATGATTTTCCCGGTGTCTATGATGGCGTTCACTATGTTTTCTGTGATTCGCTCCACATCTCTTCTGGCTTTTCTATCCCGC
>Ga0172368_10008651_pt1 | contig 10327 bp, 7 predicted proteins | sample Lak11m_FD_114540 | JGI IMG/M metagenome (GOLD analysis project Ga0172368, IMG submission 114540) | Freshwater microbial communities from Kabuno Bay, South-Kivu, Congo - kab_022012_11m | ecosystem: Environmental > Aquatic > Freshwater > Lake | place: Democratic Republic of the Congo: South-Kivu...
CACCTGCGTGAACGGGAGTCCGCAGACCTGCGACCCGATGCAGGGGGCGCAGAGCGAGCCATGCGACGCGCTCGACAACAACTGCGACGGCCGCACCGACGAGAATCTCGGCTCGACCACGTGCGGGCTGGGCGCGTGCGCGCACACCGTGAGCAACTGCGTGAACGGGAGCCCCCGGACCTGCGACCCGATGCAGGGCGCGCAGAGCGAGAGCTGCAACGGGCAGGACGACAGCTGCGACGGCACGACCGATGAGGATCTCGGCTCGACCACGTGCGGGCTGGGCATCTGCACGCACACGGCGAGCAACTGCGTGGACGGGAGTTCACAGACGTGCGACCCGATGCAGGGGGCGCAGAGCGAAACCTGCGACGGGCTCGACGACAACTGCGACGGGAGGACCGACGAGGATCTCGGCTCGACCACGTGCGGGCTGGGCGTGTGCGCGCACACGGCGAGCAACTGCGTGGACGGGAATTCACAGACGTGCGATCCGATGCAGGGGGCGCAGCTGCAACGGGCTCGACGACAACTGCGACGGCCGAACCGACGAGGACCTCGGCTCGACGACGTGCGGGCTGGGCATTTGCACGCACACGGTGAGCAACTGCGTGGACGGGAGTCCGCAGACGTGCGACCCAATGCAGGGGGCGCAGAGCGAGAGCTGCGACGGGCTGGACGACAACTGCGACGGACGGACCGACGAGGATCTCGGATCGACCACGTGCGGAACGGGCGTGTGTACGCACACGGTGAGCAACTGCGTGGACGGGAATCCGCGGACTTGCGACCCGATGCAGGGAGCGCAGAGCGAAAGCTGCGACGGGCTGGATGACAACTGCGACGGCCGGACCGACGAGGATCTCGGCTCGACCACGTGCGGGCTCGGCGCGTGCAGGCATACGGTGGGCAACTGCGTGGACGGGAGTCCGCAGAACTGCGACCCGATGCAGGGGGCGCAGAGCGAGAGCTGCGACGGGCTGGACGACAACTGCGACGGGAGCACCGACGAGGACCTCGGCTCGACGACGTGCGGGCTGGGCAGGTGCACGCATACGGTGAGCAACTGCGTCGACGGGAGTCCGCAGGCGTGCGACCCGATGCAGGGTGCGCGGAGCGAAAGCTGCGACGGGCTGGACGACAACTGCGACGGCCGGACCGACGAGGACCTCGGCTCGACGACGTGCGGGCTGGGCATTTGCACGCACACGGTGAGCAACTGCGTGGACGGGAATGCGCAGATGTGCGTCCCGATGCAGGGAGCGCAGAGCGAGAGCTGCAACGGGCTGGACGACAACTGCGACGGGAGCACCGACGCGGACGATCCGGCTCTGGTGCCGGAAGCATGCGGTCTGTCGGCCGGGGTCTGTGCGGGCGCTGTTCACACGCGCGAGGAGTGCTCGGGCGGCGTCTGGAGCAGTTGCACCGCCAGCGACTACGGGCCTGACTATGAGGTCCCGGAATCCCGGTGCGATGGCAAGGACAACGACTGCGACGGCCTGACCGATTCCGACGGAAGCGGCTTCGGCGTGACCCCGTGCGACATGCAGGTGGGCGTCTGCGCGGGCTCGTACCACGTGCTCGCCGAGTGCGTGCCTGCCGGGTGGGACCAATGCGACACGTCGCGCTATGGTCTGGACTACGAGGCTGTCGAGACCCGCTGCGACGACAAGGACAACGACTGCGACGGGCTCACGGACGAGTGCCCGACCGGCTCCAAGTGCGGCGGTGGGGGAATCGCGGGGGCATGCGGTCGCACCTCGATAGCCGCTTCGTTCGCCGCCGGAGGCCGGCACACCTGCGCGCTGGACACCGATGACCGCGTGCGCTGCTGGGGCGCCAACGCGAGCGGCCAACTCGGCGACGGGACACGCATCGCCCGGCTCGTCGCAACCGACGTGTTCGGGCTTCCCGCGGAAATCAAGGGACTTGCCGCGGGCGCTAATCACACCTGCGCCATCGCGGGCACGGGAGCGGCATGGTGCTGGGGGTCCAACTCGCGCGGCCAACTCGGTGACGGCTCCACCGCGGATCGAACAACTCCGGTCGAGGTCTCGTCGCTCGGCGCCTCGGCGGTCGCGCTTGCAGCCGGCGCCGAGCACACCTGTGCCGCGCTGAGCGATGGCAGTGTGCGGTGCTGGGGCCGCAACGACGCCGGACAGCTCGGCGACGGCACCACCGACGACCGCCTCGCGCCCACCCTGGTATCGGGGTTGACCGTTGGTATGACGCCTTCGATCTCGGCGGGGCGGGCGCATACTTGCGCGGTGAATTCGACGGGCGGAGCGGTCTGCTGGGGCGCCAATGACCGCGGCCAGACCGGAGCAGGATGGTTGTGGGTCAAGCGAGCCGGTGAGGACGCGACAAACACCGTGGCGCCCCGGCCGCGTACATTCACCTCGGCTGCCTACGATTCCGCTCGGGCGCGCACAGTGCTTTTCGGAGGCGTCGAGGCCACCCGTGACACCTGGGAGTGGGATGGAACGAAGTGGTGGAACGTCAATCCCGGCGGCAGCCTCCCCGACGGCGCGTACGGCGGGCATACGCTGGCATACGACGCGGAGCGGCACGTCGTCCTCTCCTTCGGCGGCGGCACGCAGGTGGGGACCGCGAACATGAGCCCGAACCTCTGGGCCTGGGATGGCATCGCATGGACGCGGCAGTTCCCTTTGGACCCCGAGGGCGACGGCAATCCTTCCGCGCGCGGGGCCTATCCTGGCCTTGCCTTCGACGACCTTCGCAAGACGACTGTCCTGTTCGGCGGGGGTTATGTTCCAAGCTGCGATGGCCTGAGCGGTTTCGACGGGTGCGGCACGACGTGGGAGTGGGACGGCATCCACTGGCAGAAGCGAAAGGACTTCGACACAGAGGGCGTAGCGAGCCCGCGTCCCCGTGCGTGGACCGCAATGGCATATGATCCCGTGAGGCATCGAAGCGTCGTTTTCGGCGGATGGATGCAGCCTCCGCAGACACGGTTCGCGGACACGTGGGAGTGGGACGGCTCCGCGTGGAGCGAGATCACGCCGTCGGATCCCGAAGGGGACGGCAACCCGCAGGGCCGCAACCAGCATCAGCTTGTCTGGGACTCCCACCGCAGGCGCGTCGTGCTCTACGGCGGCCAAACGGGGACGTCGTCCTGCGACGGCGTTTCCGCGACCGCCTGCGGAACCCTTTGGGAGTGGGACGGGCACTCCTGGGCACGGCGCCGACTCGCTCCGCCGGGCCCAGAGGGTGCGCCGCCGCCGCGGAGCAATGGCGCAGTCACGCATGACTCGGCGCGAGATCGCTTCGTCCTCTTTGGCGGCTGTGAGCAGTACTGCACGCCCGTCGCAGGAGACACTTGGGAATTGCACCTGCCGACGTCCTCCCGAATCCCCGCGCCCGTGGCCGACCTCACCGACGTCGTTTCGATTTCGTGCGGCCTCAGCCATAGCTGTGCCGTCACGGGCTCCGGGGCGGTGACATGCTGGGGCGCCAACGACTCCGGGCAGCTCGGCGACGGCACGACGACCGACCGCATGGCGCCGATCATCCCGGCCGGCCTCGGCTCGGGGGTGAAAGCGGTCGCCGCGGGCGAGGCGCACACCTGTGTGCTCACGGCCGCCGGCGGTGCGAAGTGCTGGGGGGTGAATACCGACGGGCAGCTCGGGCTCGGGATGACGTGGGCCGGCCATGTGGCGCCGGAACCCGGCGGCACTCGGATCGACTACGCAGCGAGCCTCTTCGACGCCGCACGGAACCGAATCGTCACGTTCGCCAGCCAGTGGTCGAACTCGTCGCTGATGATTTGGGAGCATGACGGTGCAGGTTGGAGCAAGCGGTGCGACGGCGACCCTTCGGACGACGCCTGCCCCGCCCAGCCCTCGGTTCGCTACGGCGAGGCCGTTGCATACGACAGCGACCGACGGGTCTCCGTGCTCTTCGGTGGTTACGGGCCGCCGCCGTGCGACGACAGTAGCAGCTACTACTGCGACGGCACGTGGGAATGGGACGGCCGGGCGTGGGCCCGGCGGGCATCGGCGGGCGGCACCCCGCCTCCCGCGCTGTATTTCCACGTCATGGCTTACGATTCCAAGCGCAAGCGAACGGTCCTGTACGGCGGCGAAACCACGGGCGGCGTGAAGCAGTACAAGACTTGGGAGTGGGACGGGAGCCGCTGGGCCTGGATTACGCCGACGGATCCCGAGGGCGACGGCGACCCAACCATCGCCACCGGCGGCGCGATGGTCTTCGACGAGCGACGTGGGGTGTCCGTTCTCTTTGGCGGCGAAGTCGCGTACCTCGGCGGCAGCGCCTGGACGAATTCCGCGGAAACGTGGGAATGGGATGGAAGCAGTTGGGCTCGACGGGCCCCGATGGATCCCGAGGGGGACGGAAACCCGTCGGCGCGGCAAATACACATGATGGCGTACGACTCCATACGGCGACGAACCGTTCTCTTCGGCGGAAAGCTCGAGAACGGCAGCTTGGGCGCGGAAACGTGGGAGTGGGACGGGGTGAGCTGGGCCCGTCGCAGCGTCCTCGATCCGGACGGAGACGGGGCACCCGCAGCCAAGGCCATTGCGGGGATGGCTTTCGATGCCACGCAAGGATGCACCCTGCTCTTTGGCGGCGTGACCAACCCCAGCCCGCCGCATACCGACGTCTGGGAATTCGCCCCCGCGCAGGCGCCGTCCCGGTCGCCTCGCGACGTCGAGTGGATCGGTTCCGGCAGCGTCGGTCTGGCTTCCGGCCGCGCGCACACGTGTGCCCGCATGGCGAGCGGCAATCTGAAATGCTGGGGCCGCGGCGCCGACGGCGAACTCGGCGACGGCTCGACCGACTCGACGCTCACGCCGCGCCCGGTGCCGGGCTTCGGCATGGTTCGAGTCTCGGCCGGGTCCTTCTGGCGCGGGTGCAACCCGGGCCAGCCCGACAGCGACCCGACCGCGCTGCCCTATCGCCGCCTCGTCCTCAGCTCGTTCGACGTCGATGTCACCGAGGCGACCCGCGGCTCGTACCGTCAATGCATCGACGCAGGTGCCTGCACGAGCCCGAGCTGCGACTGGTCCGACCCAATGTCCCGGCCCGACAATCCCGTGGCTTGTGTTTCGTGGGACCAAGCGCGCGGATATTGTGCGTGGGAAGGGAAGCGCCTACCTTCCGAAGCGGAATGGGAAAAGGCGTCCCGAGGCGCCGATGGGCGCCTATTCCCGTGGGGCCATCAGGCTGCCGATTGCACTCGGGCCAACGCCGGACCATCCTGCGTGGGGGCCACGGCGCCAGTCGGTAGCTACCCGGGGGACACCAGTCCGTACGGAGTTCGGGACACCGGCGGCAACGTTTCGGAATGGGTTGCAGATGTCGGGGAACCCAAGACGTACTACGCGGTCGCGCCAGACGCAAACCCCACGGGGCCGGCCACCACGGGCCAGCATGTGACTCGCGGCGGGAACTTCGCCGGCGTCCAGAACGCTGCAGCGCTCGCCTACTTCCGCGGCGGAGACGGACAGGCCGGCGACCCGGGCGGCGACGCCATCGGCTTCCGCTGCGCCCACTCTCTGCCGGAGGCGCCGCCCTCCACCATGGTCCGCATTCCCGCGGGCCCTTTCTGGCGCGGCTGCAACGAGGCGGTGGATACCGAATGCCAAGCCAATGAAAAACCTTACCGGCAGATCATCCTCAGCGCGTTCGATATCGACGCAACCGAGGTGACGCAGGCGGAGTACCAGCGCTGTGTCGGTGCCGGCCGATGCGCGGCGCCTTCCTGCGGCTGGGATCCCGCCAACAAGGCGCGTCACCCCGTCGTCTGCGTGGACTGGAGCCAAGCAGACAACTATTGCGCCGCGGTCGGGAAACGTCTGCCAACCGAAGCCCAGTGGGAGAAGGCGGCGCGCGGCACGGACGGCACTATCTAGACCCTAGCCGAAAAGCCCTCTCGACTTCCGTTGCCGCTGCCATTATGCAACATCCGTACCGGGATACGGGTGCCGGATCCCGGGTTCCTACGGCGGCAGAATGCCCGCCGGCGCGACCGCGCGCAAACTCGTGATACACGTCCGCTTCTGCTGTAGAGCAGCGGTGTCGCAGCCGGCGGCTATCCCGGCATGGAGTCAGCCTGCGAGCGCGAGGCCGTCTTCCGCTTGGTCCGCTTCGGCCGCGGCCTGGCGCAGCCTCGCCGTCAGGCAGACGTTGTACGCGATCGCCTTCTCCAGCATCTCGGCTTTGACCGCGCACAGGCCGCGCCGCGCCGCCTCGCCGAAGTGGTGGCCCTTCTTGAGCGTGTACATCAGCGACTCGACCGCCGAACGCAGGTCGCGCGCCTCTCGGTAGTCGTCGCTGTCCCAGTCCGCCGGCGCCGTGAGCGCCTTGCCCTGGGCGCCGTTGATGCTCGTGACCCGGATGCCGCGCGCCTGGAGCGCCGCCTTGTTTTCGGCGCTCGCGTAGCCGTCGTCCACGCTGACGACCTCGAGTTTCACCTTCGTGCGCCCCTGTACCTCGTCGACCATCGGGACCAGCTGCCCGCTGTCGGGCGCGTTGCCCTGTGGCAGCAGCAGGCCGGTGATGAAGCCGACGCGGCTGCGCCCGAGCTGCGGCTTGTAGCCGATGACCGGCTCGCGCTGCCCCTTGGCGATGAAGCCCGCGTCCGGGTCCGACACGCTCAGGACCTTCTCGCTCATGGGCACCTTCTGGTCGCGCAGCACGCGCGCCTCGCAGCACTCGACGACCTGCGCAAAGGCGGCCAGGTCGTCGCTCATCCGCCACAGCACGTGCTCCGCCGCGAGCTTGCGGCTGGGAAGCACGTCCAGGGCCGCGGCCGCCTCCTTGAGCGGCGCCATCAGGCGCGACATCTGCCCGTGGAAGCGCCGGGCGCGCCGCAGCAGCTTCTCGTAGCGCCGGCGCCGGTCGCGCGCGCCGTCCTTGCGCCCCTGCGACAGGCTTATCTCGCGATCCAGCACCGCCATGTCCCTTGCCGCCTTGCCGGCCGAGTCGCTTTCGACCTTCGGCAGCCCGACGCGCTCCAGCGCCACTCCCATGCGCAGCAGCCGCGCCGCAAGGTCCCTCATCAGCCGCGAGTCGGTGGGCCACTCGGTGTTGCCCTCGACGTGGGTGCTGTCCTGGAGCATGGTCTTGAAATCGTCCATGCCCAGGTGCAGCGCTTGCGCCACCTGCGCGTCAAGAATGCGCTGCCTCGTGCGGTTGGTGACCGCGTTGCACAGCTCGGTGAGCGTGCTGCGGCCGGGCATCTTCAGCCCCAGATTCTCGAAGAAGACGCACAGCGTGATCGAGTCCGCCATCGTCGAGGAAGCGTCACGCTCCTTGAACCCGGTACCGAGGTAGCCCCGCAGCAGCAGCGCGATGAGCACCACGTAGCCCGGCGTGCGCGGCCGACCCTGTTCCAGCGCGCCGGGGGCGGGATCGGCCTCCGGACAGGGCATTCCGGCAAGGCGCGCCGTCTTTTCCTTGATCCACCGTTTGTCTGCCTCGCGCAGCTCCTTCTTGCGCAAGCCGTGCGCGTCCAGGTCGGCATCGACCAGACCGACCAGAGAAGGGTAGCGGCGGGCGAGGGCATCGGCCTCCATAGCGTATTTCAGGAGATTCGAATCGGGCGGGCAGAGAAACAGCGGCATCACTGGAGCGAAAGGGGAATCGGGTAGCGTCATGCCGCCGGTTCCTGGCAGAAATCGTGCCAAACCGGCGCGCCCGCGACGCGATTCGGCTCACGAAACCCGTCGCGGGCGCGGATCTTGGTTTTCGGCGAGGGTCTATCTACCCGTGGGGCAACGCATCGCCGACCTGCGCGCTCGCGAACGTCGCGGGCTGCGGTGGGGCTGCGAAGCCGGTCGGGGACAACGCGATCGGCGCCAGTCCCTTCGGTCTGCTCGATATGATCGGCAACGTGGAGGAATGGACGGCCGACTGGTACGACGCCGACGCGTATTCCTTGTATGCGGCAAACGACCCGCTCGGCCCGGCGGCTGGCACGGCAAATGTGCGTCGGCTGGGCGGTCATACGGATGCAGCCCAGCACCTGCGCGCGTCCGCTCGACTACCCGTGACGCCGCCTGACGCGCCGCTCCCGTACCTCGGCTTCCGCTGCGCCCGTTCGGCGCCGTAGGACGCGCGCGTTCGCGCGGCTACTTCGACCCACCCGGCTTGGAGCCAGACGGCCTCGCCCCGTGCGGGTCTCTTGCCACCATCGGCTCGTCGCGCTGCGAGGTTGCCGGCCGCACCCAAGGGTACAGGCGGGTTGTCTCGGCGGGCGTGTGCGTGATGAGCGTGACCGGTCCGCCCGCAAGTTCCTCGAGCTGGCCCCGGAGCCCGCTCAGCCGGTGGAAAAGCGCCCGCGCCTCGCCCGGTTCGACGTCGAAAACGTCGATGGCGCGCTCGCAGCCGTCGAAATCCCCGCAGACGGTGCGCTCGTCGAGCCAGTAGACCGGCCGCCCCCCCGTGGCATCCCGCAACAGTCGCACTGCCTCGTCGCGACGCATCAGTGGATCGCCTCCCGCCCCTCGGCGTCCAGAATCCTCGCGACAAGCCGGTCCGCGATCTCCGCAGCTTCGGCCGCCTGCGACCGCACCAGTTCGTCCTCCCGGTAGTCTGCGCTCACGCGCAGTCCGCGCAGGTACTCCAGATCCGCACGCTCGGTGTCGGACAGGACGCCTCCCAGTAGCCCGGGCAGCGTGTCGTGGCGGAAGTACCGGCGTCCGTCGCGCGTCGCCGGCACCCCTTCTCCCTGGGACACGAGGTGCTCCCAAGCCGCGAGATACACGGCGTAGTAGGCCCTCGACGCCGATGCGTTCGGGAAGGGGTCGTCCGCGCGGGCGAGCAACGCGGCGGCCTGGAGGTTCTCGCGGGCTTTCCGCTCCATCGGAACGGAAGAATAGCAGGCCCGCAGCCGCACTGCCAGCATCGCGGCTGACGCCACGGCAGGCTTCCGCCCGGTGCCCCACGGGGCGACGGCCCTACGGCCGGGGCTCGGGGCTCCAACGCAGGGACGGCCGCGCACGCGACGCGACGCAATCGTTGTCGAGCGAAATCGGCCGAGGAGAGCGGGCAATCGCTGCTCGGGTCTCTGCCGCCGTCTGCGCCGCCGTGCGCCGGAGCGTGCAAAGAGCCCTATTCCGCCGCTCCCGTCTCGCCGAGCGTCGAGAGGAACCCGTCGAATCGATCGAGGTCCGACCGCAGAGCATCGACGACCGTCGGAAGCGCTTCCGCATGGACGAGGAGCCGCGCCCAATCGAGGTCGAAGAAGTACAGATGCCGCACGGCGTGCCGCAGCGCGAGCAGCGGGCGCAGCCGGTCGCGGGTCTGCACGGCGACCACGGCGGGTCTGCTGCCGGTGATCTCCAGCGCCATGGCGTCAAGGAGGCGAATGTGGGAATCGGGCCCGGACGGCGGGCCGCCGTCCAGCTCCAGCGACACGCGTGTGAACACCCGTTCGACACCGTTGTAGAAGCCGTGCAGCATCAGGGCGAGGGCGTACACCTGGTCGGCGGCGGGCGCTCCGGCGGCCCTGCGCACCAGATCGAGCGCCTCGCGCGCTGCGCGCTCGAAGGCCTCGCGTTCGACGGCCAGCTCGGCCTTCAGCACCGCGGCCCGGCGCGCGCTCATATCGGGACTCCCTCGCGCAGCACGGCTTCCCGGATGTGGCTCCGGCAGCTTTCCAGCGGGGCGAGCGACACAGGAGGTCCCCGGAGGGAGAGCACCTGGCCGAGGGCTTCGAAGTAGCGCCCGGGCGCGAGTCCCTCGACTGCAAGATCCACGTCCGAGTCCTCGTGCATCCCGCCGCGGACGAGCGACCCGAACGCGAAGACGCGCGTCGCCCCGAAGTCGGTCCGCAGCACCGCCGCAGCAGCTCGCGCAATCCTCCAGCCGGCCTCCTGCCGCTCCGCCGCGAGAGCGGCATCCCGCGCACGAACCTGCCGGACCATTTCCGTCCACCCTTCCACGTCCGTGAACGTACCACGCGGGCCCCCGGGCCGCCATGTCACGGGGCCGCTGCGAGGTATCGCGCGTCACTATATCATAATCGTGCAATAAGATCAGAACAGCGACTTCTGCTCCGGCGGCCCCAGCAGTTCCGGCCCCTCGTGCCGCGGGTCGTTGACGCGGCTGCTCACGGGGCGCATCCGCATCCGGGCAGAGGGGAAGGGATCCAGCAAACCAGAGAGCTTCGCCGGGTCCTCGACCGCCGGATCCAGCCATTCGCCGACCTTCTCGGGCGCGACGAGCACCGGCATCCGGTCGTGCAGCGAGCCGACCAGTTCGTTGGGCGCCGTGGTCAGCAGGACGCACGTTTCGGGCTGATCGTCGCGCGGGGGCTCCCACAGCGCGGCGATGCCGA
>Ga0172368_10008656_pt1 | contig 10326 bp, 20 predicted proteins | sample Lak11m_FD_114540 | JGI IMG/M metagenome (GOLD analysis project Ga0172368, IMG submission 114540) | Freshwater microbial communities from Kabuno Bay, South-Kivu, Congo - kab_022012_11m | ecosystem: Environmental > Aquatic > Freshwater > Lake | place: Democratic Republic of the Congo: South-Kivu...
CAAATCGAATTGCCGTCAGTGTTTTCTGTTCCGGTAAGAACTGATTTGATTGCTAAAGTAGTTGAAACAAAAAAGATTAAGCAACCACATTCTCCCTCACCATTGGCCGGAGAGGTTCATGTTGCCGACGGTGTTGTGCGTCATAAAAGACATAGTTGGAAATCGGGTTATGGGCGAGGCGCGTCGAGAGTTCCAAGAAAAGTTATGTCAAATAGAGGAACGCAATTCCACTGGGTTGGAGCAGAAGTTCCACAAACGAGAGGCGGACGAAGAGCTCATCCACCAAAAGTTGAAAAAATGCTTAATTATGGAAAGTTAAACAAAAAAGAAGTTTTACTTGCCCTAAAAAGCACGATTTCGGCGACGGCAAGTTTGAAATTCCTTTATAAAAGATATTCTAGTATTCAGGAAAAAAATCTGAAAGTAGAATTACCTTTTGTTGTTGAATCACATTTTGTAAAATTAAAAACAAAACAATTATGGAAAGCAATTGAAAAAATATTGGGGGAAGAACTTTTTAATGTTGCAATGCAGAAAAAAAATACTCGGGCAGGAAAAGGAACGATGAGAGGAAGAAGATACAAAAAATCTTCTGGAATTTTGCTCGTTACCGGAAATAAAGAAAAAATAAATATGAAAGGAGTTGAAACAACAAGTGTTCCTTCTCTTAGCATTACTCAACTTGCCGACGGAAATGCTCCGGGAAGATTAACTATTTACACCGAAGAAGCAATTAAAGATTTGGGAGAAAAATTAAGATGAACTTAAAACCAATTGTTACAGAAAAAGCAGTTATGAAAATTGAATCAGAAAATGTGTTAATGTTCAAGACAGAAATGAATGCGACAAAAGAAGAAATTAAAAAAGAAGTTGAGGAAATTTTCGAAGTCAAAGTTGATTCAATCAGAACTCAATTGAGAGATAATAAAAAAATTGCTTATATTAAATTAAATAAAAAATATCCGGCAATGGATTTGGCGACGAAGCTGGGGCTAATGTAAATGGGTAAGCGAATTATTCAACAGGCACGTGGAAAAGGCGGGAACGCTTATAGGGTTCGAAGAAATGCTTTCAAATATAAAATCGCCTATCTTAGAAAACTTACAGAACAAGAAGGAATAGTCGCAGAACTTGTTAACTCGACGGCACATACTGCACCTTTGGCGAAAATAAAATGTGCTGAAGGGATTTTTTACACTCCCGCATGTGAAGGACTTGTTGAAAAACAAATTGTAAAAATATTAAGTAATGAAATTAAAGACGGAAATATTGTAAAACTAAAAAATGCTCCTGTGAAGACAAGAGTTTTCAATATTGAATCACGTCCTGGCGACGGAGGAAAATTTGTGAAGACTGCCGGAAGTCATGCAATCGTAGTAAGAATTGTCGGACCGAAAGTTATTTTACTTATGCCGTCAAAAGAAGAAAAAGAATTCCAAGGGGAGTGTTTAGCGATGGTAGGAATTATAGCCGGGCACGGAAGAAAAGAAAAGCCAATTTTAAAAGCAGGGAAAATGTTTTATATTAAGAAATCAAGAAATAAATTATGGCCTAGAACATCTGCAGTAAAGATGAACGTTATCGACCATCCATTTGGTTCTGGTAGAGGAAAAAGAATCAAGAGCAAGATTGCGAAGAGAAACGCACCTGCTGGAGCAAGAGTTGGACACATCAGACCAAGCAGAACAGGAAAGCAAAGATAATGGCATACGAAAAACAAACAGACGCGTCGGGAAAAAGAATATTCAAATATAGGGGCAAAACTATTGAAGAATTAAAACTTTTGGAAGTTAGAGAATTTGCGAAACTTTTGACGTCGAGGAGCAGAAGAACTGTTCTGAGAAATTTCCAAAAAATAGAAACATTCCTTAGTCGATCAAAAAAGAAAATTGCTAACGGTAAACCAGTCAAGACACATCAGAGAGAAATTGTTGTTGTTCCGCAAATGGTTGGAATGAAAATGCAAATTTACAATGGAAGAGAATTTGTTCCAATTGAAGTCGTCGGAGAAATGCTTGGACATATGCTCGGAGAATTCGCAATTACGAGAGTAAAACCAAAACATGAAAAGAAAGGTGTTGGTGCAACTAAAGGAAGTAAAAACAAATCTAAAAAATAAAAATGACAGAAGAAAAACATCACGAAAAAACTGAAGAACATAAGGCTCATCATGAAAAGACGGAGTCAGTAGAAAATAAAACTCACGACGAGAAAACTAAACCTACTGAGCATAAAGTTCATGAAGAGAAAAAGAATGATGAGAAGAAAGAAGTTAAGAAATCTGTGCAAAAAGTAAAGAAGGATATGGTTTGTGTTAATGCAACCGGGCTTGCATTGTCGGAGAAAACTTCCGGAGCTATTTGCCGAATGATAAAATACAAACCCGTCGATGTTGCAATTTCAGATTTGGAACAAGTTGCTAAATTGAAAAAAGTAGTTCCAATGAGAGGAGAAATTCCGCATAGAAAAGGAAGAGGAATAATGGCTGGAAGATTCCCGCAAAAACACGCGAAAGCATTTATTGTTTTATTGAAAAGTTTGAAAGGAAACGCAGATAATCACGACGTAGATGAACCTGTTATCGTCGAGGCTTACGCAAATAAAGGATTCAAACCATATGGAAGATTTGGAAGAGTTCAGAAAAAAAGATCACATATTACATTGAAAGCAATAAGTAAAAAAGATTTCAAAAAGAAAAGATCGGAGGGCAAGAAATAAAATGGAAGAAAAAATAAATTTTTTCAGGGCATTTAATAAGGGGGAATTTTATTAAAATGGAGGAAAGAAAAGTAGTAAAGCTGAAGAAAGAAGAATTTGCGGTTAGAGAATACATCAAAGATTCTATTGGAAAAGGAAAAATCAGTAGAGTGAAAATTGAATACACTCCCGTCGGCGAAAAAATAATTGTTTCAACAAATAAACCCGGACTTGTAATCGGACGAGGCGGAGAGAAAATTGCAGAACTTACTGACGTTCTGAAAAAAAGATTCAAGCTTGAAAATCCCCATATAGAAATTGATGAAATTCAGAAATCAGAATTTGACGCACAAATAATGGCAGATGAAATTGCTTTGGCGTTGGAAAATAAAGGTCCGTTAAAATTCAAGATAATTGCTTACAGAACACTTCAGAGAATTATGGAAGCGGGAGCATTGGGTGTTGAAATAAGACTTGGAGGAAAATTACCAAGTGCAAGAGCAAAGAGCTGGTTGTTCAAACAGGGTTATCTGAAAAAAACCGGAGATAGCGCAAAGGTCGTCGATAAAGCACAGTCAATCGCACAGACCAAACCCGGAACAATTGGAGTTAAAGTTTCAATACTCTCACCCTATGCAAAACTTGATGATAAAATTGTAATTGATGAAGCGATGATTCAAAAGTTAAAAAACACAAATGTCGTCGATGAAATGATTGAAAAAACTAAAAAGAAAGCAAGGAGTAAAAAATAATGGCAAAATTGAGATTTGAAGAAATTAAAAAAATGAAGAAAGATGAGAGAGATAAAAAAATGAAAGAATTAAAAATGGAGTTAATTAAATCAAAAGCAAACTCGTCGAAAAAAGGCAGTTCAAAAATAAAAGAAATTAAAAAAATGATAGCAAGAATACTTACAGTAACTAAACAGGAGGAAAAAATCAAAGCATAATGGAAATATGTCCTAAATGTGGCTTGCCAAAACAGGCATGTGTTTGCGAGCAAATCGTTAAAAGTTCACAAAAAATCAAAATTTCCCTCGAGAAAAAACGTTATGGGAAAATAACGACGCTGGTTAGTGGATTTGAAAACGGTATTGATATAAAAAAAATCGCAAAAGACCTGAAAAATGAGTTGGCTTGTGGCGGGACATTTGATGCAAAAAACGGCACCGTCGAACTTCAGGGAGATCATTCAAGAAAAATAAAGAATGTCCTTATAACGCTCGGATTCGATGCTGAATCAATAAACTAAAATGACAAAAAAAATAAAAACAGAAACTAAGAAAGAATCACACACCGAGGGTGTTTGCAAAGACAGAGATTGTATCATTCACGGAAGATTGAAGGCAAGAGGGAGAATATTTGAAGGAATTGTAAAAAGAAAATTCCCGAGAAGAATAATGATCGAACTTGAAAGAATGATTTATGTAAAAAAATATGAGAGATATGCAAAATCGAGAACAAAAATTCACGCAAGAGTTTCAACCTGTATGGAAAAAGAAATTAATCTTGGAGATTTAGTGAGTGTTCAGGAGTGCCGACCTTTGAGTAAAATAATTCATTTTGTCGTCGTTAAAAAAATTAAATCAGGAGAAGAGAAAAAATGAGTGTAGAAAAAATACTTGAAATATCAAAAAGTGGAATTGTTTTGATTGAGACGGAGAAGGGGCTTAGAGTAAGCTATGAAACACCAAAAAATCCTAGAGAATTAACACAAAGAAGAAAGGAAGCAGTAATTTATTTAATGGCATCAGCAGTGAAATATTCACAGGGGGGATTTGACAGATGAAAGCAATATCGGCGCGTGGAACGAAAGGACTGAATGTTGGAGCGTATGTTGAGGCTGCGGACAATAGCGGAGCAAAAGTTGTAAAAATTGTCGGAGTTAAAAGATGGAAAGGAACAAAAGGAAGACAGGCAGCTGCGAAAATTGCTGACTTCGTTAAAGTTTCAGTAAGAAAAGGAATTCCAGACATGAAAGGGAAAGTTTTCGACGCTGTTGTGATAAGACAAAGAAAACCATATAGAAGAAACACTGGAGAAAGAGTTGCATTCGAAGATAATGCTGTCGCAATTTTGAAAGACGATAAAGGAAATCCAAAAGGAACTCAGATTAAAGGACCAATCGCAAGGGAGGTAATGGAACGCTGGGCACAGGTTGCTAAGATAGCGTCGATAGTTTACTAAAATGAAACAGTTTTCAAAACATTGGGTTGGAAGTAAGAGACCGGGAAAGCAAAGAAAATATGTAGCAAAAGCTCCGTTACATGTCAGAAAAAAATTATTGAATGTTTCGCTTTCAAAAGAGTTAAGAAAAAAATACGGGCGAAGAGCAATCACAGTAAGGAAAGGAGATAAAATAAAAATCCTCGTCGGAAAATTCAAGAAGAAAGAAGGAAAAGTTACAGGAGTTAATTACAAAAGATTGAAAGTTTACGTCGAAGGAATACAGATTAAAAAATTGGATGGTTCGATGACAAACGTTCCGATGAGAAATTCAAATATCCAGATAATTGAGTTGAATCTCGACGACAAAAAAAGAACTGAGAGTTTGAATAATAAAAATGGACCAGTTGCTAAAAAAGAAGAAATTAAAAAGGTTGAAACAAAAAAAGAATTAAAAGAAAAGAAATCGGAGAAAAAATAAAATGCACTTAAAACGACAAGAAATACCTAAGAGTTGGCCAGTTCCGAGAAAGGCTAAGACGACTTATGTAGTTAGTCCAAACTTCAGCAAAAATGACGGAATGCCTTTATTAGTTGTGCTTAGAGATGTTTTGAAAGTTGCTGAAAATAGAAAAGAAGTAAAAAAGATACTTCATGAAAAGGGATTATTGAAAAATGCTCTTGTTGCTCACGACGAAAAAAATAATTTGGTTTTGTTCGACACAATAACATTTGTGCACAGCAAAAAATCTTATCGAATGATTATCGGCGAAAATGGAAAATTTGAGATGAAAGAAATAAAAGAAAATGAAGCAGAGAAAAAAATCGCGAAGATAGTGGACAAAAAAATGCTTAAGGGAAAGAAAGTTCAGATTAATCTTAGCGACGGAAGAAATTTAATTTCAAATGAAAAATGTGAAATGGGCGATTCGGTTTTAATAAATTCAAAAAGCAAAAAGATAGAAAAAATTCTTCCATTGAAGGAAAAAGCGAAGGTTTTGATTTTTGAAGGAAAGCACGCAGGAGAAGAAGGAATTGTTGAAAAGATTATCAAAGAGAAAAAAATGATTATTTTGAAATCGGGCAAAAATGAAATTTCAGTATTAATTAAACAGGTTATGGCAACAGAATAAAATGAAAACAGAAACAAAAGAATCCGTTAAAAAAAATATTTCAGAGCATGAAAATCCGATGAGAAAAGTCAGAATAGACAAAGTTGTTTTGAACGTCGGAGGAATTGGAGAAGAACTTGAGAAAGGTGTAAAACTTTTGAAATTTTTAACAGGAAGAAATCCAGCAAAGATGAAATCAACTAAGAGAATTCCGTCGCTGGGCGTAAGACCGGGTCTTGAAGTCGGAGCAGTTGTAACCTTAAGAAAAGATGTTGAACCCTTCATTAAAAAAATGCTTACAACTATTGATAACAAATTAAGAAGAAGACAGATTGCGAAAAATCAATTTTCATTCGGAATAAAAGAATACATCGAAATTCCCGGATTGGAATATCAGAGAGATATTGGAATGAGGGGATTTGATGTGACTATTGTTTTCAAAAGAAGCGGAAGAAGAGTTAGATTGAAAAAGATTAAAAGAGGAAAAGTTTCATTAAAACAAGACATAATTCCAAAAGAAATTATAAAATTCATGGAAGAAAATTACGACGTTAAATTTTTCGGTAAGGAGGCAAAAGAATGACTGCAAGTGACTGGAAAAAAATATTGAAACAATTGAAAAGTAAACCTAAAATTGCGGAGAAATTTACAAAGCACAATAAGCCACAGGAAAGAAAAATAGGAATAGCCTCGAAGAAATGCGAAAGATGTGGAAGATTCGGAGCGCATATCGGATCATACGGATTAAACTTATGCCGACACTGTTTCAGAGAAATTGCAACAGAAATCGGATTCAAAAAATATTCATAAAATGGAAAACAAAATTAAACAAAATGGAGAATTAAAATGAGTCATGATGTAGTTGCGGATGCGTTGAATATGATTCAAAACGCGAAGAAAGCTAGAAAAGACGATGTGAAAATAAATAGAATTTCAAACCTTTTGATTGAAGTATTTAAAATAATGAAGCAGAAGGACGCAATTAAAAAATACAAGATCGACGGTAAGAAGAAGTCTATTGAAGTTACTAGCGGAAACATTACTAAGTGTAAAGCAATCAAACCAAGATTCACGATAAAAGTTGATCAGATAGAAAAATACCGAAGAAGATATCTTCCTTCAAGAAATTTTGGATCATTAATACTTTCGACAAACAAGGGTCTTATGACTCACGACGAGGCACTTGAAAATAAAATTGGGGGATGCTTAATTGCATTTTTCTACTAAAATGAGAATTGTTTTTTTTCAAGAAATAGAAATTCCAGAAGGGGTTCATGTTGAAATGTATAAAGATATTTTGAAGGTTAAGGGACCACATGGTGAGAATGAAAGATCTTTGGTGCTAAGAGATTTAGAATTCAAGATTGAAGGAAAAAAAATAATTTTCGGAAGCAAGAGAACAACAAAAAAAGAAAAGAAGAGAATCAACACAATGAAAGCTCACATAGAAAATATGATTCAAGGTGTGAACGAAAAATACGAATATAAATTGAAAGCTTGTTTTGTTCATTTCCCAGTTATTTTGGAACTTAAGGGTCACGAGGTTATAATCAAAAATTTCCTTGGAGAAAAAACTCCGAGAAAAGCAAAAATTCCTAAAGGTGCAGAAGTGAAAATTGACAAAGATATAATCAAAGTTACATCGACAGATAAAGAAATTGCCGGACAGGCTGCAGCAAATCTTGAAACTGCAACGAGAATAAGGAAAAGAGACAGAAGAGTTTTCCAGGACGGAATTTTTATAACAAATAAATGCGGAGTAGAAATATAAAATGAAAGATCCGAAGAAGAAACCGAAATTTTTGAGAAGAAGATGGTATAGTTATGGAAAGTTAGGTTTGAGAAGAAAGAGCAAACAGAAATGGAGAAATCCGAATGGAAGAGATAACAAAATGCGAGAGAAGAGAAGAGGATATCTTGCTGTTGTCAGCATCGGATACAGAACGGATGTAAAAGATCGAGGAAAAATGAAAGGAAAAAATCCGGTCAGGGTTGAAAACATTAACGATATGAAAAAAATGAAACAAGATGAAATTGCAGTTATCGGAAATATTGGAAAGAAAAAGAAAATAGAAATTGTAAGGTATGCTCATGAACATAAAAAAGAAATTCAGAATTTGAATGTAAAACAATTTTTGAAAAAAAATAAAAAACCAGAAAAAAAAGAAACGAAGCAGGAGAATAAAAAATGAATTTAGGAAAGAAAAAACAATTGGCGGCTAGAACGCTTGGCGTCGGAAAAGCAAGAGTACATTTTGTTGATGAAAATCTTAATGAAATAAAAGAAGCAATAACAAAACAAGACATTAGAGATTTGGTTGCGTCTGGCGCAATAAAAGTAAAAGAAATTCACGGAAGAAAAAAAGTTTTGAGAAAGAGCAAAAAAATTACTGCTGGAAATGTAAGAATTAGAGTTAATAAAAGAAAAAGAGAATATATTGTTTTAACAAGAAAGTTGAGAAAGAATATTGCTGAGTTGAAAAAGCAGGGAAAAATCGACGCTGAAGGATACAAGGATTTGAGAAAAAGAATAAGAAACAAAGAGTTTAAAAGTAAGTCACATATGAAAGCATTTGTTGAGGAGACGAAAAAATGAAGACACAGAAAAGAAGAAGAAACGAAAATAAAACAGATTATCTGAAGAGATTCAAGTTACTGAAAAGTGAAAGACCAAGAATTGTATTTAGAAAAACAAACAGATATATTATTGCACAATGTGTGACGAGTCAGGATGCTCAAGATAAAATTGAAATTGGAATAACGTCTAAAAATCTTTTGAATTATGGTTGGCCAAAAGATTTCGAAGGAAGCTTGAAATCAATTCCTGCGTCGTATTTGACTGGATTTTTGTTAGGTAAAAAAATTATGGAGAAAAAATTTTCACCAATAGTCGATTTGGGAATGTTAAGAGTTTTGCACAAAACGAAAATTTATGCTTTTTTGAAAGGATTAATCGACGCTGGAGTAAAAATAGAATGTGATAAAAAAATGTTTCCGGAAGAAGCAAGAATAAGTGGAAAAAATATGAAAAAAGATTTTTCAAAAGAATTCGCAGCAATTAAAACAAAGATAATGGGAAAATAAAATGACAAAAAAAGAAGAAATGAAAGCATTGGCGAAAACTGCAGAAGCGTATGGAACCGTTTCAGAAGATGTCTCTGAAAAAAGTTTGAATGAAGTAAGCGAGGAAATTCTTGAAGAAAAATTACCAGAAGAAGTTGTTGAAGAAGTGAAAATAATTCCCGAAAGAAAAAGATATTCGAGAGATAAGGATCCCGAAGAAGAATTGAAATTATGGAAACCAAAAACAAAGCTGGGAAAGGAAGTAAAAGAAGGAAGGATTAAAGACATCGACGACATTCTTGATACAAATAAAAAGATACTTGAGCCAGAAATTGTAGACAGTTTGCTGAAATTAAAAATTGATCTTCTCGCAATAGGACAATCGAAAGGTAAATTCGGTGGTGGAAAAAGAAGAGCGTGGAGACAAACTCAGAGAAAGAAAAAAGAAGGAAGTGTTCCGACATTCTCGTCACTTGCCGTCGTTGGAGATGAAAACGGACATGTAGGTACTGGATATGGAAGAGCAAAAGAAACTTTGCCTGCACGAGATAAAGCTGTCAGAAAAGCAAAAATAGATTTGATAAAAATTATAAGAACTTGTTCATCATTTGATTGTAATTGCGCGGAGAAACATACTGTGCCGTGTAAAATCGAGGGCAAGGGTGGAAGTTGCAGAGTTGTGTTGATACCTGCACCGCAAGGAACCGGTCTCGTCGCTGCAAATGAATTAAAGAAAGTTTTAAAGATGGCAGGAATTAAAGATGTTTATACAAAAACTTTTGGAAGTCAGAGAACGACTTTTAATTTAGTAAAAGCTTGTATGGACGCGTTAAATAAAACTAATAATCTGAGGAAAAAATGAAATACATATGTTTAATCAGAGTGAGAGGAATCGTCGGAGTGACAGCACCGAGAGAAGAAACTTTGAGTAGACTGAAACTTAGAAGAAAATATGCTTGTGTGATTTTGACAGACCCTAAAGGGGCTCAGTTGGGAATGTTAACAAAGGTCCAGCACGATATCGCTTACGGAGAAATAAGTAAAGACATGTTTGAAAAAATTATAGAAAAAAGAGGACAATTGCTGGATAAGACAAAGAAAAAACATTCACCAAAAGAAATTGTTGAAGCTCTTGAAAAAGGAAAAAGATACGATGAACTTAACTTGAAAGGATTTTTTAGATTACATTCTCCTCGGGGTGGAGTCAAAAGCACGAAGTTAATTTATCCTGCAGGGATTTTAGGAAATAATAAAGAAGGAATAAATAAATTATTGGAGAAAATGTTGTA
>Ga0172368_10008657_pt1 | contig 10326 bp, 4 predicted proteins | sample Lak11m_FD_114540 | JGI IMG/M metagenome (GOLD analysis project Ga0172368, IMG submission 114540) | Freshwater microbial communities from Kabuno Bay, South-Kivu, Congo - kab_022012_11m | ecosystem: Environmental > Aquatic > Freshwater > Lake | place: Democratic Republic of the Congo: South-Kivu...
CGCCAGTCCGGTGGAGGGGCAAGTCGTCGAGTTCCTCGGCAAGAAAGGCAGTTTCGTCAAAGCGGCGGGAAGAAAAGGAGCGGTCCCACTGGCCCGGTTGCGCACGAATGAAGTGGCCACCGAAATCGCCGGCGCCGAAGCCGAGTTGCAGCTTCGCCAACACGAACTCGACGAGGTGAAACTCTCGGCGCCACGAGAGATGGAGCAAGCGAAGGCGAGACTGGATTCCGCCGAAGCGGCAATGAAACTGGCTCAATCGCGGCTGAAGCGGGAGCAGACGCTTTACAAGCAAGCGATCACCAGCGACTACCAGTTGGAAGAACAGCAATCGGCGGTGGAGCAAGCCGCGAAATTTTACACGGAACGGAAAGCGGCTTGGGAACTGGTGGAAGCCGGACTGTGGACGGAGAAACTCGCGCAGGCAAAAGCAAGGGTTGATGCCCAGCGAAGAAGAATCGAACGGCTGCGTCAAGACTTGGCGCAACGCGAGATTTACGCTCCGTTCGACGGCTATGTGACGGAGGAGCACGTCGAGGTCGGCGAATGGGTGGCGCCCGGCGGCCGCGTCGCCGAGGTGGTCGAGATCGGCGAGGTCTATGTCGAAGTCGCCGTCTTTGAGAGATACATCTCGCAACTGCGAGCGGGCACGAAGGCTCGCGTGGAAATCGAGGCGCTGGCCGGCAAAAGTTTTGATGGCGTGGTGGAGGCCGTCGTTCCGAAGGCCGATCTTCAATCGCGATCTTTTCCCGTGCGCGTGCGGTTGAAGAATCCTTCCAGTGCGGCCAACGCCAGCGAGTTGTTATTCAAGCCCGGCATGTTCGCTCGCGTGCACTTGCCGGTGAAAAACAGAACGATGTTGTCGGTCCCCAAGGACAGCTTGGTGCTGGGCGAGGTTATGCCGTTTGTCTGGGTGATCGATCCGAACTCAACCAATCTCCCTACGGCAGCGGTCCGGCCCAAACGCGTGTCAGTGGAAACGGCGTTGCAGGGGCCAGACGGGCTAAGCGTGGAGGTTCTTGGTCCTCGCGGCCCAAAGGGTCAGTTGCCTCTGAAGCCTGGTGAATGGGTCGTGATCGAGGGAAATGAACGAATCAGCCCGGAACATTCTGTGAAGATCATCCGGCGATGAAATTGATCGAAGCATCCACGCGCAATCCGGTGAAGGTCGCCGTCGGCGTTCTGCTGGTCGTGCTGTTTGGTCTGCTCGGTTTGATGCGCATGCCGGTGCAACTCATCCCGGAGGTTGAGTTTCCCACGATCACGATCAACAGCCGCTGGCCGGGCGCGAGTCCGGAAGAAGTCGAGCGAGAGATCATCCAGCAGCAGGAGGAACAGTTGAAGCGCGTCGAGGGCGTCACGAAGATGACCTCCGAGTGCGGCGATTCGGGCGGAAGCGTGACGCTGGAGTTTCAGGTCGGCACCTCGCTGAGCGAGGCGCTCATCAAGGTCAATTCGCGACTCCAACAAGTTCGCGAATATCCCGAAGACGCGGACGAACCGGTGATCACCACCGGCGCCACCGCCGAAGATCAAATGATCGCGCTTTACATCCTACGCCTCCGAACACCCAAGCCCGACGAGATCACCGCCTTCCTGGCTGTGGACGAGAATCGGGACCTGCGAGAAGTCTTCAAGCCGGTTCAGCGGGCGCGCAGCCCGCAACTGGCTTATTACCGGCTCGCGAACGTCGTCAAAGAACATCCGGAACTCGGGGAGCGCGTCCGTTCGTTACTGCCGCCACCGATGGAGATTCACACGGTCGGCGCCTTCGCGGAAGAGGTCATTGAAACTCGTTTCGCGCGCGTTCCCGGCGTGGGCCGGGCCAACATCTTCGGCGGACGCGAAGAGGAAATGCGGGTGATCGTGGATCCTGAGCGGCTCTCGGCTCATGGGTTGACGATCATGAATCTTCGCCGCGCGCTGCGAGAACAGAACCATGACATCACCGCTGGCGATCTTCTGGACGGCAAACGCCGTTACGTCATCCGCACGCTGAGCCGTTTCCGCAATGAAGAACAAGTGGCCGCCGTGATCGTGGGCTGTGGCCGCAACGGAGCGCCGACTTACCTGCGCGATCTGGCCGAAGTCCAACTCGGTTACAAGAAGCCGATGGGCATTGTCAGGAACTTCAGCACCACCTGCCTGACGGCCGGTTGCCGCCGCCAGCTTGGAGCCAACGTCGTAGAGACGGTAGATCGCATTCGCAATGTCGTGAAAGAGCTGAACGCCGGCGTGCTGAAACAGCGTGGCCTCGAACTGGTGCTGATGTTCGATGAGACCGAACACATCCACGCCGCCCTCCGCCTTCTTAACGGCAACATCATTGTCGGCTCGCTGCTCACCGTTGGCGTGTTGTTGCTGTTTCTGCGGAGCGGCCGACCTACCCTCGTGCTGGCCGTGACCATTCCGATCAGCGTCATTGGCACGTTCTTGATGCTCAAACTGCTGGGACGTTCGCTCAACATCGTCAGTTTGGCGGGTCTGGCGTTTGCCGTCGGGATGGTGGTGGACAACGCCATCGTGGTGCTCGAAAACATCTTCCGCCGCTGCCAAGCGGGCGAGGAACCGTTCTCGGCCGCCGCGCGTGGCACAACGGAAGTATGGGGCGCTGTGCTGGCCTCGACGCTGACCACGCTGGCGGTGTTCGTGCCGGTGTTGTTCGTGCAAGAAGAAGCCGGCCAACTCTTCCGTGACATTGCCATTGCGATCAGTTCCGCCGTGGCGCTCTCGTTGATCGTTGCCATTACGGTCATTCCCGCCGCCGCCGCGCGGATTTTGAAACCGGCCAAAACGGCGACCGGCCGACTCGCTGTCTCGCCGACTCGCCGTCTCGCCCACTCCGCCCTGCTGCAATGGGCAGACACCGTGGCCGAAAAGTTCACCGGCGCCGTCATGGCCGTGAACGACCGGTTGCAGCGAAGTATTCGGCTGCGTGTGATAACGGTGCTTCTCTTCACCGGCGGGTCGTTCCTTTTCAGTTATTTCCTGATGCCCAAAGTAGAATACCTGCCTTCGGGCACGCGCAATCAGGTGGTCGGGCAAGTTGTGCCGCCGACCGGCTACAACATCGACAAGTTGCTCGATTTCGGCAAAAAACTCGAGGAAGACGGTCGGCCCTATTGGGACCTCGATGCTGGCGCCGACAGCGGCAAGGGCCTCGATTATCCGCCCGTGGACGACTACTTCGTGTTCCCCACCGGCGACCGAATTTACTTTGGCTACCGCGCCATTGATCCGATGCGTGCCGGCGAGTTGGTTCCGCTGGTGCAAAAGCTGGGGGCGCAGTTTCCGGGCGCGTTGACGTTTGCCACGCGGACGAGTTTGTTTACCTCCGGGGTCGGTGGCAGTCGTTCGGTCGATATTGAGGTGACCGGCCCCGATCTGCACAAGCTGATTCGCCTGGCGCAGGGTATTTTTGAGCAGGTGCCCGAAGTTGTTCCCGGCAGCCGCGCGTTCCCCAATCCCAGTCTCGATCTGAGCAGCCCGCAACTGCACGTGATCCCAAAACGCGAGCGATCCGCCCAAATGCAAATTCCGGCTGCCGACTTAGGCTACGCACTCGGTGCGCTCGTTGATGGCGTCTATGCGACGGACTTCTACCTCCGTGGCAGAAAGATCGATTTGACCATCATGGCGGGTGAACCTACCAGCCTTCACCGCGTCAGTGTTCGTGGGGCGCAGGATTTGCCGGGACTGGCCGTGCACACACCTGCGGGAAAACTCGCGCCTCTCGAGGCGCTGGCCGATGTGGTGTTTGCCGGCAGCGCCGAGCGGATTCTCCGGCGCGAACGCCAGCGCGCCATGGGCATCGGAGTCTCGCCGCCGGAAGAGATGCCGTTGCAGGAGGCGATAGAGCGGATCGAGGCCGGGATTGTTCAACCGCTGCGCCAAGCCGGCAAGATCGGCGGCGCGTATGAGATCCGGCTTTCGGGCACCGCCGACAAACTTTCGGCCACATGGCAAGCTCTGCGTTGGAACCTCGTTTTGGCCTTGCTGATCACCTATTTGCTGATGGCAGGGTTGTTCGAGTCGTGGCTCTACCCGCTGGTGATCATGTTCAGCGTGCCGTTTGCCGCCGTCGGCGGAATCCTCGGTCTGGCCGGCCTGAACTTGTATCTGGCGCTCTGGCCCCATCGCACGGTGCAGTCGCTCGACATGATCACGATGCTCGGCTTCGTCATCCTCATCGGCATCGTCGTCAACAACGCCATCCTGATCGTCCACCAGTCACTCAATCACATGCGCGAGGATGGCATGGCCCCTGATCGCGCGATTCTGGCAAGCGTGCAGGGTCGCATCCGCCCGATTTTCATGACCACGCTGACGACGATCTTCGGACTGCTGCCGCTGGTCTTGTTCCCCGGCCAAGGCAGCGAACTCTACCGCGGTTTGGGCGCGGTGGTGCTCGGTGGCCTCGCGGTTTCAACGCTTTTCACGCTGGTGCTGGTGCCGGCGGTGTTCACGCTGGCTTTGGAAGCCAAGGCCGCCTTGCTGCGCCGAGCACGAGCGATGACATGAGAGAAAGCAAAGAATCATCAACCAAAAGGGAATTATGAATGCCGCAATATCGAGACGAAAATTCCTGTCAGCCACCGCTGGAGCCGCAGCCATCGGTCTCGCCGGCCCGGCAGTTCGAGCGGATGGCAAGACGGCGGCCAGCGAGCGCCTGCGGCTGGCGGTGATCGGCTGCGGCAATCGAGGACGGCAGCTCATTCCCGTCTTCCAGACGTTCAACGATGTGGACATTGCCGTGATCTGCGATGTCAACGGCCAGAGCATGGACCGGGCTTATGCGCTGCTCGGACGAAAACCCGAGCGGGAACGGGACTATCGAAAGATCCTCGACCGAAAGGACATTGATGCGGTGGTAATCGCCACCACGGAGCACTGGCACGGCCTGCCGTTTATTCAGGCGTGCCAGGCGGGGAAGCATATCTTCGTCGAAAAGCCGCTTTCCCACACGGTGGTCGAAGGCCGCGCGATGGTCCGGGCCGCGAAAAAGGCGGGGATTATCGCGATGATGGGCACCCATCAGCGTGGCCAGGAGCATTACCCGCGCGCGGTGGAAATCGTGCAGTCCGGGCGCTTGGGCAAGGTTTCCATGGTGGAGTGTTGGAACGTGATGAAGATGGGCAAGGGCTGGAGGGATCCTGTGGTCAAGGGCACACCACCTGAATACCTCGACTGGGATCGCTGGCTGGGGCCGGCACCCATGGTTCCATTCGACTCGCGCCGGCTGGCCTACATGTTCTGGTTCGACTATGGCGGCGGCATGATGACGAACTGGGCTGTGCATCATACCGACATCATTCTCTGGGCGATGAAAGTCGAGTCACCCGGCCGGGCCAGTTGCCTGGGAGGCCAGTATGTGCTCCAAGACTTGGGAGACACCCCGGACACAATGCAGGCCTGCTGGGAGTTTCCCGGCTTCCTGCTGCAATACTGGTTGCGAGGACAAAGCAAGTTCCCCGCCGATCTCTCCCGCAAGTCCGATCACGGTATCGCCTTTTACGGTAATGAGGCCACCCTGCTTTTGGACCGCGCCGGGTTCGATCTTTATGACGAAAAGGATCTCCGGCGACCGGCAGAGAGTGCGGTGGCCACGCGTCAGGACGGCCCCTGGCACCGGACATTTGTGGATTGTGTGAAAGAAAAACGGCAGCCGCCGATGGACCTCGAACAAAGCCATCAGGCCACGGTCTGCTGCCACGTGGCGAACATCGCTTACCGCACGGGCCGGACGATCCGCTGGGACGTCAAAGCCGAGCGGATTGTCGGCGACGACGCGGCCGCCGCGATGTTGAGCCGGCCGCGCCGGCGCGGGTATGAACTGCCGGAGGTCTAAATGAGAATCCGAAATCTGAAGATTATCTTCTTCAGCCTGTGCCTGGTCGTGGTTGCTGGATTCGCTGCCGAAAAGGCCCAAAATCCCTGGGACCCGAACTATGTCGTTTCCGAAACGACGGCGCGCGCCATCGAAGCGGCCATGCCGGAAAAGCCGTTCGTGGCGCCAGCCCGCCCTCGCAAGCTGCTGATCTACGGTCGCAAGCCGACTCATCCGATGTCTGTGGCGTGTTGCATCAAAGCCATTGAGACGATGGGAAAGAAGACGGGAGCCTTCGAAGCCGTCGCCAGCGGCGATCCTCTCGTGTTTCTGCCGGAGAACCTCAAGCAGTTCGATGCCGTGTTGATGAACAACACCCACGAGCAACATCCGATGCTGCCCATCAACTTCAACAAACTCAGCGCCGACCAGAAAGCGGCGGTCAGAGAGCGGGAGCCAACGCTTCAGAAGAGCCTCCTCGATTTTGTCGCCGGCGGCAAAGGCATCGTCGGAATTCACGGGGCCGTTGCCACAAGCTGGAAGGAGTATCTCGATATGATGGGCGGCAGCTACGGCGGCCACTTCACCACCAACGTGTGGGTCAAACGTGACGAGCCGTCGCATCCTGTCTGCGCCCCGTTAAACGGACAGAGTTTCCAGCTTTATGACGAGATCTACGTCTCCAAGGACGCGAACCTCCGCCAAGGATCGCGCGTCTTGTTGAGTCTCGATATGCAGAAGACTCCCGACCCGCGCAAACGCGACGACGGCGACTACGTGGTCAGTTGGGTTCGCACGTATGGCAAAGGCCGGGTCTTTTACTGCTCCCTCGGTCACGAAGCATCGAGCTACCACCACCCGCACGTGCTCCGGCACTACTTGGCTGGGATTCAGTTTGCGATAGGCGATCTGGCGGCTGACGCCAGTCCACGTTAAAAGAATGAAGACGTTTCCTTGCCTTCTCTTCCTAGCCGTCGTCTCGACGCCCGCCTTGGCCGGATTGTGGCCGTCGGAACGCGATGTCGTCCCGTTGCAGGCGCGGCCATTTGAACTTCAGGATGTGCGCCTGCTGGATGGGCCGTTTCACGACGCGATGGAGCGGACCCGGCGATACCTCCACGAGTTGGATGAGAACCGCCTGCTGTTCCACTTCCGCGAGACCGCCGGACTGCCGGCTCCGGGCGAGCCGCTGGGCGGTTGGGAGAAGCCGAAAGTCCGTTCTCACGCTGTGGGCCACTACCTCTCGGCTTGCGCCATGATGGTTGCCTCGACTGGCGACGAAGCTCTTCGCGCAAAAGCCGGCCGCATCGTGGCGGCGTTGGCCGACTGTCAGAAGGCGCACGGCAACGGTTTCCTCGGCGCTTTTCCTCAATCATACGTGGATGAGTTGATCGCCGGTAAAGGTGGAGGAAACGCGTGGTATCGGTTCCACAAGGTTTTCTCCGGCCTGATTGATGTCCACGTCCATTGCGGAAATCCGCAGGCGTTGGGGGTGGCCGAGCAGATGGCGGCTTGGACCAAGAGCCGGCTCGATCGAGTTGATCGCCCAACCATGCAACGGATGCTCAACTCGGCGGAGGAAGGCGGCATGAGCGAATGTCTCGCCACCCTCCACGGACTGACCGGCGACCAGCGATGGTTGGAGTTGTCGAAGCGATTCGATCAGGACAGTTACTCGGAGCCACTGGCGCGCGGCGAAGACCGGCTCAAGGGTCATCACGTCAACTCGATCATTCCCAACATCATTGGCAACGCGCGTTTGTATGAGGTGACCGGCGATGAGCGGGACCGGCGCATCGCCGAGTTTTTCTGGAACCAAGTCGTCGGCGCCCGATCTTACTGCACCGGCGGCACGAGCTTGGACGAGTTTTGGAAGGCAGTGCCGGGCAAACTGTCCGACCAACTCGGCGGCCACAACCAGGAGACTTGTTGCACTTACAACCTGCTCAAGCTCACGCGCCACTTGTTTGCGTGGAAACCGGATCGGAAGTTTACTGACTATTATGAGCGCGCGTTGCTGAACGGCATCCTGGCGACGCAGGATCCGAACACGGGCATGATGATGTATTACTTCCCGCTCGCTTCCGGCTTCTGGAAGTATTTCAACGCGCCGCCCGATACCTTCTGGTGCTGTGTCGGCACCGGCATGGAAAACCACGCGCGCTATGGCGAGTCCATCTACTTCCACGACGACGCCGGCATCTGGGTCAACCTTTTCATTGCCTCTGAACTGAACTGGAAGGCCAAAGGGGTTCGGCTGCGACAGGAAACGCGTTTTCCCAATGAGCAACGAACAGCGTTCAACGTGAAGACCGAACAACCTGTTCGTTTTGCGCTGCGGCTGCGAGTTCCTCAGTGGGCCGCCAACGGCGTCGCCGTTCGAGTAAACGGAAACCCGCTCAATGCTTCAGCAGACAAGAGCGGCTATCTGGTGGTTGATCGAACATGGGCAGACGGCGACGGCGTCGAGATGACGTTGCCCATGCAACTCCAGGCATGGCCGATGCCCGACGATCCGACGCTGCTTGCCGTGATGTATGGCCCGATGGTTCTCGGCGGTCGCCTCGGAACTGGCCCGATCACCGACGACCTCGTTTACCGGCACGAGAGTTATTTCAGGTATCCCAAACAACACGTCGCTCGCGCGCCGGACATTGTGACGGCGAAGCCAGATCCTGCTGAGTGGATGAAGCCTGTGGCGGGCGAGCCGCTCACCTTCCGCACCCAATCCGTCGGCCGGCCGCACGACGTGACGCTCGTGCCGCTCCACCGGCTGTGGGGTGAACCCTACGCGGTTTACTGGCGGGTCGTGCCGGAGCCGGAGTGGCAGAAACGCGAGATGCAACGCAAGGCGCAGGAAACCGCCGCGCGCGCGCGCGACGAGTTGCTGAAGCAAAACGAAGTTGATGTAGTCATCGCCGATGGACCTTTCGGTCAGTCGGAGAAAGCGCATGCATTCCGAGGCGAACGCACACACACAGCACCCCACCAAGGTCGGTCTTGCCGGTGCGCATCCAATGGGTGGTTCGGCTACACAATGAAAACTCTGCCCAACGAGCCGATGGCGCTTCTCTGCACCTATTCATATTGGGGAGGCAAGGCACAGCCGTGGACGTTCGACATTCTCGTCGATGACACAAAGATCGCCACGCAAATGCTGAACCAAGAGCAAGCGGATCACTTCTTTGACGTGCGGTATGCGATTCCTCCGGAACTGACACGAGGCAAGTCGTCCGTGGTGGTGAAATTCGCCGCCACGTCCAACCAAACCGCCACCGGCGCATTTCTCGGCGGCATCTTCGACTGCGTGATGCTCAAGGAGAAGCCGACGGGCGAATAGTGTTGTGGACATGACCCCTGATTCCATTGATTGCAGTTCAGGCCGCGCTGCGCTTCGTTTGTTGCTGCTGCTTTTGCTCAGCGCCGCCACGGTCTTCGGCCAATACCACACCTACTGGGGCGACATGCACGGGCACTCCACAGTATCGGATGGCAAAGGCAGTCCAGACGACTACTTCAACTATGCGCGCGATGTTGCCAAGCTCGATTTTGTCATCCTCACCGACCACGACTTCGGCAATGGCCGCCCCAATTGGAGAATGCCGAAGGAAAACTGGCAGCTCATCCAGGACAAGGCGGATCAGTTCAACGCAGACGGCCGCTTCGTCGCGATCGGCGGCTACGAATGGACGTCGCAGGCGAAGTATTGGTCCGGCTTCACCAACGGCCCGTCGGAGCGGCTCTTTCCGGGGCCACCGCGATTCTACAATCACAAGAACGTCTATTTCACGAATCGTATTGATTACCTCTTCAGTGCGAAGGATCCCGCCTGCAACAATCCCGACACGCTGGCGGAAGCGGTAAGGAAGCATGGCGGTCTGATCCAGAACAACCATCCCTTTGCTGTTTTCAACGAGGCACGAGATCAGTGGGAATACGCCGCCGCGAACAGCTCCGTTATCGTCAATACCGAGATGGGCCTGGACACAAGCCACTACAAAGGCAAGACCTATCAACTGTATTGGGAACAGGGCGTGCGCGAGTTTCTCAACCGCGGCGGGAAGACTGGCTTCGTCGCGGGAACCGACACCCACGACGGGAAACCCGCTGCGCGCACGGCCGTGCTGGCAACGGAACTGACGCGCGCGGCCATCTTCGACGCGCTGCGCCATCGGCGGAACTACGCCATCAACCACGCCCGTATCGGACTCGACTTCCGCATCAACGGGCATTTCATGGGCGAGGACATCGAGTTGACTGGCAAGCCGCGGATTGTCGTGGATGTCAAAGGCACCGCGCCGATTGAGGAGATCGTCATCGTCCGCAACGGCGAGGTCGTCTATACGCTCCATCCACAGCAGCAGAACGCCTCGTTCACGTATGTGGACGAGACCTTAGCGAGTCCGGGCTACTACTACGTGCGCGTGATTCAAACCGACACCGATCCGCACGGCAATCGCTCCCATGCTTGGTCAAGCCCGATCTGGATAAAGAAGAAACCC
>Ga0172368_10008659_pt1 | contig 10325 bp, 8 predicted proteins | sample Lak11m_FD_114540 | JGI IMG/M metagenome (GOLD analysis project Ga0172368, IMG submission 114540) | Freshwater microbial communities from Kabuno Bay, South-Kivu, Congo - kab_022012_11m | ecosystem: Environmental > Aquatic > Freshwater > Lake | place: Democratic Republic of the Congo: South-Kivu...
CCCCGTCCGGAGCCAGCGCGAGCAGCGCCGCGTCCTGCAGGTAGTTCGGCGCCCGGAAGCGGACGACCTCGGGCACGGCCGGAAGCTCGTCGAGAGCCGAGCGCAGCGCCGCGTCGTCGTAGACGAGCACGCTGGCCGCCCAGAAGTCGCACTCCGGATCCGCGTGCCAGTCGCACGGGGGCTCGACCGGTTCGAGTGCCAGGAGCGCGACCCGGTCCGCGGTGCGCGAACCGGCGGCTGCGACGACATGGACCGGCGGGAGCAGCACGGTGCGGTACATCGCGTCGCGCACCGCCGCACGCCCGTATTCCTGCATCCACAGCGCGACGACGTCCCTGCCGATCGGGAACGCCGCGTCCACGAGCGGACGCAGGTCCCGCACGTCGACGAGGCGGCGGTTGCGGAGCCTGCCCAGCCCGCTGAAGACGAAGTCCGTCGACGCGGTCGCGCGGCCGCTGCCGGTGGACACCACGACCGGGCCGCCGGTGGCGTCGTCGGGCACGACGAGTTCGAGGCTCGTGCCGTCCGGGGCGAGCCGGGTCGGGTGGACCGGACTGCTCCCGCCAACCCGGACCTCGGTCTCGCGTGCGTCTGTGCCCAGCGCGCGGCCGCGGACGACGAGCGGCGCGCCCGCGAACGCCGCCGCCGGTTCGAACGACGTGACGATCGGCTGGTCCGAGCGCGGTGCCTGCGGCAGGCCGAGGTTCGTCTGGCAGGCGCACAGCAGAGACGCGACCGCACCGGCCCGAGCCGACGGTCTCGACCGACCCCGGGCGCCGGGCGGGTGCAGCATCGTCCTGTCTCCTGCAGAAGCGCCGCCGGCGGCGTTTGCTCTGCGAAAAGAGGCGTGCCGCCGGCGGCACACCTCTTTTCGCCGGGGTATTTCCCGGTCAGGCGATCGTGATCTCCCTGCAGAGATACACGTCCTGAATCGCGTTCAGCAGCTTCGCGCCTTCGACCATGGGCCGCTGGAACGCCTTGCGCCCGCTGATGAGCCCCATGCCACCCGCGCGCTTGTTGACGACCGCGGTCCTGACCGCCTCGGCGAAGTCGTTGGCGCCCGACGCGCCGCCCGAGTTGATGAGCCCGGCGCGGCCCATGTAGCAGTTCATGACCTGGTAGCGCGTCAGGTCGATGGGGTGCTCGGTCGTCAGCTCGGAGTAGATGCGCTTGTCGGTCTTGCCGTAGCTGCTCTCGACGTTGAGCGCGTTGAAGCCGCCGTTGTTCTCCGGCGCCTTCTGCTTGATGATGTCCGCCTCGATGGTGACGCCGAGGTGGTTGGCCTGTCCCGTGAGGTCCGCGCTCACGTGGTAGTCCTTGTCCTTCTTGAAGGAATTGTTGCGCAGGTAGCACCACAGCACCGTGGCCATGCCCAGCTCGTGCGCGCGGTGGAAGGCGACGGCGATCTCCTGGATCTGGCGCGTGCTCTCGGGCGAGCCGAAGTAGATGGTCGCGCCCACGGCCGCGGCGCCCATGTTCCAGGCCTCCTCCACTTTTCCGAAGAGGATCTGGTCGAACTTGTTCGGGTACGTCATCAGCTCGTTGTGGTTCACCTTCACGAGGAAGGGAATGCGGTGCGCGTAGCGGCGCGCGGCCATGCCCAGAACGCCGAAGGTGGACGCGACGGCGTTGCAGCCGCCTTCGAGCGCCAGCTCCACGATCTTGAGCGGGTCGAAGTACAGCGGGTTTTTCGCGAAGCTGGCGCCGGCCGAGTGCTCGATGCCCTGGTCCACGGGCAGAATGCTCAGGTAGCCGGTGCCCGCCAGACGTCCGGTGTCGAACATCGCCTGCAGGTTGCGCAGGACCTGGGGACCGCGGTCGCTGCGGGCGTGTACGCGGTCGACCCAGTCGGGCCCGGGAAGCGTCAGCGCGTCGGCCGGCACCTTCGCCTTGTGGGAGAGCAGGTTCTCGGCGTCGGCGCCCAGCAGCTTCTGCAGCTCGGAATACGTCGCTCCCATCGCATCCTCCGTCCTTCGCGTCCGTGGCCGCGGCGCTCCGTGCGTCCGGTCCGGCCGGTCCGAAAGCGCGCGCCAACATAGACAGTCCGGCGCCGGGAGTCACGGGGGAAACGGGGACGGGAGGGGAAGCACCCGTCGGAGCCTGCCGGCCGCCACGCCTCGTGCGGCCACAGGCCGCCGCTCCGACTTGCCTTGGTGCCGGATTCCGGACGGAATCCCCCGGTTTTCCCCTGCCCCGGGGCTTGCCCCCGGCCGCGGGAGTGCAGACCCTGTCACCGTCCTGCTGCACGGGCCCTGACGCCCGCGGGAAAACGTCATGGGTGCGACAGTCCTCCCTCGTCCTTGGCTCCTCGCGCGGCGCACGTCGTCGCGCCCCGGACTCCGGAGCGGTCTGCTGCTCATCGCCGCGGGCCTGCTGCTGCTGGCGCTGCGCGAGCGGGAGCTGCGATCCGCACCCCGCGCCGCGGAGCCGACGGCTCCCGCCGCCGCGTCGTCGCCTCGTTGACGCGCCGCGCTGCGGCGGCTACTCATGGCCGCCCACGGCGCGCCCGGCGTGGCGCAGCGCGGAGTCGGCATGGCGGTCCAGCCTTCGGAAATCCGCCCGGGAGCCGAGTTCTTCCTGGAGCGGACCTGCGAGAAGACGACGCCCGTGTACTACGCGGCGGCGGGCGGCGACTTCAACCCCATCCACATCGACCCGGAGGTCGGCCGCGCGGCGGGCCTCGGCGGCCCCATCCTCCAGGGCATGTGTACGTTCGCCTGGGCCGTGGAAGCCGCGGTCGCCTACGTGGGCGATCCGACGCGCGTCACGAAGGTGAAGGCGCGCTTCACGAGGCCCGTGCTCATCGGCGACACGGTGCGCATCCGCGGGCGGGTCCTGTCGGTGGAAGGCGGACGCATGACCGCCGAACTCGCCGCCGTGAACCAGCGCGGCGAGGACGTGATGCGCAACGGCATCGTCGAGTGCCGCACCGGGGAGGGCGCCTAGATGCTGGATCGCAAGCACGTCGGCCGCTCCTACGGTCCGTTCCTGTACGAAGCCGGCGCCGAGAAGATGCGCGAGTTCGCCTTCGCGATCGCCGGCGACGTTCCCTCGCCCGTGTACACCGACACCCCCGCCGACGTCCTGCCGCGCGACTACTGGGATCGCGACTTCGCGAAGGCGCGCCACGGCTCGCTCGTGGCCCCTCCCACGTTCTGCGTCAACTTCGCGATGAAGCCTTTTTTCGCGGCGATTACGGATCGCGAGGTGGGCGTGGACTTCCTGCTGCTCGTGCACGGCGAGCAGGAATTCGAGTTCCTGCGCCCGGTGCGGCCCGGCGACGTGCTCTCGACGACCGGCGTCATCGCTGACATCTGCGAAAAGAATGAAAAGGACTTCCTCGTCGTCCGAACGACCACCGTGGACGCGGCCGGGCGCGAGGTGGTGAAGGCCGTCTGGACGGCCGTCATCCGGCGCGCGTAGCTTCCCGGACGATTCGTCTCCCGATCCCCGCCGGAAGGCCCGCAGCGCGGGCGCGGACATCCCATGGACAGCGCGGTATCGGGCGTTCTGCTCGTGGACAAGCCGTCGGGCCCCACGTCCTTCGACGTCGTGCGGCGCGTGCGCTCGCTGCTGAAAGTGAAGCGCGCGGGGCACACGGGGACGCTGGACCCCATCGCGACGGGGCTGCTGCCGGTGTGCGCGGGCGACGCCACGCGCATCGCGACGTGGATCAGCGAGGGCGAGAAGGAATACCGCGGCGTCGTGCGCTTCGGCATCCGCACCGACACGCAGGACGCGGCCGGACGCACGACCGAGGAGCACGACGCGTCGGGGCTCGCGCGCCAGGCGGTCGAGAAGGCGCTCGCGGCGATGACGGGCGTCGTCGAGCAGCAAACGCCGCTCTACTCCGCGCGGCGCGTCGAGGGGCGGCACCTGTATGAAATCGCGCGCGAGGGACGCGACGTCGAGCGCGGCACGCGGCGCGTGGTCATCGACGAGGCGCGGCTGGAGGAATGGAACCCGCCCGACGCGACGATCTTCGTGCGCTGCTCGACGGGGACGTACGTGAGGGTCGTGGCGGACGATCTGGGGCAGGCGGTGGGCACCGGCGCGCACCTGCGGGCGCTGCGCCGGCTCGCGACGGGGGCGCTGCGCGTGGAGAACGCGCACCCGCTGGACAAGCTGATGGAGCTGGCGAAGTCGGGCGGCCCGCAGGCGGTGGCGGCGCTGCTGGTTCCCGTCGAGACCGCGCTGGAGGACATGCCCGCGCTGAAGCTGGACGCGGCGCGCGCGGCGGCGGTGGCCTTCGGAAAGACGCCGGGACCGGCGGATCTCGCGTCGCTGCGCGCCCCGCCGCTGCCGCGCGGCCGGAGGGTGCGGCTGACGGGTCCGGACGGACGCATCGTGGCGGTGGCGGAGTCCGACGGCGAGGGCACGCTGCGGCTGCTTCGCGTGCTGAGGGCCCGTACCGGTCCGGGGCAGCCGAGGAGCGCGCGCCCCGGGCGGCCGCCCGCGGACGATTGACACCGACTCCGCCGATCGCGGAACGACTTTCCCCTCGCCGACGGCGGGAATCGGGTTTACCGGCAGCGCTATCGGCGCTCCGGCGGCCGGAGCGCCGGGAGGGCTGCCGCTTGGCCCGCGTCCGCCGGAACGCGCCCGCGCCGCTGCCGGAACCGCACGCCCATGGCACCACCGCGTGGCAGCGCGGGCCCCGCGCCGCGAAGATCCCTGCCCGGGGCGGCGTGAAACGCAGTGCCGCGCGGCGCAGCGGCCGCGCGCCCTCCGGCTCCGTGTCTTCCGCGTCCTTCGCGATGAAATGCGGTCGGATTGCGGACGCCGGCGCGAGCCGCGGCATCCCCCGCGTCGACCCCTACGCGTCCTCGACCAGCGACTCCGCGAGCTTGCGCAGATTCTCCGGATAGTTCGCCACCTTGACCGCTTCCTCGACGGAGATGAGCCCCTCGCGAAGGAAAGTGAAGAGCGCACGGTCCAGGCTCTGCATCCCGCTCTCGTCGTGCTCGACGGACTGCAGGTAGCCGTCGATGAGGTGGATCTTGCCCTCGCGGATCATGTTCGAGACGGCCCACGTCTGGAGCAGGATCTCGATGGCCGCGATGCGCCCCTCGCCGCTGGCGCGCTTGCAGAGCTGCTGGGCCAGCACTCCCTTGACGAGCACCGAGAAGGCGCCGCGCACCTGCTCCTGGCTCTCCTCGGGGAACGCGTCCACGATGCGGTCGACCGCCTTGGCCGCGCTGTTGGCGTGCAGCGTGCCGAAGACCAGCACGCCCGTCTCCGCCGCCGAAATGGCGAGCTGGATGGTCTCCAGGTCGCGCATCTCGCCCACCACCACCACGTCCGGCGACTCGCGAAGGGCCGAGCGCAGCGCGCCCGCGAACGTCTCGGCGTGGCGCCCCACCTGGCGCTGCGTCACCGCGCTCTGGATGGGCTCGTGCACGAACTCCACGGGGTCCTCTATCGTTATGATATGACGGCGGGAGGTTTCGTTGATGTGGCGCACGATGGCCGCGAGCGTCGTGGTCTTGCCGGAACCCGTGGGGCCGGTCACGAGGATGAGGCCGTTGGCGCTCTCGGAGAGCTTGCGCACCACGGCGGGGAGCTTCAGGTCGTCGATGGTGGGGACCTGCCTGGGGATGACGCGGAAGACCGCGCCGATGCCGCGCGACTGGGTGAAGACGTTCACGCGGAAGCGCCCGACGCCGTCGAGCACGTAGATGAGGTCCATCTCCTGCTCGCGCTCGAAGACCGCGCGCTGCTCGCGGGTGAGGATCTCCAGGAGGAAGCGGCGCGCCTCCGCGTCGGTGAGCGTGCGGAACGGCAGCGGCACGAGGTCGCCGTCGTGGCGGATGATGGGCACGGTGCCGGCGTGGAAGTGCAGGTCGCTCGCACCCTGCTCGGTGACCAGCCTCAGAAACGAGTCGATGCGGGCCATGGGCGGCTCAGGCCTTTCCGGCGCCGGCCGGACGCATGCCCGGACGCGCCGGCGGCGCGACCGAGGGACGGGCCGCGGGGGAGGCGCCGCCGGCTGCGGGCGCGGGGGCGCGCCCGGGAGCCGCAGGGGGCGTCGGCGCGGCGCGGGCCGGCGCGGACGGCAGGCCGGAGGACGGGGCGGATGCGGGAGGCGGGGCGGGAGCGGAAGCGGAAGCGGAAGCGGCCTTCGGCGCCGCCGGGACCAGAGGGGCCTGTGCCGCCTCGGGCTTGCGCTCCTGGAAATACTCCTCGAACTCCTTCTTGTTGTTGGCCTTCATGTAGGCCTCGTCCGGGGCGATCTTCCCCTCCTTCACCATGCGCTTGAGTTCCACGTCCATGGACTGCATGCCCTGGTCGCGGCCGGTGACGATGATGGACGGGATCTGGAAGCACTTGCCCTTGCGGATGAGGTTGGAGACCGCGTCGTTGTTGACCATGATTTCCAGCGCGGCGACGCGCGAGCCGGGCTGGTCGACGCGGCGCACGAGCTGCTGGCAGACGACGGCGCGCAGGCTCTCGGAGAGCATCGAACGCACCTGCGCGTGCTGGCCCCCGGGGAACGTGTTGATGAGCCGGTCGACCGTGGTGTCGGCGCTCACGGTGTGCAGGGTTCCGAACACCAGGTGTCCGGTTTCGGCGGCGCTCACCGCGAAGGAGATGGTCGCCAGGTCGCGCATTTCGCCCACGAGGATCACGTCCGGGTCCTCGCGCAGCATGGAGCGCAGGGCCGCCGCGAACGAGCGCGTGTGCGTGCCGATTTCACGCTGGTTCACGAGGCTCTTCTTGCGCACGTGCTGCACCTCGATGGGGTCCTCCAGCGTGACGATGTGGCGGTCGGACGAGAAGTTGATGTGGTCGATGATGGCCGCGAGCGTGGTGCTCTTGCCCGAGCCGGTCGGCCCGCCCACGAGCACGAGGCCGTTCTTGAGGTCGCCGAAGGTCCGGACGATCGCCGGAAGGCCGAGCTGCTCGAAGGTGAGCAGCCGGTCCTTGATGATCCGGAACACCGCGGCCAGCCCGTCGTTCTGCACGAAGACGTTGGCGCGGAAACGCAGGCCCTCGGTCTTCACCTCGTACGAGAAGTCCACGTCGCGCAGGGCAGCGATGTCGGCGCGCTGGCTCTCGCTCAGCAGCGGCAGAAGCATCGCCGCGACCTGGTCGGGGCCCAGCTCCTCGTCGGTCAGCGGCACGACGCCGCCCAGGCGCTTGATGCACGGGCGCCGGGCGCTGGACAGGATGAGGTCGTCGCCCTCGGCGCGGGCGGCCATGACGAGCAGACGGTCCACCGGGGTGGACGCGCTCGTCTGCACCGTGAGGTCGATCTTGCGCTGCCACTCCCATTTTTCCAGCAGTTTGCGCGCGGCGCCGCGCACCTTGAAGTCCTCGTCCCCGAGCAGCGCCGCCACGGCCTCGCCCTGCGGGTCGCCGCCCAGCACGTCCAGACACGCGAGTGCGGCGAGCTTCACGTCCACTTCGGGCGCCGCGAGCTGCAGCGCGACCTGCGGGGCCGCCGTCTTTTCGCCAAGGTCGAGCAGGCACTGCAGGCACGCCAGGCGCAGGTCGGCCTGGCGCGCCATGAGGTCCACGACGTAGGGAACCGCGCGCACGTCCTTCAAGGAACCGATGGCCTCCAGCGAGCGCTCGCGCACCCACCAGTCCTGGTCGCCGGTCGCCAGGCGCACGAGAACCCCGAGCGAGGCCGGATCCTTCAGACGCAGCAGCACCTCCACGGCGTAGCGGCGCACGACGTCGGAGGGATCCTGCGCGTGGCCCACGATGTGGCGCGTGAGCTGCGTGCCGGCGATTTCCACCAGCGCGTCCGTGACGCGCTCGCGCACCCACCAGTCCTCGTCGCGCAGGAAGCGCAGCAGGCTCGGCCAAAGCTCGCCCGTGGGGTCGCCCACGCGCTTGGCGAGGTCCACGGCGATGCGGCGCACGTTCACGTCGCGGCTGCGGAGCAGCCACATGAGTGTGCGTGCGAGGTTCACTTTGCGGTTGACGCTCAGGGACGACACCACTTCCGCGGCGCGGTTGCGCAGCGTCTGGTGCTTGCCGTTCAGGGCCTCCGCGAGCACGGGGAGCACCGAGTCGTCGCCGATGGCCTCCAGCGTCGCGAGCACCGCGAAACGCACGGAGTTGGGCCCCATGCGGTACTTGCGCTCCAGGGCCTCGATGGTGCGCGGGGACGGGAAGCGGCGGCACGCTTCGACGACCGCGCGGATGACCGCGACGTTGGGCGAGTCGAGCGCGGCCCCGAGGCGCGCGTAGAAGGCGTCCTCGTCGGCGAGCGCGCCGAAGGCCTGGACGGCCGCGAGCGCCACCTGCTCGGCGGCGTCCGAGAGGGTCTTCTCGCACGCGGCGAGCGCGCCGGGCAGATCGCGGGCCATGGCGCGCGCGTCGCCCAGGAAACGCAGCGCGACGAGCTTGTCGCCGGGCTTGCCGTCCTCCAGCACGCGCGCGAGCACGGGCACGGCGTGGTGGCCGCCGATGGAGCCCGCGAGCTCGATCGCCTCGGTGCGCGCAGGGGAGTCGGGCGTGCGCGCGAGCTCCGAAACGCCCTCGAAAATGGCCTTTCCGCCGAGCTGGCGCAGCACCGACGCAACCTGGCGGCGCAGCACCACATCCTGCGAGCGCAGCACGGCGACGAGCTCCGCGTGGCCCGCGATGTGGTTGATCTTCGGCAGCAGGCCGACGACCAGGCCGCGGAGCTGCACGTCGGCCGTGGTCTTGAGCAGGCGCACGAGCGGCACGAAGAGGACCGGATCGGGCGTGCCCTGGACGAGGCGCGCGAAGGCCTCGCAGCGCAGCTTGTGGCCGCGCGCGTCGGCGGCGAGCGTGCGGTCGACGAGCAGCGGGATGAGCTTCGCCACTTCCTGCGCGCCCGCGTCGTCGGCGGCCAGCAGGAACATCTCCAGGGACTCGGGTGTGTCCCACGCGGCGGCACGGAAGTGCTTCTGAAGCTCTTTTCCGTCCATTCCGCGCTCCCGGGGCCTCGGGGCCCGCCGGCCGCGCGAGTCTACCGGAAGGCTCCCGCGGCGAGAAAGGGATCGGAGGCGCGCGCGGGAGAGCGCGGCGACGCGCGGACCGCCCGATGTCGGGTTGCCGCAGGGCGACGGCGCGTGCTACTTGGCCTTCGCATGACGCGCCGCGGCGGGCGCAATTCGCCCCGGCCGCGGGAGGGTTTGCCATGTCGGGCCACAACCGATGGACGAAGATCAAGCACAAGGTCGCAGCCGCGGGCGCGGCCAAGGGCACCGCGTTCACCCGCGTCAGCAAGGAGATCACCGTCGCCGCACGCACCGGCGGCGGCGACCCCGCCGGGAACTTCCGGCTGCGCGCCGCGCTCGACGCCGCCAAGGCCGTCAACATGCCCAACGACACGGTGCAGCGCGCCATCAAGCGCGGCACCGGCGAGCTGGCCGGGGCGAGCCTCGAGGAGGCCCGCTACGAGGGGTTCGGCCCGCACGGCGAGGCGTTCATCGTCGAGTGCCTCACCGACAACAAGAACCGCACCGCAGGGGAAATCCGCTCGATCTTCACCAAGGCCGGCGGCAAGGTCGGCGAGCCCGGCACCGTGACGAGCAAGTTCGAGCGCAAGGGCGTCATCGAGGTGAAGCCCGGCCCGACCGAGGACGCGGTGATGGAGGCCGCGCTGGACGCGGGCGCCGACGACGTCATCAACAACGGCGCCGACGGCTTCGAGGTGCGCACCGACTGGAAGAGCGTACACGAGGTCGCCGCCGCGCTCTCGAAGAAGAACATCGCTCTGGGCGAGGCCAAGGCGCGCTACCTGCCGCTCGCGACCACGATGGTCGAGGGCGACCGCGCCCAGAAGGTGATGCGCCTGCTCGAGACCCTCGAGGAGTGCGACGACGTGCAGCACGTCCACATCAACGTGGACTTCGACGAGGCGACGCTCGCGGCCGCCGAGGGCTGAGCGGGCGGGCGCTCCATGCGCGTCATCGGCATCGACCCGGGATCGCGCCGCTGCGGCTGGGGCGTCGTGGAGGCGCGCGAGGGCTCGCGCCTCGGCTGGGTCGCGCACGGCGTCGTGCAGCCGCCCGCGCACGATCCGCTGGAGTCGAGGCTCGTCGCCGTGTACGAGGGGCTGGTGCGCGTCATCGCCGAGCACGCACCGGACGCGTGCGGCGTCGAGGACGTGTTCTTCGCCGCGAGTGCCCGCAGCGCTCTCGTGCTGGGACAGGCCCGCGGGGTGGCGCTGCTGGCCGCGGCCCGCGCGGGCTTGCGCGTGTTCGCGTACCCTCCCGCCATGGTCAAGCAGGCCGTGACGGGCTCCGGCCGCGCCGAGAAATTCCAGGTCGCGCGCATGGTGGGCGTCATCCTGGGGATGCCGGAGGCGGGACAGGCCGACGCCGCGGACGCGCTCGCGA
>Ga0172368_10008666_pt1 | contig 10322 bp, 7 predicted proteins | sample Lak11m_FD_114540 | JGI IMG/M metagenome (GOLD analysis project Ga0172368, IMG submission 114540) | Freshwater microbial communities from Kabuno Bay, South-Kivu, Congo - kab_022012_11m | ecosystem: Environmental > Aquatic > Freshwater > Lake | place: Democratic Republic of the Congo: South-Kivu...
CGAGCAGGGCGTCTCGACCGTCACGATCGGAGGCGGCGAGGTGCACGCGTACCCGGTGTGGTCGGACACCGAGGTGGTGGTTCAGGTCGGTGAGCGGGCGCGCACCGGCGACGTCGTCGTTCACACGTCTACGGGCGACAGCAACGGGGTCCCGTTCACGGTGAGGGGCGGAAGCATCTTCTTCGTGGCGCCGCGAGGAGACGGCGACGGCAGTTCGGACGGAAGTAGGGAGCACCCCTGGGTGAGCGTCACGGACGCGGTAGACAAGATGCGCGCCGGCGACGTCGTCTACCTGCTCGATGGGGTGGAGGTGATCGATGAGGACGCCTTCGACGCGTCGCTCTCGATAGAGACGAGCGGCGAGCCCGGAAGGCCGAAGGCGCTGGTTGCCTATCCGGGAGCGACTGCAACGATCGGGGGCACCGCTCTCGAGTTCGGGACACGCGTCCCGAACCTGGGGGTGGGATCGACCGACTGGGTGCTGTCGCACCTCGTGCTGCGCGGGCGGGTAAGCGCGCTCGAGATTGGTGGGCGGGCCTCGGATCGGTGGCGCGTCGTCGGCAATGACATCTCGTGTCCCGCCGCGGATGTGGCGGGGAGCTGCTTCGCTGCTTCACTGGCGGAGCACGTCGCCTTCTTGGGAAATGACGTTCACGACGTCGCTTCGCATCTGGGGCACCCCCCTTCGAAGCAGTCCGCGGCCGTCTACTTCACCACCGACACGAGTCACGTCGAGGTGGGGTGGAACCATCTCCACGACAACCTCTCCTGCCGCGGGATCCAGTTCCACTCCTCGCCTCTCGACGAAGCCGGGGAGACCGGGCTCGGCCAGCACGACCTCTGGGTTCACGACAACCTGATCGAAGGCTCGGTCTGCGACGCGTTGAACTTCGCGACAGTCGATCCGTCGCGGGGCCCGGTCCGAGCGGTTGGCAACGTGATCCGCCGTGCGGGTGCCGGTCCCCCGCCACCGGACGGCGACGCCAACTACGCCTGTATCCATGTCGCGACGATCACGAACAATGGGCCTGACGGAACCGGAGTCGTCGAGATCTCCGAGAACGTTCTCGAGGACTGCGGCGCGCGTGGCGGCGGGGACGCAGGCGCTGTCTCGCGTGGACAGGGATCTCCCGGCCTGAGGGTGCGCCTCGAAGGCAACACGATCAGGCAGCAGCCCGGCGAGCGATACCTCTCCGAGAGCACGCCGCCCGAGTACTTCGACGACGCCGGCGCCAACACCTGGCAGGGCGCAGGCCCGCCACCGCTTCCCTGATCCGCGCCCCCTCACCCCTGTTTGGACGTCAGCGGTCGCTATAGCGACCGCTGACGTCCAAACAGGGGTGAGGGCAGCCGTGGGGGTATCCATCATCTTCGGACACAGCCGGCGCGACAATCGCGCGCATGGCATATCAAGTTCCCCGGGACCCGACGACCGTGATGGGCAGGCGTGTCGTCGCCTTCATCATCGACTTGGCGATCGGCGTGCTGATCGTCGGCGCCGTCTTCATGTCGAGCGCAGAGTCGGCTAGCGGGTACCCCGACAACTACTGCGACGTGGTCAACGAGATGGAAGACGTGTCGTCGTGCGCGCAGGTCGGCGACACGGTCTACGTGCTCACCGGCGAGGACAACACGCCACTCGCTCTGGCAGGCCTGGCATACGGATTCGGCATCTTCGGTCTCCTGCAGGGCCTGACCGGAGCAAGCATCGGCAAGTTCATAATGGGCCTGCGCGTCGTCAAGGCCGATGGCTCGATCTGCGGAGTGGGCCGGGCCACGGGTCGATGGGCCTTGTTCGTAGTCGACGCGTTCTTCTGCTTCCTGGTCGGCCTCATCACGTCTGTAGCGACCAAGCCTCATCGGCGCGTAGGTGACTTCGTCGCGGGCACGTATGTGGTCGCAAAGGGTTCGCTGGGCACGGCGATCGGCGCTGCTCCCCCCGGCTACGGACCGCCTCCCGGCTACGGTCCGCCCCCCGGCTACGGTCCGCCCCCGGGCTACGGTCCGCCCCCGGCTCAGACCCAGGCCGGTTGGGCTCCGCCGCCCACGGTCCCGCCGCAGGGCGGCTGGACTCCGGAGCCGACGGCCCCGCCGGTAGGTCCCCCGACCCAGCCGGCCCCGCCGCAACCGGCCCCGCCGGTAGGTCCCCCGACCCAGCCGGCCCCGCCGCAACCGGCCCCGCCGGTAGGTCCCCCGACCCAGCCGGCCCCGCCGCAACCCGGTCCGCCGCCGGGCACGTGGGGATCGCCGCCCCCGCCCGACGAGCAGTAGCCGGAGCCTCCGTCACCGCTGCTGGCGAGGCGTCTCCTGTGGCATGCTCCAGCACATGATCGAACCGACACGGAGCAACGCATGAACGCGGCCCCGACAGCAGATCAGGACCTCCCCGAGCTCGGCTTCTACACACTCGCAGGCCAGCCCGACTCGCCGCGCGAGCTCCTCGGCGAAGTGCGCGAGGGCGAGGCGATGGGGTTCGGCACCGTCTTCATCTCGGAGCGGTTCAACATCAAGGAGGCCGTGACCCTCTCGGGTGCCGCCGCTGCAGTGTCCGAGAGGATCCACATCGCTACTGCGGCGACGAACCACAACACCCGGCACCCCCTGGTGACGGCCTCCTATGCGACGACGATGCACCGTCTCACCGGCGGTCGGTTCACGCTAGGCCTCGGGCGCGGGATCGCACCCCTGTTCGACGCCTACGGCATCTCTCACATCACGACTGCCGAGCTCGAGGAGTTCGCCGGGCTGATGCGGCGCCTGTGGAAGGGGGAGATCATCTTCGGCCACGACGGCAAGGTCGGCAAGTTCCCCGTTCTGCACCTCGACTCGTCGTTCGACGAGAACATCCCGCTCGGCCTAACCGCGTTCGGACCGAAGTCGCTCGCGCTCGGGGGGCGCGCCTTCGACACGATCGTGCTGCACACGTTCTTCACCGATGAGACGCTCGCGCGCTGCGTCGCGGCGGTGAAGAGCAGCGCAGAGGAGGCGGGCCGCGATCCTGCGACGGTGAAGGTGTGGTCGTGCTACGCCACCATCGGCGATCACCTGCCCGAGGCCCTGAGGCTCCGCAAGACGGTGGGCCGCCTCGCCACGTACCTGCAGGGCTACGGCGACCTGCTCGTGTCGACGAACAGGTGGGACCCGGCCGTACTCGCCCGGTTCCGTGCCGATCCGATGGTGGCTTCCTTCCCCGGGGCGATCGACGCGAAGGCCGACACTGCACAGCTGGAGCACATAGCGACGCTCCTGCCCGACGACTGGCTCGCTCCGGCGGCCACCGGGAGCGCACAGCACTGTGCGGAGATGGTGCGCGGGCAGCTCGACCTCGGCGCCGACGGAGTCATCCTCCATGGTGCGAGCCCGGCCGAGCTCGCACCAGTGGTCGACGCGTACCGGGAAAGTCGCGCTCGATAGTCGCTCTGCGACGCTCGGCTTGCCCCTGCGTGCCTCGGATAGCGACGCATCAGTGGGCCGACGCTCCGCCGGCTAGCTACGAGTTGTCGTCACCTGCAGCGGACGAGGCGATGGCGGTATCGACATCGAGGGCCTCGACAAGGATCTCGGAGATGTCCTGCACGCGAACGTCTTCGTCCTTGCCCTGCTCCTTTACGCCGTCGTCCATCATCACGTAGCAGAACGGGCAGGCGACCGCGATGCGGGTCGCTCCGGTGGCAACGGCCTCCTGGCTACGTTCGCTGTTGATCTTCTTACCGGTGCTCTCTTCCATCCACATGCGCGCGCCGCCGGCGCCGCAGCACATTCCCTTGGTGCCCGTGCGAGGCATCTCCACGATCTCGACGCCTGCGAGGCTGCCGACAACCTTGCGCGGCGCCGCGTACACGTCGTTGTGCCGGCCGAGGTAGCAAGAGTCGTGGTAAGTGACGCGCTCTTCGAGGGAAGCGCCCTCCAGCGAGAGCCTGCCGTCGGAGACCAGCTCGGCGAGCAGCTGGCTGTGGTGGATCACGTCGTACTCGCCGCCGTACTGCGGGTACTCGTTGCGCAGCGTGTTGAAGCAGTGAGGGCATTGCGTGACTATCTTGCGGACGCCCATCGATCCGAGCATCTCGATGTTCTGCATGGCGAGCATCTGGAAGAGGTACTCGTTGCCCGAACGGCGAGCGCTGTCGCCGGTGCACATCTCCGACGGCCCGAGGATCGCGAAGTCGATGCCGGCGCGCTGCATGAGCTTCGCGAGAGCGCGGGTCGCCTTCTTGTTGCGGTCGTCGAAGGATCCGGCGCAGCCGACCCACATGAGGTACTCGTGGTCGAAATCTCCGCCGGCTTCGACGATCTCGATACCTTCGAGCGACGCCGCCCAATCGCCCCGCTCCCCCTGGTTCATCCCGTAGACGTTCGAGGAGTTCTCCATCGAGCGGTAGGTGTTGCCCAGCTCGGTCGGGAAGTCGCTCTCCATGAGCGACTTGTAGCGCCGCATGTCGAGGATCTTGTCGAGGATCTCGATGTTGACCGGGCAGTTCTCGTCACAGGCCTTGCACGACGTGCACGCCCACAGCTCCTCCGACGAGATCCGGTCGAAGAGCGATCCGGCCGGGATCGTGATCTCCCGGTCGACCCCCACGGGCGGCGACACCGGAGGGCTGCCGGTCGCTGCCATGACTTCGCCGACCTTGAGCACGATCTCGCGTGGGTCGAGGGGCTTTCCGGTCGCGTGCGCCGGGCAGACGGATGTGCAACGCCCGCACACGGTGCACGAGTCGGTGTCGAAGAGCTGCTTCCAAGTGAAGTCCTCGACGACGGATGCGCCGAAGGTGTCGAGCTCCGTCTCCATGAGGTTGGGGAGCGGCTTCATCGCACCCTTGGGTCGATCCTTGTCGTGCAGGTACATGTTCATCGGAGAGGTGACCATGTGACGGAGCTTGGTGGTCGGAAGGACCATGAGGAACCCCAGGAACGCGAGGAAGTGCACTCCCCACGCCCAGCGGTGCGCGTCGCGGATCGACGTGGCAGCCCACGACGTGAAGAGGTTGGAGAGCGGGTACCCGACGATCGAGAACTTCTCGTGGGAGGGCTGGCCCGCAAGAGCGATGCGCATCCCCTCTGTGAGAAATCCCGTAACGCCGATCATGAGGAGTGTGACGAGGATGACGGCGTCTTCGGGCTTCGTCTTTATGCGGATGCGGTAAGGGCGCTGCACGTAGCGCCGCAGTATCGCCCACACGAGGCCGACAACGAACAGGGCGCCGAACGCGTCGGACCCTGCCGCGTATGCCTTGTAGGTGTCGCCGTGCAGGAACTTCACAGACTCGGGGAGCTGGTGATCGAGCTCTAGGAGGATGGTCGCGATGAACAACCCGATGAAGCCGGCGTAGATGAGCGAGTGCATGACTCCCGCGCCGCGCTCGCGCATGAGCGTGCGCATCCAAACGCCCGCGCCGAAATCGGCGAGGCGGCGCTTCGCGTTCTCCTTCGTGGTGCGCCGATCGTCGGGCTTGCCGCGCTCGTAGTTGCGGACACGCAACGAGATGAGCCACGAGACAGCGAAGAGCATCATGCCGACGACCGCGTAGAACGCGACCTTCATCGGCGTCGGGATGTTGCCGAACACGACCCGGTGGACGTGCGAGGCCTCCTCCCATCCGGTGAGCGTCGGCGCGACACCGGAACCGATCGTTCCTGCGGCGGCGATCACCCCGATGGCGAGGATCAGCTGATGCGGCTTGGGACGGCGCACGGCAACCTCCGAGGAGGGGGGCGAGACGCGGCGAAATCTAGCCGGGGATGTGCGTGTTGCCCGGTTTCGGGAGAGTGACGAAGGGGCGCTACTGCACCGAGCGGGCGTCGGCCTCGCGCAGGCGCGTCGCCATTCCGGTGAGGAGCTTGCGGGCGAATCCCGGCACTTCGTCGATAATTCCGGCGAACTCACGCTGGCCCAGCACGACTAGCTCCATGTCGGTCTCAGCGACGACGGTCGCGTTGCGCGGTGCCTTGTCGAGCAGTGCCAGCTCGCCGAAGGCGCTTCCCGGTCCGAGCGAGGCGACGCGCTTGCCCCGCCTCGCAACGCGGGCCGTTCCCGCGACGATGGCGAAGAACTCGTGGCCGGCCTCACCCTCGGTGACGAGCACCTTTCCGGCTTCGACCCGCACGTCTTCTGCCCGCCGGGCTACCAGCGCCAGGTCGCGCTTCGAACAAGCCGAGAACAGCGGGACTCTGGCCAGGTGCTCTATGAAGGCATCACTACGAGGCATGGCGGGAAATCTACAGACTGCGGAGGCCGGCCGCACGGACCGTTCGACCCGGCCGGTCACCGCCGATGGTCCGGTGCGTGCGAGCGCGTTCGCTTCGGCCTGACCGGCAGGCGCGACCGGAGCCGGGGGCCGGGAGCACAGGGATGTGCGGTTTCCGGGAATGACAACGACGCGCTCAAGGTTCTAGACTGTGTTGCAATCAGGAATCGCGCGGATTCCACGTCACTCGTCATGCACGTCGCCCTGCAAATCGGAGGAAGACAATGTCAAAGGCCGTCGGAATCGACCTCGGAACCACCAACTCGGTAGTCGCGGTGCTCGAGGCTGGTGAGCCCAGCGTCATTCCCAACTCCGAGGGCGGGCGCACGACGCCGTCGGTGGTCGCGTTCTCCAAGACCGGCGAGGTGCTCGCCGGCGAGGTCGCGAAGCGCCAGGCGATCACCAACCCGGAGCGGACGGTCCGCTCTGTCAAGCGCCAGATGGGCACCAAGTGGACGATCGACATCGACGGCAAGGCCTACACGGCTCAGGAGATCTCCGCCCGCACGCTGATGAAGCTGAAGCGCGATGCAGAGGCTTACCTCGGTGAGACGATCACCCAGGCGGTTATCACGGTTCCCGCCTACTACGACGACGCGCAGCGCCAGGCGACCAAGGAGGCGGGTGAGATCGCCGGGCTGGAAGTCCTCCGGATCATCAACGAGCCGACGGCGGCTGCGCTCGCATACGGGCTCGACAAGGAGGGTGCAGACCAGACCATCCTCGTGTTCGACCTCGGCGGCGGCACCTTCGACGTGTCGGTTCTCGAGATCGGCGACGGGGTGTTCGAGGTCAAGGCGACTGCCGGCAACACCCATCTCGGCGGCGACGATTGGGACCAGCGGATCATCGATTGGTTGGTCACGGAGTTCAAGAACGCGCACGGCATCGACCTCTCCGCCGACAAGATGGCGCTTCAGCGTCTCAAGGAGGCCGCGGAGAAGGCGAAGATAGAGCTGTCTACGCTTCAGCAGACGACGATCAATCTCCCATTCGTGACCGCAACACCTGATGGGCCGCTGCACCTGGAGCAGACGCTCACACGTGCAAAGTTCCAAGAGCTGTCAGGCGACCTCCTGAAGGCGTGTCGCGGCCCGTTCGAGCAGGCCATCCGCGACGCCGGGCTCACCAAGGACAAGATCGAGCACGTGATCCTCGTGGGCGGGTCGACGCGCATGCCCGCGGTAATCGACCTGGTCACGAGTCTGACCGGCAAGGATCCGCACAAGGGTGTGAATCCCGACGAGGCCGTTGCGGTCGGCGCTGCGATCCAAGCGGGCGTGCTCAAGGGCGAGGTCAAAGACATCCTCCTCCTCGACGTGACGCCGCTCTCCCTGGGCATCGAGACCAAGGGTCAGATCATGACCAAGCTGATCGAGCGCAACACGACGATACCGACCAAGCGCTCCGAGGTGTTCACGACCGCCGACGACAACCAGCCGAGCGTCGAGATCAAGGTGCTGCAGGGCGAGAGTGACATGGCGTATCGCAACAAGCCGCTCGGTACGTTCCAGCTCACGGGCCTGCCGCCCGCGCGGCGCGGTGTGCCTCAGATCGAGGTCACGTTCGACATCGACGCCAACGGCATCGTTCACGTGTCGGCGAAAGACCTCGGCACGGGCAAGGAGCAGTCGATGACGATCACCGGTGGAACCGCCCTGGGCAAGGACGACATCGATCAGATGATCAAGGACGCCGAGGCGCATGCCGACGAGGACCGCGCTCGTCGCGACGAGGCCGAGGTGCGCAACAACGCCGATTCGCTCGTGTGGCAGACGGAGAACCTCCTGAAGGAGCAGGGAGAGAAGGTAGAGGCAGGCGAGCGGTCCTCGATCGAAGCTGCCGTCCAGGCCCTGCGAGACGCCCTTGCCGGGACCGACATCGACGCGGTCAAGCAGGCCCATGAGGCGCTGCTCTCCGCCAGCCAGGAGTTCGCGCAGCGCCTCTACGCCGCGGCTCAGGCATCGCAGGAGGCCCCCGACCACGGACCCGGCGACGGTGGCGGAGGCGAGTCCTCCGACGACGATGTCGCCGAAGCCGAGATCGTCGATGACGAAGAGCACAGCGCGTAGGCATGGACATCGACGACGAAGGGCGTGAGGAAGGGGAGGGAGGCACGGCCGGCGGGTCGGATGACCTCGAGCCGGAGGCCGCTGCCGAAGTGGTCGACGACCTGGAGGCTCTCGTGCTCGAGCGAGACGAGCTTCTCGACACCTCCAGGCGCTTGCAGGCCGATTTCGAGAACTACCGCAAGCGCGTGATCCGCGAGCAGACGGCTCTAGTAGCACGCTCCACAGAGGGCCTCGTAGAGCAGCTCCTCCCGGTGCTCGACGCTTTCGAGCTCGCGATGTTGAACCTCGACGACGCCGAGATCGACGTAGTCAAGGTCCGAAAGGGAGTTGATCTGGTCTACGCGGAGCTCCTCGCAGTTCTCGAGAAGGCCGGGCTGAGCCGTATCGAGGGGCGTGGCCGGCCATTCGATCCGATGGAGCACGAGGCCGTGCTCCACGACGATGGCGATGGTGACCCGATCGTTGCCGACGTGATGCGTACCGGATGGCGCTTGAAGGGGCGCGTGCTGAGACCGGCGATGGTGAAGGTCACCAAGTTGGGAGTGAGTGGCGGATCCGCTCACCAGGAAGAGGCGGGGGCTTCCTCACCCCACGACTAGAGATCGCGGCTGAACATCGCGGCTGAACATCGCGGCTGAACATCGTGACGAAGTTGCGCGACCGAGAGGCGGACCAGGCGAGTATGGCAGCGCAGCGCGAGTGGTTCGAGAAGGACTACTACGCAGTGCTCGGGGTGCCCGAGGGTGCTTCCGCCAAGGATGTCGCGCGCGCCTACAAGAAGCTCGCGAAGCAGCACCACCCCGATGCCAATCCCGGGGACCGTGAGGCGGAGGAGCGATTCAAGGAGGTCTCCGGCGCGTACGACGTGATCGGTGATCCCGACAAGCGCAGGGAGTACGACGAGGTGCGGCACATGGTTGCCGCCGGCGGGCCCGGCGGCGGTCGTGGAGATCCGCGCTTCGCCCCCGGCGGCATGCGCTTCGACTTCGACTCCGGAGGCGTCGGCGACATCCTCGGCGGGCTCTTCGGCCGGTCCAGGCGGGGCAGGGCTCCGGGTCCGCAGCGCGGCCACGACCTCGAGACCGAGCTGCACATCGGCTTCCTCGAGGCGGTGTCAGGGGTCACGAGCTCCGTGCGCTTCACGGCCGAAGCCGCGTGCTCGTCGTGTGCGGGCAGCGGCGCGCGCGCGGGCACCTCGCCGGAGATCTGCCAGCAGTGCGGGGGCAGCGGCCAGGTGGCCGTAGACCAGGGCCCGTTCTCCTTCGAACAGGTGTGCACGGCGTGTGGAGGGCGCGGACGAATAGTCCGCGAAGCGTGCGAAACCTGCGGTGGGCGCGGCACGGAGATGCGGTCGCGCGAGGTGAAGGTGCGGGTGCCGGCGGGCATCGACGACGGTCAGCGCATCCGCGTGAAGGGGCGCGGTGCGGCCGGGGCCCACGGTGGCCCTGCCGGCGACCTCTATGTGGTCGTACACGTGAGGAAGCACCCGATCTTCGTCAGGCGCGGCGCGAACCTCACGGTGAAGGTGCCGGTGACATTCGCCGAGGCGACCCTCGGCGCCGAGGTGAAGGTTCCTACGCTCGAAGATCCGGTGACGGTCCGGATCCCTCCCGGCACACCGAGCGGCAAGGTGCTCCGGGTCAGGGGCCGCGGTGTGCCCGCCGGCGCGTCGGGGCGAGGTGATCTGCTCGTGAGCATCGACGTGCACGTTCCCGAGGAGCTGACCGAAGAGCAGCGCTCATCGGTAGAAGCGCTGGCTGCCGCTTTCACCTCCGACCCGCGCGCCGCCTTGTTCAACGGCGGTGGGGGCGCCCCGACGAGCTCGACGCGCAGCGGATCGACCGCTGCTGCCGAAGGTGCCACCGGTGCCAAGAGGAAGAGGTCACCCAAGGCATCGAAGTCGTCGAAGTCGACGGCATCACGCGATGGGCAGGCAGCCGCCGAGCCGCCTCCCGCCGACTAGCAGAGGAGCCCGCACTGTGGAACGCGACAGTCGCGCCCTATA
>Ga0172368_10008667_pt1 | contig 10322 bp, 6 predicted proteins | sample Lak11m_FD_114540 | JGI IMG/M metagenome (GOLD analysis project Ga0172368, IMG submission 114540) | Freshwater microbial communities from Kabuno Bay, South-Kivu, Congo - kab_022012_11m | ecosystem: Environmental > Aquatic > Freshwater > Lake | place: Democratic Republic of the Congo: South-Kivu...
AAAAGTTACAGGGATGATGTCCTGCTCAACAATCCGTCAGCCCCTGGGGCAAAGAATGCCATTCGCACATCCATCAACCGTTTATGGTTAGCCCCACTGGTGCATACGGACCCGGATGTGGTTTATTTCCGCAGCAAGAATAACAACCTGACACCAGCCCAAAATTCAATGTTGCAGGATCTGGCCCAGATTTGCAACTTCAAAGCCACATCTGACCTACCGAATTGGCTGACAGGTCCAGAACACAAACTATTATTCGATTTCCTCAAACACCAAGCAATGGTTGTCCGCACGGGGCGCTATACTTTTATTTTAGATGGGCAAAAGGTGGATTTTTCACCAGTTATGTCCATCCCCACAAAGTCAAAAGGCCTTATCGCCCTGATCAGTGCCATTACAAACTGGCTCGGCAGCCAAGCCCGTGTTGTTCGACTGGTTGACAAACTTGAAGCTGTTCGACGGGAAAAGATGGCAAAGGAGTTATAGATATCTGGCTGAATAAAAAATATTGCCTAATTTAAAAATCATTTTTCACGTGTTAATTCAACAGAACTGGTGAAGTATGATTGTGGGAATAACAAAATAAACCAAAAGTGAACTCATTTAAGCATGTTTTACCTTTTGGAAGCGATAAGAAATGCTATACTTGGATATAGTCGATAAATTAGATAAAATAATGAGAGTGGAAATGCAGATATCCGCCCACATGATGCGAACGATATGTCAATCGAATTCAATGGACTGACTCTTTTTGCAGGGTTGTTAGTCCTAGCTATGGTATTGATCTTAAGGCACAATCAAAAGCGCAGCACCGGGTCAATCGTTTGCTTCGCGCTTTTCTGGATCTACTTATTGCTGGTTTCAAAGTATACGCTCTTTCCAGTCGATTTTGATGCAGGAAGGGTAGAAATCTACAAGGCAAATGGGGTCTCGATCCTATCGAACGGCAATTTCATCCCTTTCTTCTTTGGTCGCTTTGCCACAAAGGAGAGTATATTTCTAGCTGTATCCCAAAACGTCATTCTAACAATGCCTTTTGGATTTGGGATCAACTTTATCCAACAGGTAAAGCTTGCACAAATTCCCTGGCTAATCCTCATTGGCGGGGTGGGAATTGAATGCGCCCAACTGGTGATTTCATTGATGCTGGGGTATCCATACCGGGTGGTGGATTTGAACGACGCAATTTCAAATGGTGCTGGAACCTTACTGGGATATGTTTGCTTTCGGATTTTTGCTTACGGATATGTAGCGCTTGCTGAAAAGACGAACAATGTGCATGGCTTTGTATATCATGTCGCCCAAAAAGCAATAAACCAATCTGATCAAGAAAGTATTTAATTCCAGTGTCCCGGGCACCCTAGAAAATTGGAATTCTAAAATACCAAATATACGTGTGTTGATGCAGAGGAATTATTCCAGAAAAATACCCAGCCAATCGTCTGGTTAAATAGGCCTGGCGATACGATAAATGCGCACTAGTCCATGAGGAGATAAACAATGCAATTACCGGATCCCAATCTCAATTTACAAATCCAAGATGGTGTAGCAATACATGGCGGCAGCCGAATACATGCTGCCACTACCACGCGAATCACTGCAGAACAAGCTGCTGCTGCCATTCGCGATGCCGGGATTATGGCAGCCCAGGAAGCACACAGGGCAGCCCTTATCGCGCCACAACTGGCAAGAGAATCTTCAGTGGAAACCGCCAATATTGCCTTCGCAGAAGTAACAGCACAGGCAATGTCAACACGCGAGACGGCTATTGCAGCATCAAATGAAGTCTTTGAAAATGATCCAGTGGTTGTTTCTGCCCGAAACAGCCGCGAAGCAGCCATTCAAACTGCCAACCTGATCCTGGTTGCCGCAATACGAGAACAGGTCATCGCTGACGCAAACAAAGCTTTTGATGCGGCAACAAAGGTTCCACGTACAGCCCGCCAGGAAGCGATCCAGGGTGCAGATGCTATTTTCAACGCGGTTACAAAAGAGGCGCGAACCATCCTGGATGGCGCTATTGCCAGCGCCGATGGTACGTATAATGAAGCCGAGGCGGCTGAGAGAACCATTTATAATGCAGCAGAAGAAACTGCCAATAATATTTATAAAACCGCTGTTGATGCAGCAAAAGTCGAGTTTGACAATACGGTATCGGTGCCGAGGCCCATTGCAGCAACAGTAGGATTAATGGTGGCGATGGATTCAAGTAAAGCCTTAACAACGGTGATCAAGGGAGACGAACAAACCCCGGTAAATGTGGCGATAAACGCCGACACCGAAAAGCCCTTCAACACTACCATCCGGGGCGATGAGAAAAACCCGATGAAGATCGATCTAAGCCTAAGCAAATTGCCCAAAGGAAAATTGAAAATAAACGGAATCGATATAGGTTTTTACTTGTTTTCCTGGAGGATTTTTTCCATCAAAGTGAATGGTAGGGCTGAAATCGACAATAATGAAGATTGATTTTGAATCGATGTGCACACCGTCATATAATGATGATCTGCAGCTTGTAAAACAATATCGGTTTCCCCAACCTTGGCAACACTTACCCTTGGTGGTCAAACCCGGGAGACAAGGAATACGCATGTCATCCAATCAGAACACAGTGGACTTCCTCATGAAACAAATAGCTGGCGCTGGTAATGTTTCCGCAAGGAAGATGTTTGGTGAATATGGAGTTTATTGTGATGGCAAAATGGTAGCGTCCATTTGCGAAAACCAGCTTTTTTTAAAGCCCACTGAATCAGCGCGCGCTTATATCGGCCAGGTGATCGAAGCACCTCCCTACCCCGGCGCCAGGCTGAGTTTCCTGATCCCGAATGATCGATGGGGCGAGAAAGAGTGGCTATGTGAGTTGATAAGGATCACCATCAGGGATTTACCCGTTCCAAAGAAGAAAAACGGGAAGTAATTTTATGAAGACGAGAACTTTGATGATTTCAAGCAGCATAGTGTTGGCAGCTGCAGCTCTGCTGGCATTATTCGCTCCGGACGAAGTTTTTGGGATGAAAAACATTCCGGATACATCACCTTTACCCGTACTGTTACAGATCATGGGGGCATTATACTTTTCCCTGGCGATAATAAATTGGACGACCAAGGACAACACGATTAGCGGGACTTACCTGCAACAGATAGCCCTCGGAAATTTTGCCCATTTCCTTGTGGGAGCACTCATACTCGGAAAATTTGCCCTCTCAAACAGCCAGAATATGTTTATTTTAATCGCAATGAGTGTATACGCCTTCTTTGCATTTTTTTTCTGGCAGGTCGCATTCGGATCTCATGGTGTGGTGGACAGCAACCAATCATAAAATCAATTATCCGCTATAGCAAAATTGATCGGTTAGATGGCGAATATGTGTCCATCAAAATCGATCCAATAAATCAGATTAATATTTTATAACGTGGAAAACAGATCGCGTAACAAACCTGAATTTCCCATCCAGGCTGTTTTGCGATTAATACTTTATATATTACCAAGCAAAACCAAATTAAATGTTGCAATAACGTTAGAACATGATACGATATAACATATTCTATCTACTTTCTCCAATTTTCGTATGGGACAATTGTTATGAATGAATATGCGGATTTTGAAATAGGTCTCCACCGCTACGAAACAGGTTCATACGCAGTCGAACTGCGTTTTAGCCTGCCTGGTAGTGATACAGACACCCGTCTGGCACAAGGAGATCAAATCCGGGTGGAGATTGACCAGGCAGACTTGACAGACATGCTGCCGGATGAATATGGGCCGGCGCTTACCAAAGCGCTTTTTCCAGATGATAAACTTAAAAATGCATTTAGCCAGGCTCTGAGCGGTTCCCAAGCCCAGGATGCTGGATTGCGCGTGCGCTTAATGATCGGACCAAGTGCTCCGGAACTACACGCGATCCGATGGGAAATGCTGCAAAATCCGCTCGACAACAGCCCGTTAACCACCAACCAGAACATTGTTTTTTCACGATACCTGGCCAGTATGGACTGGAGACCCGTGAAATTAAAATCGAGAGGCTCACTGACAGCCCTGGCGGTGGTGGCAAATCCCTCTGACCTGGCAAACTACAAACTGGGCGCAATCGACAGTGAAGCAGAGCTAAGCCTGGCTCGTAACGGATTAAAAGATATCGAAATAAATACCTGTAAAGGTTCACTTGATGAGTTGATGTTCAATATTCAAGCCCATCCGGTTGATGTGCTTTACCTAGTGTGCCACGGTTACATTGCCAATAACCTGCCTGTCATTTGCCTTGAAAATGCCCAGGGCAAGATGGAGAAAGTGCCGGGGGCAGAGTTAGTGACTCGTTTGAAGGAGTTGCCAGAACGTCCGCGTTTGGTGCTGCTTGTCTCTTGCCAGAGTGCCGGCAAGGGCAGCGGAAACGCGTTGACAGCCATTGGCCCAAGGTTGGCGGAAATCGGGATACCGGCTGTACTGGCCATGCAAGACAATTTCAGTATGGTCAGCGCTCAAAAATTCCTGCCGGCTTTTTTTACCTCGTTAAATATTGATGGCCAGATTGATCGAGCCATGAGTGCAGCTCGCGGTACCATCCGCAGTGAACACGATTTTTGGGTGCCGGTTCTTTTCATGCGCTTGAAAAGTGGGCGATTATGGTACACACCCGGGTTTGGAGATTCACGCAAGGGAGCAACCAAGTTGCCAGCAGTTATCCGCAATATCAATCGCGGGCGTTGCACTCCACTAATCGGACCGGGTCTTGTAGAGCCCATCCTTGGATCGATGCATGAGATTGCGGGCAGGTGGGCTGAGCAATTTCGGTATCCAATGTCCCCAAATGAACGCGAATCCTTGCCCCAAGTGGCGCAATATCTGACGGTCCACCAGGATGCGCGCTTTCCATTCGATGAACTGGACGAAACCTTGATCAAGCATTTACGCTCCCGCTTTGCAACTGAACTGCCAGAAAATCTTTTAAAAGGCAAAACCACCTTGAACACATTATTGGAAGCCCTGGGTGCAAAACGAATAGAGAAAGACCCCATGGATCCCTACAAAGCCCTGGCAGAACTTCCATTACCAATTTATGTAACCACCAACATGGACAACCTGCTCGAATCTGCGCTCAAGGCAGCCGGACGCGAACCACGCGTCTTTTTATGTCCCTGGAATGAGTATATTGAGCAAAATTTACATGAGTATAACGATGATCCAACACCCGAAAAACCGCTGGTATTCCATCTTTTTGGCAGTTGGGATGAGCCTGATTCCATCGTTTTAACCGAGGATAATTATTTCGATTTTTTGATCGGAGTAACGAATAACAAGGACATCATTCCCGAACAAGTCCGGTTGGCTCTTAGCGATTCAAGCCTGCTATTCCTGGGTTTCCAAACCGAGGCATGGGATTTCCGCGTGGTCTACAGGAGCATCCTGGCTCAACCTGGTAGCAAACGACGCAGTCAGTACGCGCAAATCGCAGCCCAGGTGGAACCGGAAGATGGCAGGATCCTTGAACCACAGGGTGCCCGAACTTACCTGGAAGATTATTTTGGAAAAGGTCTTGATATCGATATTTATTGGGGAAGCCCGCAAGAATTTTTATCGGAATTAATGCAAAGCTGGCGAACTGGAGATAAATGATGACCGTTTTATCGAATCCATATGTAGGTCCGCGATCCTTCGAAACGGGTGAAGTGTTATATGGTCGCGACCGGGAATTACGCAGCCTGACAGCACTGCTGATTTCCGAACGAATAGTATTATTACATTCACCTTCCGGTGCAGGCAAAACTTCGCTAGTCAAGGCGGGGCTTTTGCCGTTCTTAATAGGAGAAAACTTTACCGTGTTACCGGTGGTTCGCGTTAATATCGAACCTCCCAGCGATTATCGCCAATATAACCGGTACTTGATTTCAACCATGATCTCACTCGAAGAAGGATATCCTGAAAGCCAGCGAATTCCGTTCACTGAACTGGCAGCAATGAATCTAAATGAATACCTTGACCAACGAACCCCTCAAAAAGATATCGCCATCGTTTTTGATCAATTTGAAGAAGTGTTAACAATATCGCCAGAAGACCGGGATAGCAAACAGGCTTTTTTTGCAGAGCTGGGTACCGCACTGCGCAATAAACAGCGATGGGCATTGTTCTCGATGCGGGAAGATTACCTTGGAGCACTGGCTCCTTACGTCCGACCTATCCCGAACCGCTTGGTAACGCGCTTCAGGCTGGATTTGCTTGGAAACGATGCCGCCATGCAAGCGATGCAAAAACCAGCCCAGGCGGCAGGAGTAACATTTTCCGAATCGGCAGCGCAAAAACTTGTAGATGATCTCCGGCGAGTGCAAGTTCAAATGCCGGATGGCACAATAGAGAAACAACTGGGGCTTTACGTTGAGCCTGTACAACTCCAGGTGGTATGTTACCGGCTTTGGGAAAACAAATCCGGTGATGACCGGGAGATTAATGAAAAAGACCTGGACAGTGTTGGCAATGTCAATGATTCCCTGGCGGAATATTATGCCGCGAGTATTGCCAAAGTTGCGCAGTCAAACGATACACCAGAACGAAGTATTCGCGAATGGTTCGAGCGGAAATTGATATCATCAGATGGCATCCGCGGCCAAGTCCGCATGGGGGCAGAAAACAGCGATAATTTGCCAAACACGGTGGTGCGCAAACTTGTGGATGCGCATATTATCCGCGCCGAACAGCGCGCTGGACAGATATGGGTGGAACTCTCTCATGACCGAATGATCGAGCCGGTAAGGGAAAACAACCGGAAATGGTTTGATTCAAACCTGCATCTATTTCAACGCCAGGCAAGCCTATGGGTGGATCAGAACCGCAGCGAAGGACTATTACTGCGCGGGTCCGAGTTTGAGAAAGCCGAACAGGAATCAAAACAAATCCAACTGACCCCTGATGAAAAAGATTACCTGGATGCCTGCAAGGTGATGAAGCAACGTGCCTTGCGTGATCAAAATCAAAAACGGTGGATCGTTGCCGGGCTGGTCGGCTCTATTCTTCTATTTTTCGTGGCCTTATATTACAGCATCAGCGCAACTTCTGCGAACCTGGGATTAATCGAACAAAGAAAAATTGCGGAATCAGCGAGTACACTCGCAATTATCCAAAAAGACAATGCGTATGCGGCGAGTACCAAGGCTGTGGAACAACAATACCTGGCAGAAACAGCCCAAGCAAAAGCAATAAACCAGCAAGCAACTGCAGAATGGGCCAGCACCCAGGCAGTAGCAAGCGCAAACACCGCTGCCACAGCAGAAGCGGTGGCCATGCAACAAAGAGATTTCGCAAGCCGGCAGGAACAGCTGGCACTCGAACAGCAGAAAAAGGCTGAGGCCGGAGCATTGGTGGCGCAATCCATCCTGGAACAAAACCAGGGCAATGTTGCCCTAACAAATTTGCTGGCAGTGGCTGCTTTTAAAATGAATGATGATGAAGATACTCGCACCAGGCTGCTGGTGCCAGTTGGCAATTCCGGAGGGCTTTTACTCTTTAAAACCTCAAGCACCGCCCTTACCCCTACTCTAGGATTCGGGGCGGACAATAACCTGATTACATCGATCTTTTCCGGCTGTCCTCAAGATAATTATTTCGTTTGCACACCGTCTGGATTGATCAAGATCTGGAAGATCCAGAATACGGGAAAAAGCCCAACTCAACTGGTTCCGGATCCGAATCCAATCATCGGGAAAGGACCGATGTTGGATGCTTTCACCGTCAGCCCGGATGGCACAACCATCGCAGTAGCCGAATGTGATCCAAATAATGAAAATATTTTTACGTGTGAGCAGGAAAATATCATTTTACTGGATCTCAAAACCCGCACTCAGGTGGGACAAACAATGAGCCTGACTGGTTCCATCTCAAACCAGAAATCGGTAAGCCTGGTTTATAGTCCCGATGGCAAGATGTTGGCGTTATCCATAAATACATCAAATGGTCTCAATTCAAGTCCTTCCTTTTTACCTGCAATCAGCCTTTGGGATGTTCAATCGAACACCAGGATTGGACAGCTTGATCTGCCGAACGGGGTAGCTCAAATGACATTTAGTCCCAACAGCAAAACCCTGGCTATTGCAAACTCAAGGGGCCTGTTCCTATTGGACGTTGCAACGGTAAACAGCGCCAACGCCGTGCTCCCGAAAGCAACTTCATCCACAGCCATCACCAGCCTAGCCTACAGTCCAGATGGAAAAATCCTGGCCCTCGGCAATAATGATAGAACCATAACCTTAATGAATACGACCACACTCAAGCTGTTTGGCCAACCATATTCAAACCAGAATAAAAATCAAAACAGTGTGGCAGAGTCCCTGGCATTTAGCCCGGATGGAAAAATCCTGGCAAGCGGGCATAGAGATGGAGGAGTGTATTTATGGGATGTAAGCAGCCAGACGAAATTGTTCGGGCCGCTTTATAACCACATCATCCCCGTGAATGACGATTACCCGGTATTCGATATGGCATTCAGCTCGGATGGAAAATTATTGGTAACGTCAAGCAACGAAATCATATTGTGGAATATGGATCCAGCCTCATGGATAGATAAAGCCTGCAGGCTCGCCGGGCGGGATTTTACTCCCAATGAATGGCAAACTTATATGGGCGACAAGAAATTTGAGAAAACCTGCCCCTAATAGTGCGATTTCAGATCCGAACACCGGATTAATATCCGCAAACTGATCGGCATAACCGTTGAAGAACTGTGATGGGATTCGTGCAATTTCGCCTATACGGCGATCGGTGGGTTGTGACCAGCATGGATGGTTACAATTTAGATTGACATTGGAGTAGAAACCGTATTCCCCCGGGACATGATTAACCTAATTGTTGCTGGCTTTTTCTACAAGGTCAATCCTGACAACTGCTTTATTGGAGTATAAACCATACTTCCATAACGCTACCAATCGAAAACCCGCCTATTTTGGGCGGGCAGCTCCCCACAAACACCCGCTGGCAAGAGTAACAATATCGATTCATGCTTTCAATTCATTTACGCCTGATGACGCATTCTTGGTTTGCTTATGCTGATACATGAGGCGATCAGCCTGGGCGATAAGTTCGGTCACTGAACGGGGATTATCCGGATCGTAGCGTGTAACACCAATACTTAGAAACAACTTGTAGGGGCGTTCGGCTTTCAAATTATGAGTATCGAGATTCTTCTCCAAACGTGAAATTATGATGCCAGCATCATCCGCATTGGCATCCAGGGCAAGAACAACGAATTCGTCTCCGCCAAAACGGGAAAGAATATCAGCTTCCCTAAATGTTTCCAACAATACTTCGGCAACTTCTATTAATGCATTATCTCCTTCAGAATGCCCATACGTGTCATTAATATTTTTCAAGCCATCCATGTCTGTAAAGATCAGGTAGATGCCCCTCTTCATGCGATGGGCCTGTTTGATCTGCTGTTCAGCCAATAGAATAAATCCACGCCGATTATAGATACCTGTAAGTTCATCGGTTATGGAAAGGTTACGCAAGCCTTCCTCGGCACGTTTTCGCTCAATGGTTAAAGCCACCTGGCTGGAAACAAATTCCAGCAAAGACAGGTTTTCCTGTGAAAATTGATACCCCTCCTTGTAATTCTGGACTACCATCACACCAATGATGCGCTCTTCAACCTTCAAAGGGGATCCAAGCCAATTGTATGGCTCAGTACCGACCAGTTCAACTTCACCTTTTTGGACTAAATCCACAAAAACATCATGCGATAGAAAAACGGTGCGACCTTTGCGTAAGACAAACTCAGTTAGTCCACGACCCGGCTTGGCAGGTGATGGCTGTTGATCAAACTGATCAACATAATATGGGAAATGAATTAGATCACTGTCAGGATCATACAAAGCTATGTAAAAATTATCGACCGGGATGAGTTCGCTAAGAATAGTATGAATGGAACGATAAAGTTCATTTATATTATCGTCAGCAATCGCAGCCTGTGAAATCTTGTATATTGCATTTTGAACTTTCTCTGCATATTTCCGCCCGGTGATATCACGAACCGTTACCTGGATAAATACTCTACCATCCAGAATTAATCGATTTAAGCTGGTATCAGCATTAAACGGTTCCCCGTCCAACCTAACCTGGATCCATTCGAATGATTGAGGGTCTCCATCCATGGCACAATTCAACTTTTCGCCAAAATAATCCCCGGAATTGTAGCCATCCGATTGGGATCGAGGTAGGAAACGTAAGAACGGTTGTCCTATGAATTCTTCCCTCAGACATCCAAATATCTGTAAGGAACTTGGGTTGCAGTCGATAATTATGTTATTTTCAAGTAAAAACAAGGCGTCACTGGCAAACTCAA
>Ga0172368_10008668_pt1 | contig 10321 bp, 11 predicted proteins | sample Lak11m_FD_114540 | JGI IMG/M metagenome (GOLD analysis project Ga0172368, IMG submission 114540) | Freshwater microbial communities from Kabuno Bay, South-Kivu, Congo - kab_022012_11m | ecosystem: Environmental > Aquatic > Freshwater > Lake | place: Democratic Republic of the Congo: South-Kivu...
AAAGCGTTGCAGTCAGAAAATAGTAGAGCGGCTTCATACTGATGGTTTGATTAAGTGAGCGGTAGTTTATAAAAGGTAATAATAATCAGACGAGGAAAAAACCTCAAGGCGGCATCGGCCTTAATCAACATCAATCTGCACCTCGTTGCGGCGAAGGAACGGAATGGTCCATGGAGGATCGTAGCTTGCCGCCCTGGGAGCGGAGAGCACCCTCTTCCCTCTCATTTTAAGCCATGCTGCCAACTTTTCGCCATAGATCCGGAGATTACTCTCGGAATGAAGTCCCGAACAGGAGATGACTGCAACCTTCTTCTGGCGGACCTCACGAAATGACACCGCTGGATCAAGAGGTTCGGGAAGCGATGCAAGCGTTGATCCCTCCGGCATCACAAACGACATCACCCAGGAGTTGCCCTGCTTTTCCTGAAGGACCGGAGCCGTCATGGAAAACTTCTGTTTGGAGCGGTTTTTGCCAAAAATATAACCGGCGAGGCGGCTGAATGCCTGACCACTTGACTGGCCGTATCCGCTTTCCACAACCGTTTCAGCCAAAACCATCCCCTCATACTGCCTGACTTCGATCTCCCCCTCTTTCTCCAGCACCGTAAACGGCGGTTCGGCAGCTTCCCGCTTGCCCAGTACCGAACAGCCTGCAAGCAGCATACTTGTCATCACCAATAGTGACCATGAACCCATTATACTCACCTTTCGATCAATGCGGTTAAAACAAAAAATCTCTTATGTAAGGAACAACCACAAAGGCAAAAAGGTTTTGTCAACCCTTTTTGAGCTTACAGCATAGTGCGGCTCCTTTGAAAATAATTGCCTCCAGAGTTATATCTTGGTAACTGAATCCTCTCTTGCAGATAACCGGCAGCAGATAATAATTCTTTCATGACTCTTGCAATGAAAAAAAGGGTGATCGCCATCGATTACGGCACAAAGCGGATCGGCGTTGCAAAAAGTGATCCGCTCCAGCTCTTCGCCCAGCCGGTCGGCACCTTTGACCGTGCAGGACTTTCCGGAATTGTTGCAGAGCTTCTCCGCAGTGATGAAATCGACAAGGTCATTATCGGCTACCCTCTCGGCGGCAGCGGCGAAACAAATGCCATGACAGCGGTCATTGACCGATTCATTGAAGAACTGCTTGCGGAGTTCCCCCAACTGAGGGTTGAACGGGTTGATGAACACCACTCATCAAGAGATGCCCGCCGGATCCTTGCGGCTTGCGGCAAATCAAGAAAGGTGCGGCAGGAAAAAGGGCGAATCGACAGTGCTGCGGCATGCGTGATACTTGCAGGGTATCTGGACTCCTGCAGCCGGTAGATGCTTCGGAAACGCTGGTGTTTTTCATTTAGCTTTTCATAACAGCTTCTTTATCTTTAGGGCATGCAACTTGACTATACCCTTACCCTTTACCATTCATGAGTACTTCTTCACTGCTTGACACGTTCAAATCAACCGGAGCCCTGCTTGACGGTCATTTCAGACTGACATCCGGACGGCACAGCAACACCTATTTTCAGTGCGCAAAGGTTTTGCAACACCCGGAACACCTCGGTGCGGTTTGCAGCAAAATTGCCGCCCATTTCAGCGACAAGGGGGTCGAGACGGTTATCTCTCCTGCTATTGGCGGGATTGTGGTTGGCACAGAGGCAGGGCGTCAACTCGGGGTTAAAACGATTTTTGCAGAGCGCAAGGACGGGGTGATGACCATCCGCAGGGGATTTACTCTTGAGCCAAATGAACGGGTGCTGGTAATTGAGGATGTTATTACCACTGGCGGCTCGGTTGCCGAGGTAATTACGCTTGTCAGGGAGGCCGGAGCCACACTGGTCGGAGTCGGATCGGTTGTTGACCGCAGCAATGGCCGCGTAAAGCTTGCTGACGACCAGTTTTCAGTGCTCTCGATGGAGGTGATCAGCTACGCCCCTGAAGAGTGCCCGCTCTGCCGTGAGAATGTGCCGATCGATGCCCCCGGCAGCAGGGCGAACAAGCAAAACTAACGGCATGAGCGAACAGCTACCAATCAGGAATATTTCATTTATCGGTCTCGGGTTGATCGGCATGTCGCTGTTGCGGGCAATAAAGTTTTCACCGCTTGCCCGACAGAGCAACCTTTTTTTTCAGGGGTTTGACCCGAACTTTACAGAGAGCGACCGCCAAACTGTTGAAGCGCTCGGAGTTGACCGGTTTACCGAAGAGAAGCGTCTGCTCTACAGCGCTGATCTGATCATCCTCTCGGCTCCGGTCGAGATCAACATTGCCCTGCTGGAGGAGATCAAACGGCTTGCGCCACCCTCAACACTGGTCAGCGATGTTTCAAGCACAAAGGGGCTGATTGCCAGCAAAGCAAGGGAGCTTGAGCTGAACTTTATCGGCATGCACCCGATGGCAGGCAAGGAGCAGCAGGGATATCGTGAAAGCCATGAGGAGCTGCTGCATGGCCGGCGCGTTATCCTTTGTGACGACAGAGGGCTGCTTGAGGGGCCTAAAGGGAGATTCCTCGTCAGGCTGCTTGAGTCGGCCGGCTGCACAACACTCTCGATGAACGCAGATGAACATGACCTCGTGGTCGCAAAAACAAGCCATCTGCCTCAACTCCTCTCGACCCTTCTGATGGCTCACTGCGGTGATGCGATCAGTAAAACCGGGCCGGGGTTTGCGACTCTTGCCAGACTTGCCGGAAGCCCCTGGCAGATATGGCGCGACATTATTGCAACCAACAGTGATAACATTGCAGAGGAGCTTGATCGGTTTGCTGCCGAACTTGCTTTACTGTCACAGGAAGTACGCACGCTCAACCTTGAACAGCTTGAGTTACGCTTCAATGAAGCCAACCGGCTTTATCAAACCCTTAAAGAGATGAACCGGTCATGAAATTTGCGATTGTTGTCAATGTAGCAAGGCAGATCGCCCTTGATCTTGCCCGTGAGCTTGCCCGATGGCTCGATGAACGGAGTATCGACTATGTTTTTGAAACGCTTTCGGCAGAAACGCTGCAAACCCGAAACTCCGCCCCGATCGAGGAGCTGAACCGTCAGTGCGATGCATTTATCTCGCTCGGCGGCGACGGAACCCTGCTCTTTACCTCTCATTTTGCCATGACCAAACCGGTTATCGGCATCAATGTCGGTTATCTCGGATTTTTGACCGAGTTCACCCAGGCGGAGATGTTCCCGGCAATCGAAAAGGTTCTGAACAACACCTACTCGATCCATAACCGTTCGCAGCTTGAGGCCTCCTTCCCCATAAATGGTGAACCGGAGCAGTACAGGGCCCTGAATGATGTGGTCATTGAAAAAGGAACCTATCCGAGAATTCCGACATTCGTCATCAGACTTGACGGTGAACTGCTCAGCTCCTACCGGGCGGACGGCATCATCATTGCCACCTCTACGGGTTCAACGGCATACTCCATGTCGGCCGGCGGACCTATCATCGCTCCGAAATCGAGCGTTTTTGTTATCACTCCGATCTGTCCCCACATGTTGACCGTCAGGCCTATTGTCATCAGTGATGAGAAGGTTATCGAGGTCTCTGTTGAGGCTCCTGACGGGGAGTTTCCTCTCAACTGCGACGGCCATCTGGTAAAAATGCTTGATCCCCTGCAAGTGGTAACCGTTAAAAAATCGCCTGAACTTGTCCATCTCGTTGCCAACGAAAAAAGGGATTACTGTGAAATCCTGCGAACAAAACTGCTCTGGGGACGCGAGCATAATTTCGGACTCTGAGCTCCCCGGCCACATTTTCAAATCATTCCGGACCACAAAAATTCTTTATGCGTGACTCTATTTATTTTTATTGTCGTGATCGGTTTGAGTGCAAAAGAGAGATAAATAAATAGAGCTCCCCATGGGTAACAACACTATCAGTTCCACTACACTCCACACTCTTCTTGGCATCTCTGCTGACACGGCGCTCAGCATTGATGGCATGTGCCGCAAAATACGGCCGGTCATCTATCCTGCACCGCAGCTCCCGATTCGCCTTGAAGCGTTCTGCCGTGAGCTTGTTTCTGCAATGGAGGCGCTCGGCATCAAGGTGCTGTCGGAGGATGAGGCCTCGGGCAGTGACGGGAGGTTTACTCCGGGCACCGTTGTTTTTGCTCCGGGCATTTTTCCCGACACGATGCTTGCCATAAACCGGGTATCAACTCTCTACAACAACATCATTGTCGGTATCTACGATGAACCGGCGCCGCTCACCACCGCCGCCCTTCCCCAGGAGCGTCTTGACGCAATTGTCGGCAGACTCGCTCGCGACATGGTGCATATCCTGATCTTTGTAACCGGCCATTCATGGACTATCTGCACCATGAACGGCGGTGTTGTCACCTTCAACACACCCACCCCTTCGGTGGAAGATGTCCGCTCTACTCTGGTGCCGAAGCTTACGGCACAGGTGGTTCCACCACGGCCGGAAGATCTTGACATCGAGCAGGGAACCCTGCGGACCGATACGCCTCTGTTTCAGCTTGCGGGAGATGATTTTGCGCAATGCAGCCGGCTGTGGCGCAATAACCACTGCCTCCTGACCCATACCTCAACGGCAGGACTTGAGTACCGGAGCGACTTTTACAAGCGTATTGTTGCTCGCTATCTCGACCAGCGCAGCGGTATGAGCTATGGCTTCTTTGCCCGGCAGCTTCCGGTTGCAGTGCAGCCGGCAACCCTCTGTGAAGATGCTGTATGGAGTGAGGAGAGTGAGCTGCAGGATGAGGGTGTTGTGCGCATACGGGTAGCGGGTAAATCCTTACTTGTGGCGGTTCCGGCGGTGAGTGTTATCACAACAAGATCCGGGTGCCGGAAAAATCATCTGGACCCCCGGCACGATCTGGTCGAAATCGGTATAAGCGGCGGGAGAGCCTGGCTGAAGACCCCGGCCGGAGTTTCATCATCGGGCAGCGCCAAGCCATCGTTCGACACCCTGACGATTCTGGCCCATGCGCTGGGTAATGCCATTACGGCCAGTATCCTGCTGAAACTCCAGCCGGACGCACTCTTTCCCGCTCATCTCGCCCGTTACGGGGCATCCATGACCCACTGGCATGACTATCCTCATATGGAGATGGTTCCTGACGGGTACTATCTGCATGGGGCGGAGAATCCTCCGGTCTCCTGCTCAACACCCCAATCAGCAGCCTACAGCCTGCTTGGAAAAATAGAGGCTCTTGAACAGGCGCTCGAAAGTAAGGGAGAGTACCGGGGAGATGTACACATTGAACCAAATCACGGCACCAATATTGTCGGTCTGCTCTCCCTTGCGGAAACTGCCGCGATTCTCAATCCGGAAGCGGTTAACGTAACCCGGTAATTCAGCTCCCGTCGCCCGTTGTCATGTTGTTCACCCGGAAAAGTTCAACCCGCCCGGCCCTATTGTTCATCTCGCCCCCATGTCATCTCGCCCCTCTCCATGTCATCTCGACTGAAAGGAGAGATCTGTTTTTCCGGATCTCTTCCAATCAGACTCCTCTCTTCGTTCGGAATGACACATGTGAGAGTTCGGAATGACACAAAACAAGCCCGGAATGACACATGTGAGAATTCGAAATGACACAATAATAGCTCACAAAGGAACGAAAAGGGAGCCCTGAATGAGACTGAACAACGACCCGGAATGAGAACCGGGAATATATCAGGCAAACCGCCTTCAACTCTTCGTTTCAGCTTCCTCCTGTGGTTGCTCGGTGTAGATCCACTTGCCCTGCTGGGCGAGAATGAGTTCGATAATCTCTCTCAAGCACCCGTTGCCGCCTTCATAACCTGCGATGTAGCCGACCCGGTTTCTGAGATAATCAGCACCGTCTATAGGGGTTACGGGAAGACCGGCTTTTGCAAGTACGGCAATGTCGCCGATGTCGTCGCCGATATAGGCACACTCGTCGTCAGTGAGGCCGTGAGCATCACGAACACTCTCGTATGCCTTCAGGAGATCACCGGAATTGAGATTGAGATCGGTTACGCCAAGATTTTCAAGGAGGGGCCGGTAGCTTTCGGCATCCCGTTCCGAGATGACGGCGATTTTCAGACCGAGTTTCACTCCCTCCCTGATAGCGACGGCATCCCTTACCGAGATCGAGCAGAGCTCGTCTCCCCGGCAGTCGAAGGTTATCCGGCCGCCATTCAGGACGCCGTCAACGGGAAAAATAACCGCCCGGACAATTTTAAGCGCCTGCTCTATTCTTGTCGATGGATCGGCCTGTGAAGGCTGCATCCCGAAATATTGAAAACCAGCCAATTGTGTAGTGATTTAGAGTGAATGAAGCGACTGCACGCACCGGTAAAGATGGAGCAGTTGTTTGACAATTGAGCCGAATTCCTCCAGGGCAATCTGAGTTGCAGCATCCGAAAGCGCTTTTGAGGGGTCGGGATGGACCTCGAAAAAGAGGCCGTTTACCCCTGCAGCAACCGCAGCCCTGGCAAGCGGCATCATATACTGGCGCTCTCCGCCCGATACGCCATTGCCTGCACCGGGAAGCTGGAGGCTGTGTGTTGCGTCATAGATGACCGGATAGCCTGATTCGGCCATTTTGGCCAACCCCCGGAAATCAACCACAAGATTGTGATAGCCGAAGCTTGAGCCCCGTTCGGTAAGCATGACCCTCGGGTTTCCAGTTCCGGCCACCTTTGCGGCGGCAAGCGCCATATTTTCCGGGGCCATAAACTGTCCCTTCTTGATGTTGACCGCAAGTCCGCTCTCACCTGCAGCGATCAGCAGTTCGGTCTGGCGGCAGAGAAAGGCCGGAATCTGGAGCACATCAACATAGCGGGAAGCCAGCGTTACATCCTTTGTTTCATGCACATCGGTCAAGACCGGCATCTGATAGCTCCGGCGAATTTCGTCAAGTATTTCAAGCGCCTCAATGTCGCCGATGCCGGAAAAAGAGGAGCCGGATGTGCGGTTGGCCTTGCGGTAGGAGCCCTTGAAAATAAGTCCAACCCCCTGCTCCCTGCTGATGCGCTGAAGCTCTTCGGCGGTTTTCATTGCCATAGCCCTGTTTTCAATCAGGCAGGGTCCGGCAATTATGAGCGGAGTGGAGGGATCAGGAACCGAGAGTGAACCTATCGAGAACTTTTGCACGATGTTACCCGTTATACTTTTATGGCTTAAAGCTCTGTGTCTGTTGTGACTTTGATAATTTAAGCCTTAAATTTACAACAATATTTCTTATTCACACTCCGTAATCAAATACCGGAATACTATGGGTACCGCTGACACGAAACAACGGCTGGAGGAGATAGAAAAACAGCTTGCCAATCTTGCCGAGGAGCAGACCGTCATCAAGGCCCGGTGGGATAGTGAAAAGGAGTTGATACAGTCCTCCCGCACCCTTAAATCACAGATAGAAGAGCTCCGGGTCCAGGCCGAGGAGTTTGAGCGACAGGGCGATTATGGCAAGGTTGCCGAGATTCGCTACGGAAAAATTGCACAGATTGAGCGCGACCTCGAAGAGAACCGCCTGAAGATTGAAGAGAAGAAGGCCTCAGGCGACCTGATCATGAAAGAGGAGATTGATGCCGGGGATATAGCCGATATTGTCTCCAAATGGACGGGCATACCGGTCAGCAAGATGCTGCAGGGCGAACGCCAGAAACTTCTCCTGATTGAAAAGGAGCTGCACCGGCGGGTGATCGGCCAGGAGGATGCCGTTACAGCCGTCAGTGATGCGGTCAAACGCTCAAGGGCGGGGATGGGTGATGAAAAGCGCCCTATCGGCTCCTTTATCTTTCTTGGACCGACCGGTGTCGGAAAAACCGAGCTTGCCCGTGCCCTTGCCGACTATCTCTTTGACGATGAGGACTCCATGATCCGCATCGACATGAGCGAATATATGGAATCTCATACCGTAAGCCGTCTGGTCGGAGCACCTCCCGGCTATGTGGGCTATGAGGAGGGGGGGCAGCTTACCGAAGCGGTACGGCGCAAGCCATTTTCGGTTGTGCTTCTTGACGAGATTGAAAAAGCACACCCTGATGTTTTTAACATCCTCCTGCAGATACTTGATGATGGCCGCCTGACCGACAGCAAGGGACATACGGTGAACTTCAAGAACACCATTATCATCATGACCAGCAATATCGGTGCCCAGATGATACAGGCCGAGATGGAAAAGCTGGATGGAGTAAACCGTGACGCCGTGCTCTCCGGCCTTCAGGATAAACTCTTTCAGTTGCTGAAGCAGCAGGTCAAGCCGGAGTTTCTCAACCGTATCGACGAGATTATTCTCTTTACGCCGCTTACACGCGATGAGCTGAAAAAGATTGTGCTCATACAGTTTGAGCGTATCAGGGAGACGGCAATGCGCCAGCGTATCAAGCTGACAATTTCCGACGCAGCACTTGAATGGATAGCCAATGCGGGGTTTGATCCGGCATTCGGCGCCCGGCCTCTCAAGCGGGTGATGCAGCGCAGGATTACCAACAGAATTTCAGAACTTATACTCTCGGGAGAGGTCGAGGAGGGGGCGGAAGTGGCAATTGATCTTTCGGACGGAGAGCTGACCTTTGCCTGGTCTGCCGCTGCATGAACACAAAATTTCACTTTCCGGGGCCTGCCCTCAGCAGACCCCGGGAGATGATTCATGAACCCTTAACTCTCTTGCTGCAACATCTGAATCCATGAAACAAAACTTACTGACGGTTGCAGCCCTCTTCCTGCTTTTGACGTACGCCTTTCCGGTTTGCGCTTCAGAGAGAACGGACAGCCTCACTCTGAAAATCGGCCAGATGCTCATGATCGGTTTCAGGGGGTTATCGGTATCCGACTCTCCGGGTATTGCCGAAGATATCCGCGAGCACCGGATCGGCGGGGTTGTGCTCTTTGACTATGACGTGCCTCTGCACTCACCCGTCAGAAACATCAGCTCTCCGGCACAGCTCTCTCGCCTGACGCTTGAACTTCAGAGCCTCTCGGAGATTCCCCTTCTTATCGCCATAGACCAGGAGGGAGGCAGGGTCAACAGGCTCAAGCCAAAGTTCGGCTTTCCGCCAAGCGTTTCGGCAGAGCATCTTGGTGAGCTGAACAATCCCGACAGCACAGCCGCCACCGCCGTCCTTACAGCCCGCACCCTGAAATCGATGCATATCGGGCTTAATTTCGCCCCGGTAGCCGATCTGAATGTCAATCCGGCCAATCCTGTTATCGGAATGCTTGGAAGGAGCTTTTCCGGCAATCCGGAGGTGGCCATACCCAATATCCTGCTGACCGTCAGGAGTTACAACCGGGAGGGGGTTATTGCCACCCTGAAGCATTTTCCCGGTCACGGCAGTTCAGCAACAGATACGCATAAGGATTTTACCGATATTACGCAGAGCTGGACCCCGAAAGAGCTTGAGCCCTATCGGGCACTCTTTGCTTCAGGTTATCGCGATGTCATCATGACTGCGCATGTTTTCAACGCCAAACTTGACCCGCTCTATCCGGCAACGCTCTCGAAATCAACCATTGACGGCTTGCTCCGCAGGAAGCTCGGCTTCAGGGGGGTTGTTGTTAGCGATGATATGCAGATGAAGGCCATCGCCGACCGTTACGGGCTTGAGGAGGCTATCCGGCTTGCCATTGATGCGGGTGTCGATATACTGCTCTTCGGCAACAACACCTCATGGGAGCCCGACGCTGCCGCCAGGGCAACAGGGATTATCCGCTCCCTCGTGGAGCAAAAACGGATAACTCCGGAACGCATCAACCGCTCATTCCGCAGAATCATGGAGCTCAAAAAACACTACCTCATCCCCCGCACATGAAAACCATATGCCTTGTCCGTCACGCTAAATCAAACTGGGCCGATGCTCAAACAGGCGATTTTGACCGATCGCTCAACAGTCGGGGTGAGCATACCGCATCGCTTATGGCCGCAATGCTGAAAGCAATGGGAGTAGAGCCCGATCTTGTTATTTCAAGTCCGGCCAACAGGGCAATCACCACAGCAGAGATCTTCTCTGAAATTTATTACTACCCGAAGGAGCTGATTGTCAAGCGGATGGAGATTTACGAGGGACGGGCAGAGCAGATGCTTGATATCATAAAGGGGCTGCCCGAAACTGTCAATACCGCCCTGATCTTCGGTCACAATCCCACTATTACGGAGTTTGCTAATCTGCTCTCGGATTCTCACCTCGAGAGCATGGAGACCTGTGGTATGGTACGGATCAATCTGGAGCTGTCGGGGTGGGATGAGGCGGCTTACGGCAAGGGAAAAAAGGTCTGGTATGAGTACCCGAAGCGTAAAACCGATTAATCCCGTTCCGATTTGGGATCACGGGTCATGAGCTCAAAAATCGCCTGCCGGGCAGGCTTGCGTTCAAAGAGCATCTCATAG
>Ga0172368_10008670_pt1 | contig 10321 bp, 8 predicted proteins | sample Lak11m_FD_114540 | JGI IMG/M metagenome (GOLD analysis project Ga0172368, IMG submission 114540) | Freshwater microbial communities from Kabuno Bay, South-Kivu, Congo - kab_022012_11m | ecosystem: Environmental > Aquatic > Freshwater > Lake | place: Democratic Republic of the Congo: South-Kivu...
ATTTTCTCGGTAGTCAGGATCAGTGAGACGCCCGTTTCCTTATCGCCGTCGAGAATAGTCTGTTGGATAGGGGATGGACCCCGGTGGATTGGTACGAGAGAGGGGTGAATATTGATGATACCGTATTTAGGGATTGAGATAAGCTCTTTTGGAACAATCTGGCCAAAATCAGCCATAATTCCCAAGGCCGGTTTTAGAGAGCGAATTTTTTCCAGTACTTCCGGATCCTTGATGTTGGGAGTCTCGATGACGTTGGCATTTAGCTGATGTGCCAGTTGCTTGATCGGATTGATGATGGACTCTTTGCGGCGTCCGGTCCCGTCAATCGTCCCCGTGATGACTAGCTTGAGGTTGTATTGGGGATCTTTATCGATTGCTTCAAGCGCCGGTAACCCTAAAGTACCGGTGCCGATAAACACAACATCGATCGGCTTGATATGATCGGGCAGAAGAATACCGTTTAGGTGGTCGATCTCGTGTTGTGCTATCCGGCCGAATAAATTGTCTGCTTCGATCTTAATATCGTTGCCATACCGATCCTTGCCCTTCACAGTTACTTTTTTGGGTCTTTTGACTAATATCTCTAAGCCGGGAAATGAAAGGCAACCTTCAACCATGATCTTATTTTCTTTTGAACTCTCAACAATTATTGGATTGCATAGGACAGTCAGCGGGATAGGATCAAGTTTGCTTTCCTTGTCTCCGGCAAACTCAATGGTGATAACCTTTTTGCCGGTTCCTACCTGCGGGGCGGCCAGGCCGATGCCGTTTTCGGCTCGCATTGTTTCGACCATGTTATCAACAAAATGTTGGAAGTCCATGTCAAAATCAGCGATTTCTTCAGTATCTGCTCGCAAGATCGGGTCTTTGTCTTTTTTGATTTCTAGCTTCATTCTGTTGTCTCTCTATCTTTGTCTTCTGATTTAATTATACCCGTTAGGATGCGATTTGTGCCATTGCCAGGCTGAGCTGATGATATCTTCTAAACCATATTTTGGCTTCCAGTTTAAAACCTGCCTTGCTTTCGTCGTTGAAGCCAAGAGTTTGGTCGGATCGCCTTCACGTCGTGGACCGAAGGTGCATTTCATCGTTCTTCTGGTGACTTTCTCGATTTTCCGAATGATTTCAAGCACTGTATATCCCGCGCTGCTCCCCAAATTGATGGTGTCTGATGTCTTTGAGGAGAGAAGATACTGCAACGCTTTGATGTGACCAATTGCCAGATCGACAACATGGATAAAATCTCTGATGACGGTGCCGTCTTTTGTCTTAAAATCATGGCCAAGTATGCTAAATTCAGTGTTGCTTAGCATGCGGTTGATAGCAACAGGGATCAGATGTGTTTCTTCAGGGTGATCCTCGCCCATCTCCCCATCGGGAGAAGCGCCGGCAACATTGAAATACCTTAAGGCAATACTCTTAATTCCTGATGAATAATCATACTTTTTCATAATTATTTCGTCAAGAAGTTTTGTTAAACCATAGACCGACGTTGGTATTTTTAGTTGAGTCATTTCGGCTTGGGTCAAAGCCAGATCGTCATGGTGTGTTCTTTTAATATATGAAGTGTAGGTCTCGATGATTTCGTTAAATAAATCATTTCCCGATAGCATCTTTCCTTCCCATTCACCTTTTAGAAGCGCCGAATTTTTTGGTTTCGCCTCGTCCAGATAAGCTTCGGATAGAGGGAAAGCTTTTTCGTCTGTCGGTTCTCCATATACTGCGGCGGTAGAAGACTTGATAATAAACCGGCAATCTGAGTGAGAGATGCAATCCATGAGGCCGATAAAGTCAAAAACATTATTTTGCAGATACTTTATGGGGTTGGCCATAGATTCGCCGACGGCAATAAAGGCGGCAAAATCTATTACGGCATCAATGGCTTCCTTTTTCATGATTTCAGCTAGTTTCACTTTATCGGCAACTTCGATTGCATAAAACTTGGCCCTCTTGTCTACGGCTTTACGATGTCCGTTTTTGAGTGCATCGACAACAACAACCCTGTAGCCATCATCCAGCAGGGCTTTTGTGGTAATACTTCCGATATAGCCGGCACCGCCGGTAACCAATATTTTCTCTTTCATAACAAATTGACGGGATCTGCATCGATAATGACGTTTTTCAAGCATTTTAGAAAAGCGGTATCTTCGCGATCAATTGTATCAAATTTAATCAGGATATGATATCGATATTTGCTGTGAAGTTTTTCAAAGAAGCACTTGCCTGGGCCGATAAAATCAATCTTCTTTTTCCTCAACAATTCTGCCGTTGCTGAAATTGTGCTCTCTGCTTTTTTGCTATCGGTATTTTCGGCAATTATCCGGACAAGACGGGAATAGGGCGGATATAGAAATTTGCGGCGAGTCGCAAGTTCCCGGTCAAAAAAACCTGAAAAATCATGTTGGCTGGCGGATATAATCGCGCTCGCATCCGGCCAGTATGACTGGATGACTGCCTTGCCCTGTGTTTTTCTTCTACCTGCCCGTCCGCAAACCTGGGTTAGTAGCTGGAACGATTTTTCAAAAGCCTGATAATGAGGCAGATGAAGGCCGGTGTCCGCCGAAACAACTCCGACCAGATCGACATTAGGGATATCCAAACCCTTAGCTATCATCTGAGTGCCTATCAAGATATCGACTTCATGACCTTTCATTTTTTTGTAAATATTTTCATAATCGGCTTTCGAGCGGACGGTTGTGGAATCAATTCTTATTGTTTTGGCATCGGGGAACAGGTGGTTAATTTCACGCTCAATTTTTTCTACCCCCGATCCAAAGTATTTCAATTTTAGACTACCGCAGGACGGACATGAGGATGGCACAATCGATTTAGCATCACAGTGGTGGCAATTCAGGGAGCCGTTATCCTCTCGAAGATGGTAGACCATCGGGATGGAACATTGCTTACATAGTATGATGTGTCCGCAATCGCGGCAGGAAACAAAAGTCGAAGTCCCTCTCCGGTTGAGAAACAATAAAACTTGTTTTTTATCAGCCAAGCACTGACCGATTGCTTTTTGCAGAGGAAGTGATATCGGCGAGTAGTTACCTGATCTTAACTCATTTCTCAGATCGACTATTTCGGAGCTTGGCAAAAGAGTTTCGCTATGCCGTTTCTTCATGGTTAGCAAGATAGATTTACCCTCTTGAGCAAGGTAGTATGATTCAACTCTAGGCGTGGCGCTTCCTAGGACAAGTATCGCTTTGGTTTCTTCTGCCAACTTAGCGGCTACGGCAACGGCATGGTAGCGGGGTGTCTGTTCTTGCTTGTATGAATCATCATGCTCTTCATCAACAACGATCAGCCCGAGATTCTGAGAGGGGACCAGGAGAGCGGACCGCGGGCCGATTAATATATTTTTTCGGCCCACGTAGAAGTCTGCATAGCAATCTGCTTTTTCTGATTTAGATAAATGCGAGTGCATCAGGGCAATCTCTTCGCCAAATATATCTCTAAATCTGGCTAATGCTTGGGGGGTTTGCAGTATCTCTGGCACGAGAATAATCACCTGTTTTTTTTGACTGATCATTTCCTTGGCCAGTCGGATATAGACTTCTGTTTTACCCGATCCTGTCACGCCAAACAGTAGAAATGGTTTTCTCTGATCAGCCTCACTCAAAATCCTATTGAACGCTTTCTCTTGTTCTGGATTTAACTCGGGGAGATTAGCAAGATCACGTTGTTTCTCGGTCGGCATAGCCTTTCTTGGCCTTTTCAGCATTACGGGCAAAAACAAAGCGATAGCTTCGCCAAGGCTACAAAAGTAACGTTCGCTGATCCATCTGGCAACTTTGAGATATTGAACGGGAAGCACAAATTGGTTAGTGATTGAGGAGATTACTTTCAGTTCGGCTGCATCTATCGTCGTGTCATTTCTTAGCGTCAAAACAACACCGCTTACAGACCGGCGGCCGAAGGAGATTTGGACGATAGAGCCGACCTCGATAACTTCTTCTAATTCTTTCGGGACAAGGTATGAAAAAGTGTCGGTATCGATAGTTTTTGTGGCTGGTACAATGTCTGCAATCATATGCTCAATATAGCAGAAAATACGACCATCAATCATATTGCCAGTCAAGCGTATTTATGTTATTATAAACAAATGCAAAAAGATCAATTCACAATTGCGATTGTCGGCCGGCCCAATGTGGGAAAATCAACCTTGTTTAATCGGCTGGTTGGCAAACGGATCGCTATCGAATCGCCGGTGCCCGGCACTACCAGAGATCGCCTGTATGGCGAGACTTCCTGGCGTGGTCAGGAGCTCTCTATCGTCGATGTGGCCGGAGTCGAGTTTGGATCAAAAAAAGAGATAGATAAAAGCACCCAAGAGGGCGTTGAAATCGCTATCTCGTCAGCTGATCTGATTCTTTTTGTTGTCGACTGGAACGATAAAAACAACGAGACCGATAAACTAATTGCCCGGCGCTTACGCAAAGAAGCTAAAAAAGTTTTGCTTGTTGTAAACAAAGCCGATAATATTAAAAGGATTGAAGAAGCAAGTGAATTTAAGCGGCTTGGGCCTTTCAATCTCGTGCCTGTTTCTGCAATTTCCGGCAAAGCGAGCGGTGATCTTCTTGATCAGGTGGTGAAACAATTGGATACTCTAGATGACCGCCACCCGGTCCCGAAGCAAAACATTCGGGCCGACATCAATTTATCTATCATCGGCCGTCCAAATGTCGGCAAATCAACACTTCTAAATACGATTATCGGTGAAAAGAGAGCGGTGGTTTCCGAAATCGCCGGGACTACCAGAGATATTGTAAACGTTGATTTCATGCACAAGGGCAAAAAAATCTACCTTGCAGATACTGCCGGAATCCGCCGGCCGGGCAAGATCGGGCGCGATACAATAGAATCCTTTAGCGTTATCCGCAGTTACCGTGCGCTGAAATCCTCCGATATTGTGATCCTTGTGATAGACGCTAGCGAGGGATTGGTTGCCCTTGATGCCAACATTTTAGGGAAAGCGAAGGAAATGGGAAAAGGCATTGTCCTTGCTGTCAATAAAATCGATCTTATAGAGGAAGACCGCGGCAACTTCATCGCCGTAACACTGGATAAATTGGCGAAGGAATTAAATTTTATCCCTTGGCTTCCCGTAGTCTTTATCTCTGCAAAGGATGAGGAGAATATTAATTATCTTCTCAATCAGGTAGTAGAGGCCGATAAAAGCCGTAAGACTTTGCTTGATCAGGAAGTTTTAGCACGAATCCTGGATGAAGCCAAAAATAGCAACAATCAGCTCATTGGAATAACAGGTCTCAAACAAGAGCGGACCGCTCCTCCAATTTTCAAAGTCCTATTCAAAGGTAGGGAAGCGCCACATTATACCCAGATCAGATATTTAGAAAACCGCATCAGAGATCACTTCCCGATGTCTGGCAGTCCGGTATTTTTAGATCTTATCAAGTCTGGCAAAAAATAGCCCGATATAAGAGAAGTCAGGATAAGCAACTCTTTTGTGCAATTTGATGTAGAAGTGGGGCATCCCCGATCCGATCGGCTTTAATTTGGCAAGCGAAAGCCAAGATCGGCCGGCGATATTTGCTTTGGGGAGAACGCCCCATTCGCGGGAATCAGAAGAGTGCTCGCGGTTATCTCCGAGAACAAAATATTCGTTTTCATGTAGAGTAATTATTTTGCCTTCGTTGCTATAAGCGTATGTTTTGGTATTTTGCGGAATGTAGCTCTCCTGCAAGACTTCTCCGTTGGTACTCGCATTGTTAAAAATAGTGATTTTATTGTTCTCAATCTTTACCTTTTCGCCAGGCAGACCGATTATCCTCTTGATATAATTGATGCTCGGATTGCCGGGATAGCGGAAAACAACAACATCGCCTCGCTGAGGTGGATTGAACCAATAGGAAATTTTCTCTGCAAGGAGATATTCGTAATTCTCATAATTGGGCATCATCGATTCGCCGTCAACGATATACGGCTGGATTGCGAAATAGCGGATAGCAAATGCCAGCGCCAAGACAATAACTCCCGTTTTTAAGAGATCCCAGAGAAAACCAAAGAAATCATTCGTGGGACTGGAGTGGGCGGTGAGGTTGTTGAGCTGCTCCGAATTTGAATCAAACATATTTTTGTCGGGTTTTTCCATAAAACAATTCTATCAATACTTGACATGGCAGGTCAATTACAAGATATAATAAACTAGAAAACAAAGGAGGAAATGTACCCTGTGCTATTTAAAATAGGCAGTCTAAGCATATACACGCATGGTGTCTTGGCGGTGATCGGGATTATCGGCGGCGTATTTTTGCTTGATCGCCTGGCTAAAAGAAACGCCCTCAAGTTTGATTTTCTGATAGATTCAATAGTATATTCGGTACTTGCAGGCATTATTTTTGCCCGGTTGACCTACTACATATTATATTTCGACCAATTTACGTCTTTCAGGGAAATTTTTTATCTCTGGCAGGGCGGGATGGTTTCCTATGGCGGATTCATTGCCGGTGCCCTAGTGTTTGCTCTCCTAATGCGGATAAATCATCAGCCGGTTTCTCGTTGGCTGGATGTCGGCAGCATTGCGTTTCTGCCCGGACTCATCTTTGGCCGTCTTGGAAATGTTTTCGCCGGAGAATATTCGGGTGTGCTGACAAGTTCAAAGATTGCGATCGACGGCGTCATCCCAGTCACTTTGCTGGAAGCAGTATTTTTGGTTATCATCTCGACTCTGCTTCTTATACTCTTTTTTAAAACAAAGCTGAAGCAAATTCCTGGCATGCTGTTTGCCGGCTCACTTTTTCTCTATGGCGGCGGTAGATTTATTATAGATTTTTGGAGAGATGAAAAATCGTTGGCTTTCGGTATTGCTCTAGGTCAGTATGTTTCTCTTGCTCTTTGTTTTCTCGCCGTTTTGTGGTTTATTTTTATTCTAAGGAAGGAACACAATGAAATTATCCAATGAATTTATTACAAGACAAAAGGAGCTGCTTTTAAAGGAAAAGGAGCAGCTTGAGAAAGAGATCAAGAAGTTAGGTTCATACCCTGACTACGGAAGCATTGGCGATGATACAACTGCGCAATTGACGGATTTTGAAAACAATAAATCGATTGAAAACCAGCTTGAAGTCCTGCTAAATAAGGTCAAGGCGGCGCTAAGATCTATCGAGAAAGGCACTTATGGCAAATGCAAACAATGCCGCGAAGAGATAGAGACTGGCCGATTAAAAAATATGCCCTATGCCGACCTCTGCGTTACGTGCCAATCAAAAAATAAATAAAAACCACTTCTTTACTTTTGGTTTGTGCCTGACAGTCATTTTTGAATTTGCGAGTCTTATTTCTTTCAAAACTAACACAATCAATTCCCGGGTCTTTTTTGGCTTAGCCGGATCGAATGCACTTTATATAGTTTTGGCGATAACTGCTGCCATCCTTCTCGGTCTTGTGTTCGCCTTGAGGCATCTTGATCCGCTGCCGCTTTTTTTTGTTTTATCCGGGGTATTGGTCAATTTGTTAGATCGCCTAATTTATGGCGGCTCGGTTGATTATTTAAGCTTTCCGTATCTTCCTGCTTTCAATCTTCCGGATGTTTTTATTATCGCCGGATTGGCACTATCAGTCGCGTCGATAATTTACAAAACACCCTCCCGGTCCGTCGAGGGATAGGGAAGGCGTTTTTATATTGAGATGCCACTTTCTTTAAAGCCTCAAAAGGCTAAAGGTTAGAGTTACCTCGAGACGGCAATAATTGCAGTCGGAGGGAAAATCCAAAGCATTGTTTTAAATATAATAGGCTTATGAAAGTGCTTCAATAGATTACCAAACTTAATCTAATCTACTTTGGGACAACCTAACAGATAAATCCGAATGAATCCTCTTGTTTTGTCATTTCCCACAAAATGAATATTTTTGTGTTTTCTGACATGCTTTTTGCCAAGAGAATTAGTTATTCTTGATCTTGGATAATAATCAAGAGGAAAATGAAAACTTTTAATGATGATTTATCTTTTGAGATATTTGGCGATCAGGTTGTACCAAATGAGCTTATCGACGGCGAGACCGAAATTGGCTTCAGCGATGAACTGCCTATTGATAGTCTTAACAACGACTTTGATTTCTCAAATAAGGCAATGTCGGGGGTGCGCAAGACTTTGAAAAATGAAGATCAAAATACACAATCTGACCCAAAGCTGGCGAGCGATGATATCGACGCAGACTATGGAGATACGGCCAGTGAGGAAGTATCGCTGGCCGATGATCCGACCCCTGATCAGGATCAAGTTGAATCGGTCGCCGAGCCATGGGGATTAACGCAGAAGTATTCAGAAGAGCTAGATATTTCCAAAAAAACCAGAAGACTGGAAAGGAAGCGCCTGAGCGATGAGATAGAGGAATTATCAAAGGAACATAATAAATAAGGAGTTATATTTCAATTTTTGGATTTACAAAATCTATTCCGCTAGTTTATGTGAGGGATGCGGTTGTTTTCCCGGATATCTTGGTAGAACTAATTTTTAATGATGATCGCTGTGTGAAGGCGTTAGCGGACTTAAGGAATGGTGATCAATTTATTGTCGTAACATCGAAAGATCTAAATGCAGAAAGGCCGAGCAAGAGTGATTTTTTTAATGTCGGAGTCATTGGCCGGCTTAAACAAGGAAATTTTGAAACGGCGACAGCTAAAGTTTTGTTTGAATCCGAGAAGCGGATCAAAATTACAAAATATACACAGATCGATCCATATTTTAAGGTAGAAATTCAGAAAATTGACGACGATATGGCGGAAGATGCCAGGACAATCGCTCTCAAAAATACCCTTATTTCAGACATCCGTGATGTCTTGACTAAGGATCGGGGCCTTTCATTTGATGTTATTTTGAAAGTTCTCTCACTGACAGAGCCCAACCAGATCATCAATAATATAGTGCCGGTAATCCAGGGCAGCATTGATCAGAAACAGATGATTTTAGAATCCGTCGATCTCAATGACCGTTTGGAATTAACGTTAAAAATGGTTTCCAAGGCCTTGAAAGTGACCGAACTCGAAGAGAAGGTAATGAAAGAGACACAGGAAGAGTTGAGCAAAAGTCAAAAGGAGGTATTTCTTAGGGAAGAATTAAAAACAATTCAGAAGGAGCTTGGCGACGGCGGACTAAACGAGTATGAACTATTAAGAAAAAAAATTAACGAAGCAAAAATGCCTAAGGAGGCAGAAGAAATCGCTTTGAAGGAGCTTGACCGTCTACAAAAGACACCTTCTTTTTCACCAGAAGTGTCTCTGATGCGCAATTATCTTGATTGGCTTATCACAATGCCATGGAGCAAATACAGAGAGGGGAGCATCGATCTTCATGAAGCAAAAAAAGTATTAGACGAGGACCATTACGGGCTCGACAAGGTAAAAGAGAGAATCTTGGAATTTCTTGCGATTCAAAAGATATCTGGTAAAACCAAGGGGCCCATACTTTGCTTTGTCGGCCCCCCTGGGACGGGTAAGACATCGATAGGCAAATCAATTGCAAAATCCTTATCCAGACAATTTACGAGAATCTCCCTAGGGGGGATTCGTGACGAAGCAGAGATTCGGGGACACCGCCGAACCTATGTCGGTGCGATGCCCGGCCGGATCGTGCAGAGCATTCACCAGACGCAATCAAGAAATCCTGTCTTTATGCTGGATGAGATTGACAAACTGGGCGTAGATTTTCGGGGCGACCCAAGCGCCGCCCTATTAGAAGCGCTTGATCCCGAACAGAATAATAATTTTTCTGACCATTACCTCGAAGTGCCGTTTGATCTCTCGGATGTAATGTTTATCACTACCGCCAATACACTTGATGGCATTCCTGCTCCACTCCGAGATAGGATGGAAATAATTGAGTTTCCCGGCTACTTGCCGGAGGAAAAATTTCAAATCGCCAAGATGTTTATCTGGCCAAAGGTGCTAAAAGCAAGTGGCATTACTAAGACGTATGGAAATTTTCTTACGGATGAAGCTCTTAAAGAAATCATTGATAACTATACATGGGAAGCGGGCGTCCGGAATCTGGAGCGCCAGCTATCGAAAATCGGACGTAAATTAGCTTATCTGATCGCGATGGGGGATTCTGTTCCCAAGACTGTCGATACCGATGAGCTTGCATATTATCTCGGGCAGCCGACAAAAGAAGTATGGTCAAAGGAAAACAAGGATGAAATTGGTCTGGTGGCCGGATTGGCGGTTACGGAGGGCGGTGGTGAGATACTTTCGATCGAAGCTTCGGTTATACCGCAAGGGGACGGCAAGCTTCTTCTCACCGGTCATTTGGGTGAAGTCATGAAAGAATCGGGACATGCCGCAATGACATACGCCCGTCGCCGA
>Ga0172368_10008675_pt1 | contig 10317 bp, 8 predicted proteins | sample Lak11m_FD_114540 | JGI IMG/M metagenome (GOLD analysis project Ga0172368, IMG submission 114540) | Freshwater microbial communities from Kabuno Bay, South-Kivu, Congo - kab_022012_11m | ecosystem: Environmental > Aquatic > Freshwater > Lake | place: Democratic Republic of the Congo: South-Kivu...
GATCATTGCGTCGTCATTGCTGATGCTCTGAGAGATGAAGTGGTAGGTCGCGGCGTACACCCTGAAAGGATTACGGTCGTACCCAACGGGGTGGACTGCCGCCGCTTCACTGCTGGTCCGCCCGATCCAGAGCTTGCTCGAAGCCTAGGCCTTCAAGACTCCATAGTCATGGGATACATAGGGTATTTCTTCCAATACGAGGGTCTGGATCTATTGTTTCAGGCGTTCACCTCCCTGACTAGTGAGTTCCCTGAGCTGAAGCTGCTCTTGGTGGGCGACGGTGAACTCATGGCTGTGCTCAGAGGAATGGCAGAAGACAGAGGACTTAGGAATCGGGTTGTTTTCACCGGCAGGGTAAGCCACGACCAGATACTGGACTACTACCGCTTGTTCCATGTTCTTGTGCTGCCGCGGAGGCTGGGTAGAGAGTCTTCCCTGGTAACCCCTCTTAAGCCGCTGGAAATCATGGCCATGGGGAAGCCGCTTGTGGCCAGCGACGTCGGAGGGCATCTCGAAATTGTTCAGTCGCGTGTCAATGGACTGCTCTTCAAATCTGACAATTTGGACAGCCTTGTGGAAGCATGTAGAATCGTGCTCAGAGATGATGGTTTGAGACAGGAGCTGGGCCTGCGAGCTCGGCGATGGGTTGAGGGTAATCGAGACTGGAATGTCCTTGTACAAAGGTACGTTGAACTATACGAAAGATTGTCACGCCGAAAAAGGGAGGCCTAGAATTGTTCGCGAGCGTCCTTTACGACAAGCGCTCTCACTGTCGGCTTGGCAAAATAATTTGGATGGGGCGCAATGGTCGCATGGGTGAGACCTTGGAATACAGCGACTATATCCGCGCCTTCTTCGCACCACGGGCACATCCCCATGAGTTGAAAAACATGTTCTCCTTGTTGGCCTCGCATATACACTGTGTCGTCCACCATGGCCGCAATGACGCCCGTGTCCACATCGCTGATCCAAGCGCGAGCACCAGGGCGCTCCTCACCGCTCCATAGGCCTGTCACTGCGGCAACAATTATTACTAGTAGAAGCCGCTTAGCCCTCGACGGTGTCATTCCTCACCCTGTTTGAATGGCCTGCCTCTCTTGAGCTTTCCAAGCGTTGCCAACACCCTGAACCCGGTAGATTTTTCCAGAGCGCCCGGACTGTCGAATGTGTAGTCGAAGAAATGCGCTGTAAATATGATGCCCAGAGCCAGTGGAACCGAAAAAATAAGGGCGGCAAGGAAAAAGAGGCCGGTCTTAGGGAACACTGGGACAGTTGGTACAAACGGCCGCGCAAGGATTTTCACGTCCACTAGCTTCTGGCGATTTTCGACATTGTCCATCCTGGCCGCTTGGGCTCTGTTTACCATCTGTAGGTACTGTTCTTTAGCTATGGTTTCGTGGAGCTGAAGCACCCTAGCGTCTTCGGTCTTGGCCAATAGTAGCCGCATCTCCTCAAGCATCGATTTCTTGTTGTTTTCCAGGGTCGTTTTTTTTGTTTGCAGGATGGCTAACTCGCCAGCTAGAACGTCTTTGAACTTGTTGGCCAAGTCCCTAGCTTGATCAGACGCCGCTCGGTAGTCTCTGCTTTCGGCCGTGAAGATTTCTCCTACCTGCAACTGCTTCTGTTCAGCCTGGAGGAGTTGCACTGCCATGACATTGATGACGGTGTTCTCGCCGCCCCTTTGCATACTCGGGCTGAGCTGACCGGACGCCATGCCTCCTGACTTCATAATGTCCATCATCTTTCCATACTGACTCAAATTGGAACTTGCATCTAGGAGAGCATCGTCAACAGATTTCATCATGGATATGAGTTCTTGTTTTTGCCTCTCCGGGAGCGACAGATTCCACCTCTTTCGGAATTCCGTCAGCTCCTGGCTAGCCCGGTCATAATTCTCTTTTGTTTCCTTGACCTGTTCCGCGAAGAACAGTTCGGCCTGTGGAAGTGAATAAACCTTGAGATGATAGGGTATATATTTATCAAGGAGCGTAGTCAGGATCTTTTGGACCATGATAGGGTCTGGATACCGGAGCGACACGTCTATCACTTTGGATTTTGGAGTTGGGATGGCATTGAACTTGGCCAAGAGAGACTTAGCTACGTTCCTGATTCTGTCGTTCTGGTCGCCAGCGGCCGAAGGCGTTGAACCAGGCGCGGGAGAAGCCTCTCCGAAGAGAGAGCCAATTTCCTGGTTCAATCGGGGAAATAGACCGGGGCTGGCTTCGCGCAGCAGTTCTGGAGCGAGAGCCTTAACTGTCTCGGCCCAGAGGTCCAGGCTTCTTAGGATCTCCATTTCCGTATTTAGGTCCATTTCTTCGACATTGAGGTTTACTATCTGGGAAGGACCTGTACCGGGGGTGCCCGTGAGAAGAGACGTGGTATCTTTCTTGGCTGTCACAACGATCTTGCCGGCAGTTTCGTAGCTCGGGGTCATCAGGAGGCATGCTATAAGCACACTCAGGGGGAAGAGGATGACTACGACTTTGAGGATCCAGATTCTCCTATAAATAATGTTAAGTAAATCTCTTACTGTGAAATCATGTTCCTCATTCATCAAGAACCGCCTTTTATATGGAAATTACGTTTTAATTGTGACTGCGTTCTTACCATCTACATGCAGCGGTGCGTATCAAAAACTAGCTAATAAATCAATATATTTCTACTATCCTTTTCATTGATATTTCATGTAATAGTTTAATATGGGCGACTCCGGTACTCTGGCCGTTCGCGCGCAGCCTTTGCGCTCGCAGGTATTCTCCATTTGATGCACTTCAAAGCGTCGTTAATTTGTGAGTTCTTGGTGTTTACGAGAATGCCCTTGACAGCCTCATGTACTGGCGATAGGTTAAGGGTAGAATATAAGAGGAATATTTGTCGTCGCGTTTTTCTCTATTGGATAAGCCTAAGGGCTTTCCACTACTCTCCGCTGCTTGTCAAATAACCTAGGGCTGGCGGAAATCAGGAGCGCGCTCATGTTTGGGTATGACTCTGCTGCGGTTGTTAGTGGTCGCAGCAGCGCGGATGGTGAGGTCGGCGGCGACTTTCGAGCCGAAGGACGGGAATACCTGGAAGCGCCCCTCCTGGTTTACGAACCATCATGCCCTGACAACAGAGGCTGGGTGCACAACATATCCGAGCATGGGCTTGGCGTCGTGGGCGTGCAAGCCCGGGTGAACGAGATAAAGAGGTTTGTTATTCAAGGGGACGAGGCGATTCCTGTAGAACCATGTGAGGTGCAGGCTGTTTGTCGCTGGGTAAAGCCCTATCCTTTGGACGATGATTTCGACGCCGGATTTGAAATTGTCGCGATTGCCCAGGACGATTGGAACAAGTTGCTAAGTCTTGTACCCTCCCTAGAAGTGGATGAAAAGCTAAGGAAAGAAGAGCGACACAAGGTCGAACCGCCCCTGCCGATATTTGAGGTCGGCAAGCAAGAGCAGGCTGGATACTTGGTTGACATATCGGAGCATGGCTTTCGCGTTATGGGAATGCCGATAAAGCTAGGACAGAGGAAGAAACTTGTCTTCCAGATATTCGACGGGGAATCGACTCGTGGTGTTGAAATAGAGGCCTTGTGCCGGTGGCTCAAGCCAAGAGACCCTGACGAGGATTTTGACGCAGGATTTGAGATCATAGAGGTCTTGGGGGAGAGCTTCAAGAAAATCGTCGCCCTGCATCCCAAGAGACCTCTCAGGTACTGATTTGAAGGTTACAGACTGGGTGACCGCCCGATGATGAGAGGCCTCTTGCCGCTCTCTACAGGTTGAATCTCGTTAACTTTGTCCACCACCACGCTTTGTTGAGAAACGTTCAGACACTGTGCAATCTCTTCCTTTATGCGGATGTCTAAAGCCCTCGATACTTCGGCGCGCGGCACTATCCTTACCCTCACATAACCGTTTTCCTCGACTAGGATTTGCGCTTCCCTAATCTCTTCTGCATCATAAAACGAACACGAGGAGACGGGGGAGATCTCGCCTGATTTCTCATCTCGGAACACGATGTCAGAGGTCCTGCCAATGACCTCGGCTAGGGTATCTGATGCCCTGCCGCAGGGGCACGGGTCACTTCCTTTTATGGTCAGATCCCCGGTCCTGTATCGTATGAATGGCATGGCCGTGTTCCATAGACAGGTGCCCACGATCTCGTAAAAATTGCCCCTGTATGGTACTAACTCGACAATCGCCGTCTCCATCTGTATATGGTAGGCGCGTACGTGTGAGCATTGGAGGGCATAGGCCACAAATTCACTCTGGCCGTATCCATCCACCACTGCCGCTCCAAAACACGCTTCAATCCTCTTTTTCATATGCGGATAAAGATTCTCCGATGACGTGATGATGTATTTTGGCCGAGGCGCATCATAATGGTTCTCTGAGAGCCATTGAGCGATTGTGTAGATGCTCGACGGCCATCCCCTGATGAACGTGGGTCGGTATTCAGCGAGAATCTTGACTACTTGCTCTACGTTTTCGTTGTTCGGCTTTGCCAGCGATATCCTTAGTTCCTTTGAGCCCGATAGGTACTTGAACGTCTTGCCGGAGGTATTCAGGGGCTGACCTTTGATGACCGCTACTTTGTCCCCCCGTTTATATCCCAACCAAAGGAGATGGCGCATGGCTTGCGCCCTCTCCACGGGAATCGTCGTCTTATCAAAATAGAAGTACAGGGATGGTCCGGTACTTCCGCTGGTGTGGGACATCTCTCTATCGAAAGGCGAGACGTTGGTAGCTACAAAATCATTCGAACGAGTTTTTATGATGTCCGACGTCAGGAATGGCATTTTGGGGAGATCTGAAATTGTTTGGATTTCAGACGGTTTCAACCCATGTTGATCGAGGACTTCCCGGTAGTACGGAACATGTTCGTAGGCATGTTTTATCAGTTTTGAAAGTCTTCTATTCTGGTACTCTTCAAACATCGTCCGGTCCCACGATTCTGACTCTTGAAAAAGTTTCAGCATATCTCGATATACTTTGCCGTATATTATGGAGGGCGGAAGCATGTTATATCCGGTGTGCAGAAAGTCTCTAAAGGGGAACGAGGAATCTCGGACGAGAGATTTGATGAAAGCTATCACGAAGGCCTCCTTGCCGGGCCAAAATGAACGGCTCCGCGGAGTCGAGTTAACTCTTCTTCAGTGAGCATCTTAAGCAGCAACACAAGGCCGGCGTACAGACAACCCGATATTCCGATATTCAGGAAGAGATTCAATCCTTGCATTAGATAGGTCGTGGCCCCCATCACTAGGCCGGCTACCGCAGGTTTGGCGAGAATGGCGAGAAGTGGCATTTTGAAGAGAAGTTTTCTAATCGAGATATATTGGAGGTGATTCAAGATGACGAGCGTGAGTGATGCAGACAGCACTGCCCCCAGTTCAGCAAAGTATGGGATTAATAGCCAGTTGAACCCAAAACTCAAAACCACCGCCGAGAAGTTTATAAGCAAATCAACGCGCTGGTTGTTGGTGGCTATCAATAGCTGGGCTAGAACAAGGACCATGCTGTACGGCAGCATAATAAATGACAGATATCGCAGTACAGGTCCGGCAGAAATAAACTTCGCCCCGTAAACGAGATCGATGATCTGGTCACCGAGCACGAATGTTCCGGCCACCAGAGGACACACACCTATAAAAACATATCTGAGAGAATTGATAGCGCCCTGTCGAAGGTCATGGCTACCAGAGCCTGATTTCTTTGCCAGAAAGGGCAGGACAGCAAGAGAAAAACCGAGAGGAATGGTCTCACACATGTTAATTATGCGACCTGCTGCCGAGAAGATTCCCACGGCCTCGATACTTTGAAGTTTCGAGAGCATCACCTCGCACATGTTGAGATGAAGGGTGGAAAATATGGCAATCCCTGCAAAAGTGGGGCCTTCCCGAGTGAGATGTCGCCATATATCCTGTCTGAATGACCACCCGGGTCGTCCCTCGATTTTCACATAGAAGCGATATAGTAGAGAAAACCCCAGGAATCGTATGATAGTTATCAGGGCGAATATGGTAACAATACCGTGTCCCAGCAGCACCAGGGGGACGCACACCAGAACTCTGAGGCCGTTCTCGAACGCAAAGCCCGCTGCTACGAACTCCGACCTCTCCAGCCCTCTGAAAATAGACTCCAAGTACCTGATAGCCGTTCCTGGAATAAGGGCAATGGAGCAAAAGAAGGCACCGAGGACCACCGCCTCTTCGTAGCGCATCACGTGTATCACCGCATTCATGACCATCAGGCCTACCAGAGAAGAAATGAAGCCGAAACCTAAGGAATTCACAAAAAACAAGTGGACATTGGCAGGATCGCGCGACACTTCTCGGACCACCAGGCTTCCCAGTCCAAGAGACGATATGGTGGTAAATATAAGAGAATAGGATAGGAGCAACGAATATTGGCCAAGGCCCTCCGCTCCTAGATAGCGAGAGATCACCAAGACGAGGATAAAACTCAAGAAGGGATTGATGGCGTTGGGAACGGACAGCGCTAGTGTGTTCTTCAGCAGGCTGGTCCCCGCCTTCATAAAAGCATCCTCCCAGCTATTTCTTGGCCTTGCGCGCCATCCAACGAAACCCGTGGCGAAGGATAGCACCCGGACTGCCGTCAAAACGGAGAACAACCTCTGCCATCCGCTTTAATAAATCCTGCAGAGAAGACAAAGATGGCCTAAGGCTCGAAGGATTTGACTCGGTCCACTGAACGTATTCGCGATAGCTCAATCTTATGCCCCTCATCTCAGGTGTGAGCAAGTCCAGGAGATGCTCAGTATCTACTACCGAAGCGAGATCTTTCTTGTAATGGGACACGATCTCTGCCGCACAGTCCTGGAGTCCCCATATTTCATACAAGCATGCAAGCTTAAGTAGCAATAGCGCTTTATCAAGGTGTTCTGCTTCTGGGGAATTCTGAATAAAATCCCTAAAATAGAGGGCATCACCCCTTAAGATTTGCCCGTGGGTAGTCTGCCCTGGTATCATACGGCCCGCTTCGTCACGAATATCTGAGACAAAGGGAAACGGCATGGCTTTTCGATTGTATCGATAAGAATCCATGTCAAACAGGAAAAAACCTCGTTCCGTTAGATACTCGTGGATATCCACAAACGTGTAGCCGCACTGCCTAGATTCTTTTTGGAACCAGACTTCCACGAGCGCGCCAAGGGTGTCAGGGCGGTTAAGAGTTCGTCCCGCGCCCTGAAGTACCTCTAGATCAGCGCCTTCGCAATCGAGTTTCAGAAACTGCACGGACTCGACGCCGGTATCCGCAAGCACGGAATCCAACTTATGAACTTGGATTGACTCAGTACGAAGCGTTTTTAGATTGTCCCCCTCGAAAAACCTTTGAATGAATTGGGTGTCGCCGCTGCACAGACCGCTTGAACCAGAAAAGGCGGCCACGTAAAAATCCTTGGTCTCGGATCGCGCCCCAAGGGCGTATGGGAGATATGTGACATGGGGAGGCGCTGCATCGTTAAGTCGCTTGCACTCAGCGGGATCCGGTTCGAAGCCAATCACCACCAACTGGTCACCAAAAGCATTCCATGCCTCCTCATAACCACCCCGCGCCCCCACGTCAACTATAGTCACGGGTTCCCTAGCAAAGAGGCGTTGTCCCGCTAAGTGACTCGTCATTGCCGGTTCTGTGTGCATTTGTAATAAGGGCATCGGGGTTACCAACGTGTCCGCATAGTAAGAAGGCTGATTTATTATTACCCCAAAAAACGCTGACCGGAAGCACCTGTTGTTATTTTTGTTTCAGGCATCTCCGGTCAGTTAGTGAATCAGAATGTTCGTTTCTTTTTAGATTCCGGTCCAGTCTTTCTTATTTCCAAAGGCGAGCCATAACACGGCTGTCCCGACTGAGACCAGAAAGAGTATCTCCATTTCCCTCACCTCCGGAGTCTGAATTTACTCACTGTCGGGGCACTGTGTCAATAGAAATCGGATGATATTTTTGCGAGGATGAAGAAAGCTGCGCACGTTTTTTAGAGCCGTCCTCCCATGGAGTGAGCATAGCCCGTGAGTTCCGCGTAACCACTCCCTTTAACCGCTTTACCGTGGTGGCTGCCGCGAAGGTTGACAGCTCCCTCCCAATATACGACTTGCGTGGACCTGCTCGCAGCCAATTCTTGATGAGATACCGCCGGCGTAACCTCCAAAACAGTGTCCGTTCCCTTCAACGATATTATCCATTCTGCTGGGTAGAGCGCGTCGGTTACATCGCTCTTCCACTTACCCTTGGGAAGAATTTCGATATCTTTTCCTACTAGGTACGCAGAAACGCCTTCCGGAGACACTAGTGTGCCGAAGGCCTTCTCAAGGGTCCCATCCTTTTTTCGCAAATGAAACACCATAAGGTCGGTTCCGTCATCGAGTTGCAGACTGAACCAATCCCACCCTGCCTGATCTTCCGTGAGGATGCTCGACCCAAATTCGTGATCCATCCATGCTAGACCGTTTACCGTATATGCCTTGCCGTCAAGATTGATAGTCCCATTCGCTGCAAGCCTTGTATAGGAGTAGTAGTGAGACGCCTGATTTTCGTTTTCTCCTTTTACGCTGTATCCCTTCTTGCCGTGCAGCGTTATGGGTTTGAGGGCGGTGAGGATTAGGCTTATTCCTACATGCCCTTGCTCCGCGGCTAGAGAAATTTTGTCGTTCTCACGTTTCACGGACCAGTCTCGCACGCGTACGTCGAGGTCGCCTTGAGCGGCGCCTGCCAGATTGGGTCCCTCCCGAGAAATTATGTCGAAGTGAAAGAATCGGTTCCCAGTCTTGTCTGTGAGTGCAAAATGAGCTGGATAGAGGTCCCGCGCTGTCCAGCTTGAATCAAGCGCTGGACGCTCGGCAGCGAGACTCCTTCGAAAAAAGGTAAGCTGAAAGCCAAAATCTCTCTGCGGAGACGTGAGGTTTCCCGTGAAATACCACCACTCGGTGTGAAAATCGGAGTGCTTCCCGTGGTCATGGGGAAATTGCAGCACCCGGTTGGGGTCTGCCTGCAAGAATTGATCGGTGACCCTTTCTCCTAGAGCGCTGCCGACAGTCAATAAAACGCACGTGAGTATGAGTAATATGGAGCGCGTCACCCAACCATCCCCTGGGGAGGCCAAACCTATCGTATGTCGAGAGCAGAGCATCTGTGAAATTGCCAAGACATATGTATCATTGGAAATACGAGCCTTTACTAGCTGCTAGCGTTATTACGTCAGAATCTTTATAGATCGCAGCAAGGCATCCACAGCTTTGAACGACGCCGCTTCAGTAGAGATCTTAAGCAAAGGCTCACCTCTCAAATCCAAGTCCACAAGGGCTTCATCATACGGAATAATTGCTTCAGGCGAGTAAGGGAGTCGAGCGATCTCTTTCTTAGTGCCCTCATGAAGACCTTCCATGTCTCCTTCCACGCGGCTCAAGACAAGGTGTTTATGGTGAATCCGGCCCCCTAACTCTGCGACGAGTTCCGCAATCCGTGCTATGGTCCGAAGGCTCCGCGGGGTCGGATCTGAGATAACAAAGAGATGATCCACCTCCTCTTCTGTCCTACGTGACAAATGCTCCATGCCGGCTTCGTTGTCCACCACCACAAAGGCGTAGTTTGAGGTGAGCTTAGAAATGATCTCGCGGAGAATATTGTTTGCCATGCAATAGCAGCCTGACCCCTCTGGTCTGCCCATGGACAAAAAATCGAAGTCTTTAGTTTCTTCTATCGATGCCTGGATCTGATACTCCATGAATCGATCCTTGGACATGCCTCCAGGAATGTCATCCCCCAGCTTCCGGACATCTTCCCGCACACAGCCGACGCTGCGCGGTTGGGGAAGCCCCAAGACTTCATGCAAATTCGAATTCGAATCCGCGTCAATGGCCAGAATAGGCTTCCTACCTGCTTCGATCAGTGCCTTGATCATCAGCGCTGTTATGGACGTCTTGCCTACCCCGCCTTTGCCGGCGACGGCTATGGTTGTACCCATAAAGGCTCCTTTTTTCATTAACAGACCGTCACCATTCAATGACGATCGGTGAGACTTACGCTTCTGCTCTATCCTCGCCGCAAACGCGCTTGTGACACTTTGGGCACGAGACGACAGACCGCCCACGGCCACAGCGCCTCAACTTCGTGTAAGAATAATCATTCATTCGACAATCGCCAGCGCGGCGTCCCTTAATTCTCTTATATTCAGTCATCGTGTGTTATTGAAAAGACCTTTGAGCCTCTTGCAAAAGTCTTTTATGGGTAATAGTGCGGTTATGGGGTCGCGTCACGGGCAGTGCTGTGATAGGGTGAGTTTGGCAAAAAAACCACTTTTTCACAGGAGATA
>Ga0172368_10008676_pt1 | contig 10317 bp, 11 predicted proteins | sample Lak11m_FD_114540 | JGI IMG/M metagenome (GOLD analysis project Ga0172368, IMG submission 114540) | Freshwater microbial communities from Kabuno Bay, South-Kivu, Congo - kab_022012_11m | ecosystem: Environmental > Aquatic > Freshwater > Lake | place: Democratic Republic of the Congo: South-Kivu...
ACACCCCATAACTTTCGAGAATATAACCCGAAAGCAAGTACATGTGAAAGTGAAAATGCACTGCCTAAAAAATATTAAAGTACCTGTGGGCGTTAAACAAAAAATTGGAAGCCCCGGGAGGGATTTGAACCCTCGACCTAGAGATTACAAATCTCTCGCTCTGCCAGGCTGAGCCACCAAGGCTTACGGAAAGGCTTTCGCCTTTAAGGATGGAATTAGACTTAAAAGCTTCGGTACTTTATCAGGCTGTATCGAAAATAATTACAGGAATGAATCCTGAATTATCCACGTCATCGGTATCCAAGCCGGGAGGACTACAGAAAAGACCGGATCCATGCAGAATATCAGCGTCATCTGCATTCGAACCCTGAAAAAAGAAAATTAAAGGAAACGAAATGCAGCTTATCCATTCGCAGCCCCTTCCTTCAACTCCCTTGCCAGCGCCTCAAGCCTCTGCGGTACATTCTTTTTGCTCCCAATAATATTCACGAAAGCCGACCCAACGATAACACCATCGACTCCAGCACGTATGATCTGTGCAGCCTGGTCGCCAGTTGAAATCCCAAAGCCGACAGCTTTTGGCGTGGTTGTCTTAACTCGTTTTATAAGTTCACCCGTTGAAACTGCAACATCGGCACGTGCGCCGGTAACGCCAAGGCGCGCCACGAGATATATGAAGCCTGTTCCCTCCGCCAGTATATGTTCCATCCTGCTTTGCGTTGTAGTGGGAGCCACGAGGAATATAAGGTCTACTGCATTTTTCCTGCAGCTCTGCAACAGGTCGTTAGATTCTTCAGGCGGCAGGTCGGGGACTATTATCCCGGATATTCCAGATGCTGCGCAATCTTTAACGAATTTGTCAAGTCCCCTCTTAAAGATCAGGTTATAATACGTCATCACGATCAACGGAATATGAAGCTTAAGCGATGAGATCGTCCTGAAATAAATATCAGGCGTCATGCCGCCGTCAAGCGCTCTCTGGATGCCCGCCTGTATTGTCGGGCCATCGGCAACAGGATCTGAGAACGGAAGTCCAAGTTCAATTATATCGGCGCCTCCGCGGACAAGGGCTGTCACGTATTCTTTTGTTGCCTCAGGCGTCGGGTCCCCCGCGCAGATATATGCTATTAATGCCCCTTCCTTTCTTGCTTTAAGCTGGGCGAATTTTTCTGCTATTCTCATTTTTTCATCCCCATTACTGTCTCAAGGTCTTTGTCGCCCCTTCCTGAAATGTTTATAACGACGATATCCCCAAGTTCCCCGGAAGCTGCCGCTTTCTTGACATAAGCGACAGCATGCGATGATTCAAGAGCCGGGATTATGCCTTCGAGCCTGCACAGGTCATGAAACGCATCAAGGGCTTCGCTGTCCATCGAATAGCATGGTTTGAGCCGTCCAATGTCCGCAAGATATGCAAGTTCAGGTCCTACGCCTGCATAATCAAGTCCTGCTGCGATTGAACTTGATTCAAGTATCTGCCCGTACTTATTCTGGAGCACTTTTGTGCGCATGCCGTGGAGTATGCCATCTTCACCCTTACACAGCGTGGCAGAATGAAGCGCCTCTTTATCCGTTGTTTTCATGTCGCTGCCACCGGCTTCAACTGCGAAAAGGTCAACGTCTTCTTCCACAAAAGGATGGAATATTCCCATTGCATTGCTTCCGCCGCCTGTGCACGCCACGATCGAATCAGGGAACCTGCCTTCTTTTTCCAGTATCTGCAAACGCACTTCTTTCCCGATGACGCTCTGGAAATCACGCACCATTGTCGGGAAAGGATGGGGCCCGACGACTGAGCCTATCATGTAATGAGTTGTCTCGACATTTGCCACCCAGTCGCGCATGGCTTCATTGATGGCATCTTTCAAGGTCTGGGAACCGCTTTTTACCGGGATCACTTTTGTTCCCATCAATTCCATCCTGTAAACGTTCATGCGCTGCCTCACGGTATCCTTTGCGCCCATATAAACTTCCGTGGGTATGCCGAAAGTTGCCCCGGCCATAGCGCAGGCAGTGCCATGCTGACCTGCGCCCGTTTCGGCGATTATCCTTTTTTTCCCCATGTATCGTGTAAGAAGACCCTGCCCAAGCGTGTTATTTAACTTATGGGCGCCGCCGTGTACGAGGTCTTCGCGCTTCAGGTATATCTTGACGCCATACTCCCTGCTCAAATTCTTCGCGAAATATAATGGTGAAGGGCGTCCTGCAAAATCTTTCAGGTAATGATCCAGTTCCTCATTGAAAACGGCGTCATCTTTGTATTTTTCATAATATTCAATAAGCTCTTCAAGTGCCGGCATCAATATTTCCGGAACGTATTGACCGCCATATTTACCGAATTTGGTTGATGTAAGTTCATGTCTCATAATCTCAATTATCCTGCTCCAATGCATGTACTAATTCGTAAGTCTTTTCGTAAATATTTCCCTGCATTATAGATGTTCCCACGAGTATCGCATTTGCACCAGCATCCATCATTCGCAGGGCATCATCTGGTGAAGATATCCCGCTTTCGCTTATAATTATCCTGTCACTGATAATGGGCGCCAGTTTTTCTGTTGTCGTTATGTCAACCTTCATTGTCGTTAGATCCCTGTTATTTATGCCGATTATTTTTGTTCCTGTTGACATCGCTTTTTCAATTTCATCCTGGTTATGCACTTCAACCAGGGGCTCCCTGCCTGAGGATATAGCTTTATTTACGAACTCATCCAGTTCATCACCGAGAATCCCGGCGATAAGAAGGATCAAATCGCTTTCAACTTCAGGTATCTGGTTCTCATGTATTATGAAATCTTTTCTCAGTACCGGTATTTTGACTTTTTGCCGTACAGATTCCAGGTTTTCGATACTGCCTTTAAAAAAATTGGGTTCAGTAAGAACTGAAATCGCTGCTGCGCCTGCTGATTCCATCTGTTGGGCGATTTCTGCCGCTTCGGGGGGAGTAACATTCCTGATGAACCGGGATGGGGAGGAAGGTTTTACTTCCGCAATCACAGGAATGAGTTTATCCTGTCTTTTTTGATCTATGTATTTTTTGAAGTCTCTTGATATTAATTTCCTTTTTTTTATCGGTGAAGGAATTCTTTTTCTTGTTGATTCTATTATTTCATGGATTATCTGGTGCATAAATATCATTGCTATTGTACGTTTTAGTACATTGATGTACATTTATGTTCATTATATTTAAGGATTTTGTTTTTCTTTTTTCGCGGCAAAGTGAGATTTACTCAGAACCAGGTACTTTTGAGGTACTATCCAGTTGTCGAGCCATCGACCAGAAGAGCAGCCTGGCTTGCATGGCAATGATACCATTAAAGAAACGCACATTTAATTGACTGTTCTGACTGTGTTTACAAATATTAAATGAAACGCTTTTATAGTTTGTAAAACCCCTTAATTAAGGGGCTCTTAAAAGCGGGAACTCAGGAATTCCGATGGATTAACCAAGAGATGATATGTATGAACTTCCGTCATGATATTGTTATTATAGGGGCGGGTCTTGCCGGGCTTCGGGCGGCTGTTGAGTGCGTGGAGGAAGCGGATGTCGCAATAGTGAGCAAAGTCCTTCCAACGCGCTCCCATTCAGGTGCAGCCCAGGGCGGGATAACAGCCTCGATCGGCAATGAAGAAGAAGACCACTGGGAATGGCATATGTTCGATACTGTCAAGGGAAGTGATTACCTGGCCGACCAGGATGCAGTGGAAATAATGGTCAGGGATGCTCCCAGGGTTATCTATGAGCTTGAGCATATGGGCGTTCCATTCAGCCGCAATTCAGAAGGGAAGATAGCACAAAGGAACTTCGGAGGCCATACCAGGGATTACGGGAAAAAACCTGTAAAAAGGGCCTGTTATGCCTCGGACAGGACCGGAAGGGTTGTTCTTGACACATTATACGACCAGTGCCTGCGGCATCAGGTGAAGTTCTACCCTGAGCATTATGTCCTTTCTCTTGTCCGTGAGGAAGGGAAGTGCTCGGGAATGGTGACATATGACCTCTTATCGGGCGAACTAAATCTCCTTGAAGCCAGGGCTGTCCTCATTGCAACAGGAGGATGCGGCAGGATCTTTAAGACAACATCCAACGGATTTGCATCTACCGGGGATGGTCTCAACCTGGCGCACAGGGCAGGGATCCCTCTTATGGATATGGAATTCGTCCAGTTCCATCCCACAGGCCTGTATCCTCTGGGTATTCTCGTGAGCGAAGCGGCAAGAGGAGAAGGAGGGATCTTACGGAACAACAGGGGTGAAAGGTTCATGGAACGATATGCTCCGACAGTAAAAGATCTTGCGGCCAGGGATGTGGTATCAAGGGCGATCCTTACGGAAGTTCAGGAAGGCAGGGGTTTTGAAGGAGGTTATGTGCATCTTGACCTCACGCACCTGGGAGAGGAAAAGATAGTTGAGAGGCTCTGGGAAATAACCTCTTTTGTGAGGATATACCTGGGCATCGATCCCGTACATGAGCTTATCCCGGTTTATCCAACATGTCATTACCTGATGGGAGGTATTCCTACCGATACGGATGGAAGGGTCATACAGGTCGAATCCGACGCTATCGTAAAAGGGTTGTACGCAGCGGGGGAATGCGCTTGTGTATCCGTGCATGGCGCAAACAGGCTCGGATGCAATTCTCTTCTTGATACGCTTGTGTTCGGGCGAAGATGCGGAATCGCGATGAAGGAGGATGTTTCAAAAATTGAACATCGACCTGTGTCCGGCGAGCCAATGAAAAGAGCAAAACAGATGTTATCGGGCTTGCTCGAGCATAAAGGCAGGGAAAACCTCGCTGCGGTCCGGCGGGATATGCAAACGCTGATGATGGATCATTGTTCCGTATTCAGGGATGAGGAAAGACTGAATAAAGGACTTGAAGGTATCAGGTCACTTAGAAATCGCTATAGTGATATAGAGATAGTGGATAAAGGCTGGAATTTCAATTATGAACTTATGGAAGCTATCGAGCTGGGGCATCAACTTGACCTGGGAGAGATTATACTTCTAAGCGCCCTCCATCGTAAAGAGAGCCGTGGGGCCCACTTCAGGGAAGATTTCCCTGCAAGAGATGACAAAGACTTTTTAAAACATACTCTTGTGTTCCCGGCCAGGGAAGGACCTGAGGTGAGGTATAAACCCGTGAAAATAACACGATTCCAGCCTGAGGCGAGGGTGTACTGATGATAATGAAATTTAAAATCTTTAGATATGATCCCGCAAAAGACGATGAGCCACATTACCAGAGTTATGAGATAGAAGCTGAACCGCAAGACAGGATCCTTGATTGCCTGAACAGGATTCGCGCCAGAAAGGATCCCACATTGTCTTTCAGGATGTCCTGCGGCCACGGCGTGTGCGGGTCGGATGGGATGAGGATAAACGGCATGAGTTCTCTTGCCTGCCAGAAGCTTGTCAAGGATTTTCAGGAAAATGAGGAAGTGCTGATCGAACCTCTGCAGGTTTTCAGGGTTATAAAAGACCTGGTCGTGGAAATGGAACCATTCTTTGAAAGATACAATTCCACCAGACCTTATCTTATCACAAAATCTCCCGCGCCGGATAAGGAAAGACTCCAGTCCTTTCAAGAACACAAGATTTTCGATGATGCCATCCGCTGCATCCTGTGCGCCTGCTGCACGGCTTCATGCCCGGTCAACCAGGACAAAGCCACAGAAGCATACGTCGGCCCTGCCGCGCTGGTCCGGTCATTCCGGTATCTTTTCGATTCAAGGGATGAAGGTTCAAAAGAGCGGATCGCTCTGCTGGACAATAAGGACGGAGCGTGGGGATGCCAGACAAAGTGGATGTGTACAAGAGTGTGTCCCAAAGAGATACCTGTTACGAAAGAGATCTTTGAAATAAAGAAACGCATATTAGAGAGAAAGAAAGAAAAAAATTGACTCAAAAGGACAGAAGAATAGCTTATATTTGCAATAGTTATTTATTTTGATATGGAAATATTCCAGATTGACGAAAATCTATACCAGAGTTCGATGATCGATGATGTGGAAAGAGCTAAGATGTTCGATGCCTGCATCGACCTGGCGGGCGGCATAGATCCGGATGCAAGCGATTTTAAAATTTATTTGAAATGGACAATAGAAGATGCAGGATTGCCGGATTTAGACATTTTGAAGCTCATTGCATCTTTTGGATATGATCTGGCTTATAAAAAGAAAATGAAAGTCCTTGTTCATTGCGAACAGGGAATTAACCGGGCAAGTTTGCTAAATGGCGTAATTTTGTGGATGAATGGAATGAGAGGCCAGGAGATCGTAAATCACATAAGGAGCAAAAGACCCGGAGCCTTATTTAATCTGAATTTTGTAAATTACCTGTTAAATTTGAAATAAAGGAGTATCTATGGAAAAAAATAGTAATGAAACTGTCGTGTTCACCATTGGACATTCCACAAGGGTGTTAGATGTTTTCATCGACCTTTTACAGGCGCACTCCGTTACAATGGTCGTAGATATACGAACAGTTCCACGCTCAAGACACAACCCTCAGTTCAATAACGAAACATTACCCGGTAACCTTCGCGCCGCTGGCATTGGTTACATGCACATGCCCGGACTGGGCGGCCTTCGCCACGCACGAAAAGACTCTCCTGATATGGGCTGGCATAACTTATCTTTCAGGGGTTTTGCTGACTATATGCAGACAGAAGAATTCCGGAAAAATTTAGATGAGCTAATAGGTATTGCAAAGTCAGGACAGATCGCATTAATGTGTGCCGAAGCCCTTCCCTGGCGCTGTCACCGCTCCCTTATTGCCGATGCGCTTTGGGTCCGTGGCATCAGGGTTGAGCACATAATGAGCAGGGATCACCGTTCACCCCATAAGCTCACGACTTTTGCACAGGTCAACGGTTTGCTGATCACATATCCACCCGTACCGGACTTATCGGTATAGATGATCATTTTATTGTATCTCTCTTGGTAATTGCTTTGATAATATATTTTTTATTTTAAGACGCATCCCTGCAATTCTCCCTATCATTACTCCTGCAAGAATACTATATGTGAAGGCGGTGAGAATAGAACCATGTATCCAATGCCCGAAAAGCCATGCTCTTGATACGGAAAAAGCCATGTAAAACAGCATTATAATAATGCCAATCGTGTCAAAACGGGAAACAACTTTTGCGCTCTCTTCATGCCAGTGGATGATAAACATACGAGTGGCAATAAAGCCAAGAAATAATCCCAGGAGAAATCCGCCAAGAGAGAGCTCGATGCCTATAATACCTTCCAGGATTTCATAAAGCATAAGCCCTGTCAGGATGATGCCTATCACGTAAAAAATCCTTATCCTGAAAATGAGCTTTCTGTCTATATGTTTCTTTTCCGGACGCTCTTTAAAATTCAGGGAATTTAAAATTTTCTTCAAGAAATTTGCGGTTTGCATTTACTCTCCTATTGTTCAAACCGAAGGGCATCCACCGGATTCATCTTTGCTGCCGATCTTGCAGGCGCAACGCCTGAGAGCACACCCACAAATACAGAGAATGCAAGCGCAAAGATAATAAGCTGGGGCGTGACAACCGCGCTCAACCCCACCGCGGATATCATGACTGATATCAGTATCCCAAAAATTATCCCGATTATTCCACCGACAAACCCGAATAAACCGGATTCCATAATGAAAAGTTTCATAACTTCATTATCTGTAGCTCCAAGAGCCTTGAGTAATCCTATCTGTCTTGTGCGTTCCATGACCGACATGAACATGGTATTTGCTATCCCAACAGCGCCCACAAGAAGCGAAACCGCCGCGATCGCGGTCAGGAACAGGGATATGGCCTGGGTAACACTGCTTATCTGCTGCTGGATTGATGCGAATGCAGTGACTGTAAAATCCCTTGTTCTTGTATTAACATGCCTTGACTGCATGAGCTTCTGTATAATATCCTCAGCTATTTTGCTCGCCTGCGATTGGTCGGCTACTTTTACCATAATGGAATTAAATATGTTCCTGGGTATACTTTCAGTTATCACATCACGTGCATAATCCACAGGCATATATACCGAATTATCTCCTCCTCCGAAACCGCCAGATTTGGCGAATATTCCCACTATCTTGAAAGTCTTTCCCCCTATTGTAATTGGCCTGTTCAGGGTGATCGGCTGTAAAAAAGTATCATGAGCTAAAGAATACCCAATAACCACCGTGTTTGAATCGCCTGGCTGAAGATACCTGCCGGCTTCAAGCTTCGTTGTGACTATGGAACGCCAGACTGCGGTGTCAACGCCGGTTATGGATACTGAGGTCTTCTCCGTTCCCAGTATCATATCCGACCTTCCTGAAACCATGCCATTTACATATAGCACGCCTTGAACCTGTTTTATGGCGTTCAGGTCTTTATCCGTGAGATTAATGGTGCCTGAAGCCGCCCCCATTCCCCCAAAACCATTAGACGCACGCGAAAAACCCGGAGTGACCGTGATCAGGTCAGCCCCAAGATTGCCCAGGTTAGCCTGTACGCTTTCCTGCAAGCCCTGGCCTATGGATATTATGGCTACGACCGCAGCAACCCCTATCACGATACCGATAACAGTGAGCCAGCTTCGCATCTTGCTTTTCTTAACATGGCTCAGGGACAAGGTGAAAATATCTAACGTTTTCATCGTTCAGCCTTTATTTCCTGATCAAACCGGATATCTTCTTCCTCTGCCAGAATACTATTATGATCACGACTACCGCAATTGCCCACACTGTATAATTCGGACCGCCTGTGCCTTTGGCCTGCGCGGCTGATAATTCTACGGCAAGGTTCTTTGCAATAGTATGTCTCGTTCCGCTTGTATCGGTATATTGTATCTCCACTTCAAGATCGTTCCCTGTTCCGGCTTTTTTTGTGATCTGGAATATTGCAGAGGTATAATCACCCGGATTCAAATTACCAAGCACGGAAGTACTGCTTCCCGTTACCGAGAAGTTAGCCTGCCGGGGAAGGCTGACGGCTACCGCACTTGCGGGACTTATCCCGATATTGGCGACATTTAGCGAAAAAGAGCCAGGAGAGTCGACATAGCTTATATCAAAATTTGTTATTCCCGCAACAACCAACCCGATGATATTTTCGGTTGAATAATTGTTCTGTCCTGTGATCTTTACGGGAATATTATAAACGCCAGGTCTTGCAGCGACATCAACCGCCAGGTCGAATGTTATATTTGCTACATCTCCTGCCTTTAAACTACCCAATGAAAACTGTTTTCCTCCTCCAATGATTGAAAACACCGGATCCGTATTGACAAAATTTATTTCAACTACGCAATTCTGTACCGTTCCTGTGCCGGTATTCTTAAATGTCAGCGTTTCGGTATTCTTGCTTGTCGGCGCCACTATTCCAATAGTTGAATTAATAAGCATTATCACGGGCTTTCCCCTGATGGTCAAGATCTGGTCTTCAAGCTTGGTAGTCGCTGTCATCTGCTGATTAGGGCTGCCTGTTTGCAATCCTTTGTATGTAATAAGAACATTGAAATAATAATCTCCTTCTATTGCGTCAGGATTTACATAGATCCTGAACTTTGCAGTGCGCTGATCGCCCCAATCATTTATAGTTCCCAGGGAATATACATCGTCAAGGACCGTTACAGCATTAGCAGATGCACCTTCTTTTGGTACAAGTTTTACTGTAACATCTTCCATAAAGCTGCCAAATCCCATGTTCTTTATCGGTACATAGACATAAGTCGTATCTCCCGGATATACAGGTGCATTTTCAGTCACGAGATAAGAAGCTGCTAATGAAACCTGCGCCATAAATAAAGTCGATACGATAATTAAAATTAAATAATATTTTTTCATTTTTCACTCACGTACTATTTTTCCGTCCAGCATTTTCACAACTCTTCCTGCAGATCCTGCAATTTTCATATCGTGTGTTATCATCACTATCGTCAATCCCTCGCTGTTTAAACGTTTGAAAACATCCATTATTTCGCTTCCTGCTTTTGTGTCAAGATTCCCCGTAGGCTCATCTGCAAGAAGAATAGAAGGACCTGTAGCCAGCGCCCTTGCTATTGCTACTCTTTGCTGCTGTCCGCCGGATAACTGGGAAGGAAAATGTGATCCGCGTTCACCCAATCCAACAATAGACAGCAGTTTTCTTGACGTTTCCTCTATATCGCTCTGTGGAAATTCATGGATCCTCATCGGGAGCTGGATGTTTGCTATTGTTGTAACCTGACCTTCCGAGTTTCATAGGCTACATATCAAAAAGTTCCTCTTCCATACCCAACTTTTTCAAAATCTCTTTTTGTTCTTTGGTGAAAACTGTAAGCTTTTCAATTTCCTCTCCCC
>Ga0172368_10008681_pt1 | contig 10309 bp, 13 predicted proteins | sample Lak11m_FD_114540 | JGI IMG/M metagenome (GOLD analysis project Ga0172368, IMG submission 114540) | Freshwater microbial communities from Kabuno Bay, South-Kivu, Congo - kab_022012_11m | ecosystem: Environmental > Aquatic > Freshwater > Lake | place: Democratic Republic of the Congo: South-Kivu...
AAGCGCTTAACTTTTCGAATGATTTTTGCTTCTTTCGTGGAAAACACCTCGACCGTGTTTTCCCCACCTACGGAGGATTCAAACTCCTCCGTAGGCTATAAACCTACATTTTCAACAGAGCCGGATGAAAGCCGGACAATCACTTCGACTTGATCAGATGCACCAATCCGTCGATGCGCTTGTCGAGGTACGCATGATCCGTCTTCGTCTCCAGCGTGCGTTGCAAATCCTGCACGTCGGATTTGAGTTGCAGGGACTGGCCTTCCAGCGAGTGCAGGATGCCTTCCAGTTGGCGGGCTTCCTTGGATAGGTTCTTCTGGAAGCGCGCCGTGTTCTGCAACAACAACAGGATGACCAGCACGCTGATGCCCATCAGTCCGATGGTCAAGCCGTCCAGTTCCGCCATTGCCTTCACTTCAGCTCCACGCGAATCTTGGAATTGACGTCGCCCAAGGCGACCTGCTTGTCCTTGAGCATGATACGGCCCGTTGCGGAGGCCAGCATCTGTTCGGCCTCCTGGTACGACGCCTTGCCTTTGGCCTTCGCGCGCAAATGATCCACGTTGGACTGGATCGAATCCATGTCGTGCACCAGGCCTTCGGCGCGCTGGCGCATCCGGACGAACTGCACCTCCAAATCGGTGGCCGTGCGGTAGACGTAGACGAACAAGATGCCGGCGATGACGCCGATTAAGCCAGCTAGGTACGGGACGAATGGCAGGGGGTCGGCCATGTGAAACAAAAAGACGGAAAACGCGCTTAAAAGCTTGACGGAGCCGGTCGAGGCAAAACCCGGTCGGAATTGAAAGGGAAAGCGCAAAGGCGGCCAGACCCGCGGAAGGGAAATAGCGCCTTCAGATTCATCCATTGGAATCACTCATCATGCAATCAGGGTTGGGATGACTCATCACCAGGCGACAAAAGCATGGACGGCGGAAGGTAAATGGCTTTTGGAAAGCCCGGAAGACAAAATGGACCCCTCCAACAGTCACCATCGAAATCCTTTAAAACCCGTAGCTGCACCGTAATGGAGACTGCGGCCACAGGCCGGGGGAAACGCCTGTTCCCATCCCGAACACAGAAGCAAAGCCCCGGTACGACTCGTCCAGTACTTTCCTCTGGAAGGGAACGCGGGTTGCTGCAGTCACTCTTCTTACAACCCTTCAGCCGGCGGCTTGAACCTGAAGACAAAAGAAATCCGAGCGGCAAGACGAACGGAAGGCCAGAAACGAAGATTCGAGTAGGACAAGCGCCGCTCCAATTTCAAACCCGAAAGCTCGATTCGGATGACTCTTACGGCCTTCGGCTTCGCCCCTCGTCCTCACCTTCCAAAGCCTTAAAAAGCATCTTTGACACCATAAGCGACGCAACTTATCCCGTATGGACTAACCCGCTTGGGTTAGGAGGGGCTGAACATTCATGGCATTCGAAAAGAAAGACATCAGCAAGGCCGTCGAGCAGGCGCTTTCGCAGAAAGGCGAGCGCAAGTTCAAGCAGTCCCTCGACGTGGCCATCGCTTTCCGCGACTTGGACCTCAAGAAGGCCGAGAACCGCATCAATTTGGACATCGTCCTGCCGCACGCCCCCAAGGCCAAGAAAGTCGCCATCTTCGCCGACGGCGAACTGGCGTACCAGGCCAAGAACGTCGTGGACCTCGTCATCACCGGCGCCGAAATCGACGCCATTTCGAAGGACAACAAGAAACGAAAGGAACTGACCGATTTCCGCTTCTTGTCCGATCCCAAACTCATGGCTTCCGTCGGCAAGACCCTCGGCGCTACCCTGGCACCCAAAGGCCTGTTGCCCAAGCCGTTGCCGCCCGGCGCGAACCTAAAAGACGCCGTGGACCGCACCCGCCGCTCCGTTTCCCTCAAGACCAAGCAGTTGCCCGTCGTTCACTGCATCATCGGCAACGAGCAGATGACGCCGGATGACCTCATCGAGAACGTGCAGACCATCATGGAAGCCGTGCTCAAGAACATTCCCGAACACCAGATTGCCAGCGTTTACGTCAAAACCACGATGGGCAAGCCCGTCAAAGTGGGGGCGCAATAATCATGTTGAACAAGGACAAGAAAATCAAGATCGTGGCCGACCTGCAGAAGCAGATCGAGTCATCCCCCATCATCGCGGTGGCGTCCATCAAGAGCCTGCCGTCCCGGCAGTACGGCGCCATCAAGAAAAAGACGCGCGGCAAAGTCAGCGTCGCGTTCGCCCGCCTCTCGCTCATCCGCCGCGCCATCCAGGCAAGCAGCCGCGCCGCCGAGCTCAAGCCCATCGAAGACGCCATGGGTGACGGCCGCGTCCTGCTGTTCGCCGACTTGGACGCATTCAAGCTGTACAAATTGTTCAAGCAGAACAAGTCCAAGACCGGCGCCAAACCCGGCGCCATCGCGCCGTCCGACTTAGTCGTGCCCGCGGGCGAGACGAACCTCGCGCCCGGCCCCGTCCTGACAGAATTGAAGCAGGCCGGCATCCAGGCCAAGATCCAAGGCCCAAAAGTCGTCATCACCAAGGACGCCGTCGTGACCAAGAAGGGTGACGCCGTGTCGGAATCCGCGGCCAAGATCCTGTCCAAACTCGGCGTGGAGCCTTTCGAAGTCGGCATCCTGGTTGAGAAAGTCTACGATCACGGCACGCTGTACGAAGGCGGCGTGCTGAACATCGACGACGAAGCCGTCATGGCGCAATTGTTGCAAGCGCACCAGGAAGCGCTCAACGTGGCCGTCTTTGCCGAAGTGTTCAACGACGTGTCCACCCCCGTCATCCTGCAGAAAGCCGAGCGCGAGGCGCTGGCGTTGCAGAAGACGGTTGAATCCAAGGCCCCCGCACCCAGTGCGCCGGCGGCTTAAGACGCTCATAGGAGGAGATTTGCGATGAAAGACGTATACGCTGCCTTGCTGTTGCACAAGGCCGGACAGACCATCAACGAAGCCAATGTTGCCAAGGTGCTGACGGCCGCGGGCGTTCAGGAAGACGCGACGAAGATCAAGGCCCTCTGCGTGGCGCTTGACGGCGTCAACATCGAAGACGCCTTGAAGCAGGCCGCCGTAGTTGCCGCCGCCCCCGCCGCAGGCGCTGCCGCCGCTCCGGCTGCAGAGAAGAAGGAAGAAGTCAGCGAAGAGAAGAAGGAAGAGGAAGCCGCCGCAGGACTTGCGAGCTTGTTCGGCTAATTCCGACGTTCCGAAAACCCTTTTTCTTTTTTCCCTTTCTTTTTGTTTCTTCTTTTTGAGGCCCCGATAGCGCGAGCCTTCTATAGTTCTTTGTTTTCAAAACAGGACAGCGTCCGCTCGGCACGTTCAACCCTGGGCGAATGCATGCAGCGCGACCAAGATAGGCTAAATGCAACAGCGTAACTGCGGAAATAAAGCCGGGATAGTCAACCTGGCGAGCGTTCCAGCCAGTCGATGATTTCACGTCGAGCTTTTTCCAGCGCTTCGGAGTGCATGGAAGAGCCCGCTCCCAACTCCGGGTCGCGCAGTGCCTTTGGATGAGCGAAAAAATCACGGAGGAAGGAAAGGAAGCGCGCCTGCAAGACAAGAGGAATCGAATCCAGGGGTTCGGGTCGCGTCAAACCCCGCTGAACGCGCACGTAATGGGATTCAACGACCCGCCTATGGTCGTTTTGCCGGCGGTGTTCGTGCCTCCAAAGATAGAGCGGAAGATGCGAGTCGAGCTCGTTGATAGCCAGCGCCAATTCAAAACTCGGGTTCGACGGATGCGGCAAATAGGCCATATGGACAGTGTAGCGCTTCGCTCGCACGCCCGAAGGATGAAAATCGTCGGAAAAAGAAAAGGCGACATGGGGTACAGGAACGCCTGCATCCGGATTTTGGGTGAAGGAAACGACCGGCCGCGGGATGCCTTTCGTCTCGATGTGCCGAGTCAACTCCTCCAACACAGGGCCAAGGCGACTGGTCCGAGGCAACCGCAAGCCCATCTGCCATCCATCCAATGCGTCTTCAGCCTGCCGAGCTCTTGGCGACTTTTCCAGCCGAGGGTCGCGGCAGCGTGATGCGGGGCTGGTTGATGGGCGGGCGCACGCCGATGGCGTAACCCAGCAAGGTGCCGACGGCCTGGCCCGTGTGCGCCAAGGCGTTGAGAAGTTCTTCCGCCGCCTCGATGGGCAGCTGCTTGCTTTTCTTCCACTCGTCCTCGACGCGCTTGCGTTCTTCCTTCGTGCCTTCTAGCCAGGCCTCGCCGATGAGCTTCATCTCGGCGAATTCCGGCTGGTACGTCACGGTGTACTCGTACTGAAGCGCCAGGTGCTCCGGCGTGGAGCGGACGTCGCGGACTTCGACGTTGACGGCCAGATTGTCGAATTTTTCGCCCGTCATGCGTTTGGCGATGACGGAGATGACGCGTCCGCCGCGGATGTTCAATGCCATGTCTTCAAAACACCTCAATGAATAGCAGACCCGAATCCGGGAAGCAGTGCACTAAGCATGGAAAACAAGGTTGAAAAAACCGTCGGAAAGCCGCTGGCCTTCAGCCGTCCGCGTCACAATTCAATACTCTGGCCCGGCTGCAGCACGTGCGGCTGTGCGCGGCTGGACGTCTTGACGCGCTTGGCAAAGTCGTTCGCATCCGCCTCGATCTGGCCGAACGTGTCAAAATGCATGGGGATGACGTGCTTGACGCGGATGCGCTTGAGCGCCGTGATGGCCGCGAAGACGTCCATCGTATACGTGCCGCCGATGGGCAACAACGCCACATCCGCCTCGATGCCGGTCAGGCCGTAAAAGTCATACGTGTCGCCCGCATGGTACAAACGTTGGCCGCCGCAGCCAACCACGAAGCCAACCGGATAGGCCGACTTAGGATGCTGGGCCGGCACCACGCTAACTTCGTAACCGTTGACGGTGAACTTCTCGCCGACTTTGACGCGCATCTTGAGCCGCTCGGCAACCGGAATCTGATCCAGCGCGGGGGCGGGGCCGATGACGTGCGCTAACGTCCTGCCGACGATGTCCGCAATGGCTTTTCCGTCGCAGTGGTCGAAATGCTCGTGCGAGATGAAAACCGCATCCACTTGGCGAAATTGGGAAGGTGTTGCTGCGGAAGGCACGAGGCGTTGGTTGTCCGAGCCGAACCACGGGTCGAACAAGAAGCGCTTGGACCCCATCTTGGCAAAGAAGCCGGAATGGCCCAGAAACGTCAATTCCATGGATAAAGCGGGCAGAAAGCGGCTTAAATAACTGACGAAGAAGGGGGCAAGACAAGAAAGCTTGAAATGCCGCAACGTCGTAAGACCTTCATGTTCCACATCGGACCTGCCGGCGTGCCCCTCCGGTCGAAAGAACGCTCCAGCCTTGCAGGCATCCAGGTCACCGCCGACTTGGGCATGGACGCGATGGAGTTGGAATTCGTGCACGGCTGCCGCATGAAGGACGAATCCGCTGCCGAGGTCGGGGCGTTGTCCAAGAAGTGCGACGTGTCGCTTTCCTGCCACGCGTCCTACTACCTCAACCTGCTCTCGAACGAGCCGGCCAAGCTCCAAAAGACTCACAGCGAGCTGAACCGCACCGCGCAGGTGCTGGACCTCGCCGGCGGTAAACGAATCGTGTTTCACTCCGGATTCTACCAAGGCATGGATTCCAAGAAGGCCTACGAGCGGATGAAAACGGAGTACAAGACGCTCTCCGGATTCAACACCGACCGGGGGCTGAAAAGCGTGCTGGCGCCGGAAGTGACAGGCAAGAAAAGTCAATTCGGCTCAGTCGAGGAGCTTTACGGATTGGCCGAAGACATCGGCTACGACAAAATCCAACCGGCCATCGACTGGGGTCACGTGCATGCCCGAGACAACGGCGCGCTGAATGCGCCGGATGACTTCCGCAAAGTCCTGGACACCGTCGAGAAACACGTCGGAAAAGAAGGACTCAAGACCTTGCACTGCCATGTGGAGGGCATCAATTACACCGAGAAAGGCGAGCGCAACCATTTGCGCATCACGGAAGGCCCGCCGGATTACAAGACGCTCGTGAAAGTCCTCAAGGAGTACAAATGCGCAGGCACCTTGATCTGCGAAAGCCCGGCCATGGAGGACGACGCGCTCATTCTGCAGAAGGAGTGGCAGCGCGTCAGTGGCGCCTAAATGCCGTGCACGACGAGGCCATTAATGCCGAACGCCTTGTCCAGATGCGCCACGATGCGTCGATAAGTCTCTTGCGGGTGCGCAGGCGGCAGTGGGTGCGCAAGACTGATCCGATTCAAGTCCAACCGCAACACCCTCGTCTTTTGGACGGCTTGTTCAAGGGCCTGCGACATGAGGAACTTCACAGCCTCCTCATTAAGGTGCCCCTCATTCTCCTGCATGAATTTGGCCAGCTCGTCGTCAGGCGAAAACGTGAAGTGACCGGCGGCTACTGCTTGAGCGAAAAGAGCACGGAAAGGCGCAAGGTGGGAAATATTCGCGAATTTTTCATCTTCCTTCGTCGGGAGGGGAATGTCCATGCGGACACGGTGCTCAATACCGGCATCCTTGTGAAGGCCCAGCGGTTCGGCATCGTGATGGACCTGCAACGGAACGCCCAAGCCCGCGATGAACGTGTCGCGATGCCGCAATAACTGCGGATTCCCACGCGGAAACGCCGATTTCAGAAGCGCCATCAACTGGTGCTCGGTCGGCGCAGGCTCATCTTCGGGTCGTGCATACTGAAGAAACAAATGGCCCTTGGAATTGATCCGGAAGGAAAAAAGTTCCTGGGCAGTGGAAACCGCATCCTCGGCGGGATTGATACGGGTCTTAAGACGGGCACCTTCGGCCACTTCATCCGCCTGGTGATGCCATTTGGCCCACATTCGGAGGTAGGCATCTTTCATCGGAGCAATCCGGCCCGAGCTTGCGAGCCAAGGCGTCCGGCCAGGAAGTTCCAGTGCATACGCGGACAGCGGCGTGCCGGAAATGCGATCGGATAACGAGTATCGGTGAACCACAACACGCTGCGACGCCATGTTCCTGAAAAAGGAACACAATACATAATAACGATTTTGGGCCCAAACAGGTATTGGACGATGAAGACGGCACAGCCCTCCGGCCGTCCTTCCAAAGGCGATTCTGCATGGCATCCGATTCCAACGAACTCAAGACGTCCGATGCGGCCAAAAACCAAGGCCTGCCGCCGCTTTACGTCGGGATTGCCGTCGTGGCCTTCCTTCTGGCCGTCGGCGGGGCGTACGTCGTCATGAACCAAACCCCGGCTGGCCAGCCGACACCCGGCCCGCAGGCCTCGCCGTCCGCGAACGTCCCGGCAGTCACGCCCAGCCCTTCCAGCAATTACAGCTTGCCGAAAGAAGCCGAATTGACAGGCATTGCCGCCTGCCCCAACGATGCGCAAGTGCCAGTCCTTCTGTTCACCGACCCGTACTGTCCGGCGTGCGTCCAGATTGAGCCGCAAGTCAACGCGTTCTACGACAAATACGGCCCGAAGACGGACGTGCAGTACCGTTTCGTCTCGACGCATTCCCATTCGCTTGAACAAGCCTACGGCAACGACGTAGTCTACCAGGCGCATGATTACATGACCTGCGCACAGGAGCAAGGAAAAATCCGGTCCTTCAAGGATTGCTTCTACGGGACGCTCCCGTACAAGGACGGCGACTTCATACCCCTCAACAGGACCCAGTTGGACGCCTGCGCGGCTGACGTCGGCCTTGACAAGGCGGCATTGGACGCCTGCCTTCCAGGGGCGCGCCAGAAAGTCGTATCAGCCATCAAGGAAGCGGCGGGTTTCGGCGGCGGATCGTACTTCACGCCCATGGCCGTCGTCAACTGCCAGTACCGCGTCAACTCAGCCCAAGCCGAAAAGACGTATTGCGCGGTTTCCGGCGCGTGCTGAAAACCGCAAAGAACGGCAACAAACGCCATCGGCCGTTGTAAACGCCCGGCGCGGCAAAGACCGGACTGCTTAAAAGCCGCGTTACCGTTAGTCTTGTGAAAACCACAATGCTTCGTGAAATCCAGCCCCGCAACGATTGGAACCTCCGCGTCATGCATTCGGTCAAGGAGGCCAAGAAACTCAAGAAAATCCGAGTCCTGACGGCCTTCAACGCCGTCACCGACTACATCAAGCACGTCCAGCCGGCCACCATCCAAGCCGCTTTTTCCAAACTGGATGCGGCACACCAGACCAAGGCCATGGAAAAAAGCCAAAGCGACGTCAAGCACCTGGACAGCGCCGTCGATTTTTTTGCCGCCGTGGTGCACGCCATGCGCATCGGCAAGGCCAGCCGGATCGTCGCCTCGCCCACCCTGCTCAAATGGCTGGATGACTCATTCGGACAACCGGACGAGCGCCGCCTCGGAGGGCAGGCCGCCTTGATGGCCGTGCAGCTCAAGGCATTGGGCGCGGATGCGTCCATCTATCCGGCGTACTTGTCCGTGGACCAGGCCAAGCTCTTGGAAGGCCTCGTCAAGGTTCCGGCGCCGCTCAAGAAGAAGCTGGCGTTCATCAATCCCCTCAAGGCGGCGCGGGCGGAAGACCCGACCAACGCCAGCTGGATATTCGAATTCAAGAAAGGGCAAAGCTTGGAACTGCCGGGCGAGCGCGTCGAGGCGCCGCGGGACAACCGCGTCATCGTGTCCTACCCGGCCGCCTACGTGCCGGCATTCCGGCCCGACATCGAACCATTGCTGCCGGCCTTGGCCAAGAACCTGGACTTACTGATCGTGTCCGGTTACCACTCGCTTCACGAAAAGACGTACAAGGCGCACCTCAAGACCATCCTGGCACAGTTGCAGAAGATGAAAGGCGCCAACAAGAAGCTCTACGTCCACTACGAATTCGTGCCCTTCGAGGAAGAGGCCGTCGAAAAAGACGTCCTGACGCAGGTGTGCAAGTATACCGACAGCATGGGCATGAACGAAGTCGAACTCATCAGCGCCCTGCACACGCTGGGGTACAAGAAGCAGGCGCAGGACATCGAACGGCACGAGTCCGCCGAGACGCTCTACTACGGCGGAGTCTGCCTGTTGCAGAAATTAGGCATCAAGCGCCTGCACGTGCACAGCCTGGGCTACAACGTCATCATCCTGCAGCCGTCGGTCAACGCCGAAGCGGCCCGCGACGGCGCTGTCTTTGGGGCCGTGGCGGCCACGCTCAAATCCATCCACGGAAAACTCAACCAGAAAACGCTTGCCGAGCCGGTGGACCTCAAGATTTCCGAAGCCGGCTACAACCAGCTTGGCGTGTTCGAATCCTCCATCTGGGACTCCTGGCAGAAACGCAAGAGAAAACCCATCTCCTCCTTGCTGCGCAAGCAGTTCATGGCCGCCGGCATCTTCGAGGAAAAGGACCACGTCGCCGTCATCGTGCCCACCCCCGTCGCCACCGGCCTCAAGACCACCGTGGGGCTAGGTGACGTCGTGAGCGGCTGCGCCATCGCGTACGAATTGGCGTAATAAAACGACAGACTCATCGTGACCGTTGAAAGACCAATGGCGCATCTTCCGCAGATTTTCGGCATCCGGCACAGCATGTCGCACTTGGAAGCCGCCAAAAAAATCATCGACCGGCTTCCAAAAGGCTCGCTGGTAGGCCTCGAGATGGACTTGCCACCGGTGCACCACCCCCTGTTTCAAAAGAAGTATCCCGCGTTCTATCAGGCTCACAAAGATGCCGCCGGCTTCTTCACCCATTTGGCACGCCACGCAGAACAAAAAGGCCACCAAATAGTCTGGCTTGACCGGCCCGCATTCTCCATGGCGGGACAGCGCCAACGCATGGAACAGCTCGAAGCGCTCTGCAAACCCATCATCTTTGAAGGAAGGCACCCACGAGAGAATGAAACAAGACGATACAACGAGATCATGTTGGAATTCAGGCTAGCCCAGGCCGCAAACAATCCCTTGCGCTCCCGAATCATGAGTTCCGAAATCGCTAAGCGGAACAAAAGTGCAACTAAACGCCGTTGGCGCACGACGGACGTCATAATAACCGGCGCCATCCACGCCGTGCAAATCGCGGAAAACCTCTCCACCAAAGTCAAGGACCACATCGGAGTGACGGCGACCGAAGCCAAGAAAGATTCGGAAGCAAACAAGCGGGAGTATCAAATCATCCGTGACGGCCGCGGTAATTCTGATCGATCACGCTCAGGATAGGCTCGCCCTTGGCGTTGAAGCCGCGGAACAATACGTTGCCCAGCGACAAGTCCAGATGAAAGTCCGGAAAATGGGATTCCAACTGTCGGATCTGCGCGTGCAGCTTTTCCACGCCGTCCAGCGCTTCCCAGAGCAGCCGGGCCGGCGGATTCGACGCGGCATACGTGAGGCCGGACTTGCTTTGAAGAAACCGGCGGACATGGTC
>Ga0172368_10008683_pt1 | contig 10307 bp, 9 predicted proteins | sample Lak11m_FD_114540 | JGI IMG/M metagenome (GOLD analysis project Ga0172368, IMG submission 114540) | Freshwater microbial communities from Kabuno Bay, South-Kivu, Congo - kab_022012_11m | ecosystem: Environmental > Aquatic > Freshwater > Lake | place: Democratic Republic of the Congo: South-Kivu...
CGCATTTATTTTCTTGATTGGGTACTGGAATACGATTCACTCTTTGCTCATGTCGGAGGAAATATTGCAGCACTGGATCAAATCCGACCGCTTAAAGTCCTAGATATTAATCAGTTTTACAATGCCAACTACTTCTGGCGTGATAACTCTAGGTACGCTCCGCATAACGTATATACGACAACTGAAAAACTGCGTGCTGCCGGAGACAAGGCAAAATATTCTGCCACGAGCAACTTTGATGGTATGAAATTCAAAGAGGAGGCTGCCCTTTCCGAGCGGCCTCAAACGGCTAGTTTGATGGTGCACTTCTCCGGAGGGGCGTTTGATCCGACTTATACTTATGACAGAAATGCAAATGTGTGGCTAAGATCTCAGGTTGGTGTGCTCTTTAAAGCCAAAAGCGGAGCACAGGTTAGCCCCAAAAATATCATCGTAGAGTTTACAGGATTTTCCTATGGCACTTCCAGAGACGGCGCTCAGCTGACTACCATTAAAACTCTTGGTTCTGGGAGGGCGCTTTTCTACATAGACGGACAGCAAGTGGAAGGAACATGGGAAAAGGCAGACAGGAAGTCTCAGGCAGTATTTAAAGATACCCTAGGCAATGAGATTAAACTGAATCCCGGCCAGACATGGATAGAAGTGGTTCCGAGCGGTAATGGAGTAAATTACGTAAAAACATAGTGTTACCAATTATGAATTTAAAGCACATATCTACATATTCTCGATTGTGTCTACAAATTATAATAACTAAACTAAATCAGAGTCAGCAGATTAGAGTATCAATATGTAATTAGTAAGGTATTATTAAAACATGTTTGGACTATATAGCTTAAAACACCTGAAGAAAGAGCATAAAATCTCTTTTCGCTATGCAAAACACCTTATTTTAAACAAAGAGTTGGAAGCCGTTGTAAGAAACGGACGTATTTTTGTTACTGAGGAATCTCTCAAAAAATTCCTATCAAAGTCTCATAAAGAGAGACAGGCGCACCAAAAATCATTTTTAAAGAAAATAGGTCCGGGTATTATAACCGGCGCAGCCGATGATGATCCGTCAGGCATTGGTACCTACTCTACTGTTGGAGCGAAGTTTGGCTTGGGGCTTTCCTGGCTGGCTCTCTACCTTCTGCCTATGATGACTGCAGTTCAGGAGACTTGCGCACGTATTGGTATAGTGACAGGAAAGGGTTTAGCTGGAGCGCTCAAAAAGAAACTTTCCAGCCCGATAGTTTTTGTTCTCATTATCTTGCTTGTTATAGCAAATACGATAAACATCGGTGCTAATATAGGCGCGGTAGCGGCATCGGTCAAGATGATAACAGGCATGAACTTCTATATTGCGGCAATTCTTTTTACCCTGACAATAGTTGCACTGGAAGTATTTGTTAAATATCATCAGTACGCAAAAATACTCAGGTGGTTAGTACTTTCTCTTGCAGCTTATATTATTACAGGCATCTTGATAAAGCCGGATTGGTATGAGGTTTTTCTTTCTGTTCTTGTTCCTAAGATTGAGCTTACTCCTGAATATATTTTAGCCATTGTCGCTGTTATCGGTACGACTATATCTCCATATCTTTTCTTTTGGCAGAGTTCCCAGGAAGTCGAAGAAAAAAGGGATGATGGTACTTTAAGCGACCATCATGTGGCAATTATCAATGAGGAAATCCATGAAATGAGAAAAGATGTTGTTTCGGGTATGTCGATTGCAAACATTGTTTTTCTCTTTATAGTGATTACAACCGCGTTTGTACTTTTCAAAAACGGCATCACAAATATAGAAACGGCTGAACAGGCGGCTTCTGTGCTTGAGCCTTTCGCCGGAAAGTTTGCTGCCCATGTCTTCACACTTGGAATTATAGGCACGGGAATTCTAGCGATACCGGTACTTGCCGGAGCTTCAGCTTATGCGATAAGCGAAGTGTTAGAGTGGCGGGAAGGGCTTAGCCTGAAGTTTTCTCGCGCTCATGGTTTCTACGGTATCATTATTCTCTCTACGCTTGTTGGTCTTCTTATGAATTTAATCGGTATCAATCCTATCACCGCTCTCTATTATGCAGCGGTTATTAACGGTCTGGTTGCTTCAGTTCTTTTGTTTTTCATATTTAAAATAGGTAACGATAGAGAGATCATGGGTGCGCACACTAGTCCTGGCTGGGTAAAAATTTTTGGAACAGTTGCGGTAATATTTATGGGACTTAGCTCGCTGCTTTTAATACTCACATTGTTTTAGGGGGTTAGATGATAGGTATTTTTGACTCTGGTATTGGTGGACTCTCGCTTTATAAAAAAGCCAAATCAAAGATGCCGGATAAAGGCTTTCTCTATCTTGCAGATCAAGCAAGCTTTCCATATGGAGAAAAAACAGAGGAAGAGCTACTCAGCTTGGTTAGAAAAAATATCGAGATTCTTCAGGGTAGGGGAGCTAAGGTTGTTTTAATCGCATGTAATAGTGCTACGGTAAGTTCACGTGGTAGGATTAGGAAAGAGTTTGATATGCCAGTCGTTGGGGTCGAACCGGGTATTAAAGTTGCACATGACCTATTCCCTGATAAAAAGTTAGTGGTTCTTGCAACCGAGAGGACGGTAAAGTCGCATGTTGACTCAAAAAAGAATGAGTATAAGGACACAAGGGTTGTTGCCGCAAATGGGTTGGTGGACCTTATTGAAAAAAAGTTTCCGAATATTTCTGAAAATGATTTGAAAGACATTTTAGATACTAAGATAAACAAAGAGGAAGTTGTGGTTCTTGGGTGTACTCATTATCATTTAATTCGAACAATGTTAGAAAAAATATACCCCGAAAAAATTTTTATTGCGCCAGAAGAAGCGATTATAAAACAGCTGGAAAAGTATTCTGATTTTGGAGATGAAAGAACCGATGATATCTTCCTTACCACTGGGGACTTGACCGATTTTAGGGTAAAATTAGAGGCGTTTTTAGGTAGGAAATGTGATGTTAAAAAAGTATAAAAACAAAAAAATTCTTATAGTCGGTTTTGAAGTTGAGGGCAAGGCAACTTTTGATTTTCTGAAGCAAAACGGAATAGTAGCTGATATTGCAGATCGTCTGAGTGAAGATGATTTTCACAAAAGAAACACCGAGCTTAAAGGGTCAGACATTAATATTATCTTGGGTGATAAATATCTAGATAATATCTCCGATTACGATATTGTTTTTCGTACTCCGGGACTTTCGCCACTTAATGAAAAATTAGTTGAAGCTCGAGGCAAAGGTACAGATATTAAAAGCCAGATTAAACTCTTTATGGAGCTTTGTCCTTGTCAAATCATTGGAGTAACCGGAACAAAGGGGAAAGGTACTACATCTTCTCTAATTTACGAAATTTTGAAGGGAAGTAGGAGAGATGTTTACCTCGGCGGGAACATAGGTGTTCCTGCTATATCATTTATAGATCAACTAAGTCAGGATTCTATAGTGGTTTTAGAGCTTTCAAGTTTTCAACTGATGGATCTCGAAAAAAGCCCAAACGTAGGTGTTGTTTTAGGTATTACAAGCGAACATCTTGACTACCACAAGGATAGAAATGAGTATGTTGAAGCCAAGCAGTCTATTGTTCAATATCAAGGTGTAGATGACTTTGCAGTTGTTAATATTGATTATGAGACATCGCGTTCATTTAAGGATATAACAAAGGCCCAGACCTTTGAGATCTCAACGGCTCATGAGGTTGAAATGGGATGTTATGTAAACAAAAATGACGACATTATACTATCTAGCGGGGGAAAAGAAGAAAAAATTGCCTCATTTGATGAGTTACAGCTTCGCGGGAAACATAACTTAGAAAATGTTTGTGCAGCGGTATCAGCCGCTTATCTTACTGGTGCAGACCTGGATGCAATCAGAAAAGGCGTGAAGTCATTTAAAGGGCTAGAGCACAGACTAGAGTTTGTGGCTGAGGTGAAAGGGGTGAAATACTATAACGACTCTTTTGCTACTACACCGGAAACAACTATTGCGGCCGTTAAGGCCTTTCATGAGTCTATTATTTTAATTGCCGGAGGAAGCGAAAAGGGCTCAGATTATACAGAAATGGGAAAAGCGATTGCCGGCAAAGTAAAAACCGTGTTTTTAATAGGTAATACAGCGGGTGAAATTAAGGAAAAAATTTTGGTAGTAAATCCCAATGCTGACATTCAGGAAGGATTTACAGATATGGATGAGTTGATGCAGAGGGTGAAAGGTGCTGCAAAAGAGGGTGATGTAGTTATTTTATCACCAGGATGTGCATCTTTTGGACTTTTTGAAAATTACAAACAACGCGGGGAACTCTTCAAAAAAGCAGTCCGGAACATCGCACAACTTATTTGAACAATTTACCTATAAAAACACTTTACAAACCGTTGAATGCGTGCTAAAATGTTCCTACTAAACAGGAGCAAATAAAGTGTACGATAAACTTTTTGGGTCAAAAACCCGGGCAAAACTACTGTCTCTTTTTATGAATAATTCAGACAAATCGTATTATGTCAGAGAGATCACAAGAACTATTAACGAACAAATTAACTCAGTCAGGCGTGAACTTGCTAACTTGAAATCTTTAGATATTGTTGTGTCTCAGGGAAAAAAAGGCAAACTTTACTATAAAGCGAACAAAAAGTCGGACTTATACCCTGAACTTAAAAAGATTTTTTCAAAAACAGAGAAGACAGCTGCCAAAAAGACAGAAAAGGATATGATTCAAACGGTCAAAGGTCTTGGTGATGTTTCGTATGCTGCTCTTATGGGCCACTTTGTCAAAGACAACTCTTCACCGATTGACTTTTTTATAGTCGGTAAGGTTAACAGGCGTCGTTTAAAAACCTTTGTTGCCCAACTGGAAAAAGAGGCCAAGAGAGAGCTTAACTATTCTCTCATGGATCTTGATGAGTTTGAAAATAGAAAAATGATGTTTGATAGGTTTATAACGGAAATTATGGCAAGCCCGAAAGATGTTCTTGTTGACTATATAGATGAAAAGGGTGAAAGCCAAGGCCTAAAAACCTCTGTTATAAGAGAAGAGAAAGCAGATGGATAAAAATGTTTTTAAGCTTGATATACCTCTTGCCACAGTTTTCAAAATTATTGGGAGTTTGCTTCTAGTCTTCTTTCTCTTTTTGATAAGAGATGTACTTGTTCTTTTGCTGATAAGTTTTATACTAGCGGCAGCTCTTGAGCCTGCTGTAGATAAACTTCAAACTAAATTCAAGTTTCCCAGATGGCTTGGAGCTCTCTCAATTTACGCTCTTTTTATAGCAGTTGTATATATTTTCATTAGCATGGTGGCGCCTATTCTGAGTGAACAGGTAAAATCTTTAATTTCAAACAAAGATGACTACATAGGTGATATCCAGTCGATGTTTTCGTCTCTCCCTCAAGGCTATCAGGGTCCAATAAAAGATTTTATTGGTAATATTCCTTCTGAAATCAAAGGCTGGCAAATTGGGGGAATCTCGCATAGAGTTTCAGGAATCTTTTCGGGTATTAGCTCCTTCTTTGTCGTAATAGTGATAAGTGCATATATCCTTTCTTTAAAGAATGGTATGAAGCAAACTATTTCTGCTTTTGTCCCCGAGTCGAAGCGGGAAGTTTTCACCAAAATATTTAGTGATATTACAAGAAAGATGAGCCTCTGGTTTCGGGGTCAGCTTCTACTCTCTTTTACTATTGGTATTGTAACCTATATTGGTCTTACTATAATGCACATACCTTATGCGCTTGTTTTGGCTATGATAGCAGCATTTTTTGAACTTATTCCGATGATTGGACCCATCCTTGGCGCTATTCCGGCAATCCTTGTGGCTCTCTTGATAAGTCCTATCCTGGCTATTATAGTTGGAGTATTCTATGTTTTTGTTCAACAGCTTGAAAACCATATCTTAGTCCCTCAGGTTATGAAAAAAGCAGTTGGTTTAAATCCGGTTATCATTATTTCAGTTATGCTGATTGGAGCAAAACTACTCGGTATTTTAGGAGTTATCTTGGCTGTACCTGTAGCTTCAAGCATCAGTGTGATACTGAAGGAGTGGCCAAGGAATAATGCAAAATTAAAAAGTCAAAATTAAAAATGAAATTTCAAAATTTAGAATTAACTTTCCTGTCATTCTGAGCCCGTTCGGTCTTGCTCAGGACTGGCTGTGAGCCGAAAAATCCCTGAAATTTCCATAGTAAGAGATTCCTCCACTTTTCACTTTCGTGGTAGCGGTCGGAATGACAAAGTAGTAAAATAGAATTTGTATATTAGTAAAAATACGTAAATTGGTAAGGACAAAATGGAAATTACACATATTGGACATTCATGTTTTAAAATTGTCGGCAAGAATCTTACAGTAGTCACCGATCCTTTTAACCATCCAAGAATCAGTTTAAAAATGCCGAAAGTTGAGGCTAATGTTGTTACAGTGAGCCATGATCATCAAGATCACAACTATAAAGAGGGAGTGAAAGGGGAATATCTACTTCTTGATTCACCCGGAGAATACGAAGTCAAAGAGTGCTTTTTTCAGGGGATTCTATCATTTCATGATGATAAACAAGGGGCCGAGAGAGGTACGAATACAATATTTACCATGGAGATAGATGGTATACATCTTTGTCACTTGGGTGATCTGGGTACTGAACTGACAAGCGAACAACTTGAAATGATGGACGGAGTTGATATTCTGATGATTCCTGTTGGCGGAACTTACACCATTGATGCCAAAACTGCAGTCAAAGTGATTAATGATGTTACACCAAAAATTGTAATCCCCATGCATTATAAATTTCCTGGCGGACTCGATAATATTGCTCCTCTTGATAAATTCTTAAATGAAATGGGTGAGGAAGCCGAACGGCTTGATAAGCTCAAAATAATGAAAAAAGACCTTCCGGAAGAGATGAAGGTAGTGATACTTAAGAGTTAGAGATGGTGGAAATGTTGGAATTGTTAAATTTGTAATAAGTTCATTCCAGCAAGCGAAGCGATTCTTCAATTCAAACAATTAGAACAAAAAATCCGATTTTTTTATCGGATTTTTGATTGTGTTTTGATGCATCTGGCGCAACTTTTCACTTTTTTATCCACGCCGTCAACTGTAATTACCGTTTTTTGGATATTGGGAAGCCAGCGTCTCTTTGTTTTTCGGTGTGAGTGGGAGACGTTATGGCCGGTTATCGGCTTTTTGCCGCAGATTTCGCATTCTCTAGACATTTAAATTCCTCTGTCATTCCCGTGCAGACGGGAATCTATCTTTTTGATAAGTTGATAAACTAACCTGTAAATGTTAACATATTCAAGTATAAAAGTCAATTTTATTTCGCTTTCAAGGTCTGACCTTGAAAGGTCAAAAGCAAGGTCAGACCTTGTTAAACACCGAGGAACATATTTATGATTTTAAACTTACTTTTTCAGGATCCGAAACTTTTTTTTACTTGGGTTTTAGCACTTCTTTTAGCTATAACTGTTCATGAGTTTATGCACGCCTGGACGGCTAACTATCTCGGCGATCCGACTGCTAAACATATGGGGCGAATATCCCTAAACCCCCTTGTTCATCTTGATCTTTTTGGGACCCTCGCTATACTCCTTATTGGTATCGGTTGGGGCAAACCGGTGCAGATTAACGAAAGAAACTTCAAAAATCCGCGTCTAGGTTCTGCTATAACATCTCTTGCTGGTCCGCTTTCAAACATGGCAATTGTTGCTATATTTTTGATATTTATAAGACTAGGCCTTATAACAAATCCAGTACTTTTACCAATATTTGCCACAATAGTCATGGTAAACATCATCCTAATGGTGTTTAATCTTATTCCTATACCACCGCTTGATGGCTCTAAAGTTTTATATTATTTTCTTCCCAGAAGCGTTGATATTGCGAAACTTGAAACGTATGGACCATTTCTAATATTAGGCTTGTTTTTTTTCGGACGAGGTTTTTTAAGTCTACTTATCTCTGCTGCGATAAGTTTGATATCTACTATTACAGGAGTACCGATTGTAGATCTAACGCCGTTTTAAAAGTACCGGGGAGTAGCATAGTTGGCCTAATGCGCAGGGCTGGGGGTCCTGAGACCGGAGGTTCGAATCCTCTCTCCCCGACCAAGAAAACCGATCCCGTTGGGATCTATTTTCTTGTCAGTGATGAGGTGGTGAGAACCTCATAAAAACTGCCAGTTAGAATAAAAAGATGATAGAATAGTCAAAGTCGGATTTACAAAAGAGGGAGTTATACAGTAATAAAGAGCAGTTGAACTGCTTCGAATCCTCTCTCCCCGACCACGTCGAACGTGGCAGAATCGCAAAGCGATTCGCCAAGAGAGGAAGTGAGCAACGTCTGACGTTGCCAAATAAAATTATGAAAAAAGTAGTAATAGCAGGTAGCGCTAGCTTAGAAAAAGAGATGAAAAAATGGGTTGATTTTTGGAATGCAAAGCCGGAACATCATGTTACAGACTGGCCAAATCCGATAGGGGAAGAAGATTTCAGTAAGGTATATCCAAAAGTACATCAGGATTTTTTCAAAAACATGGCACAGGCCGATATTGTTTTTATCGCCAACGAAGATAAAAATGGTATAGAAGGATACATTGGAGCTGAAACATTTGCCGAACTGGCATTTGCTGTCGCCCAAAATCTCGTTTATGATAAAAAGATCCAAGTTATACTTCTAAATATGCCATCGGAAGATGTACAGTCAATCGATGAAATAAAGTCATGGCTGAAGCTTGGCTGGATCAAGGTTCACAATGAATAAACTAATCATTTATACAGACGGAGGGGCGAGGAATAATCCGGGACCGGCAGGGATCGGGGTTGTTTTGTATGATGAGAACAAGGCAATTGTCGAAACGTATAAAGAGTATATCGGCGAGGCGACGAATAATCAGGCAGAGTATCGGGCTCTCATTAAAGCACTCCAGATTGCCGAGAAACATTCGCCGAAAGAAATTAATTGTTTCTTAGACAGTGAACTGGTAGTAAAGCAGCTAAACAAAGAGTATAAGGTGAAAGATCCGGATCTTCAAGTTCTCTACAACCAGATTTTAGATATGACTATGTTTAAAAACATTTCTTTTTCTCATGTGAGGAGAGAACAAAACAAGCTTGCCGATAAGCTGGTCAACGAGGCACTGGACGAGGTCTAAAGTTATTGTCATTCTGAATGAAATGAAGAATCTCTGAGATCCTTCGGCTGCGCCTCTAGGATGACACTTTGTGTCAGTTTCCGCAGAAGTCTTTGTTTTTCCAAACTGTATAGTTATCAAACTCTTTTTCAACTCTGTAATTATTTAGCATGTAGAGAATGACTCTCTTGTTTTGGTAATAAAGATTATTTTCGTCTTTTGAAATAATCCAGTATTTTGGCTTTGATTTTTCAATATCTGAGATAAAAGTGTCGTCAAGGTTGAAGCCGTAGTTGTCTCGAGTGTCGAGAAGCAGAACGCTTGCCGATATGAAACGAGAGCCAGAGTCTCTTTCGGCCATTCTATACATTACGGCGCCGTAGTCGTAGAAAACTATTTTATCTGTACTGTCTGAGTTTTCCTTGATATAGTCAGCAATCTGCTGATATTCGTTTAGCTGCGATTTAGCAGATCCTTTAAATGAATTTAAGAGTTGTTTTGTGGAAATGCCGAGTGAAACGATCATTCCCGCTAAAAGTATAAGTATACTCAGCGTCATTCCGACTGAAATGGAGGAATCACTTTTTTTGCTGAGCAAGGACTGTCCTTGTCTTATACAAGGACAGTCCTTGCAGGTACCATAAGTTATCACTAAGATAAATGTCGGAAGAAGTATTAGAAAATAGTAGGGATAGAATGATCCGATAGCAAAACCAAACATAAGTGATGACAAAAACATAAAGAAGAGAACTCTGTAATATTGGTTCTTATTAACTTTTTTAAAATCCTTTAAAAATCTATAACCAAAGATAACGAGAGGAATTATGAGTGGTAGAAGCATAAGGACGAAAACTTTTTGTGGTGAGACGTTGCCGCTCCACGTGCTTTTTGCATAAGCTGAGGAGAAAGCAAAGGAGGCGACCCAAAAGTCTTTTAACGCATTTTGTGAGTTGAAATAAATCACCCAAAAAGCGGTTTGCAAAAGAAACGGGATTCCAAAAATTAAGTAGTTCAGGACAAACTTTTTTATGCTTCGATAGCTTAGAATGAAAATTTCAATTAGAATCGGAATGCTTAGAAGCGAGAAGTTTGGCTTGAGGTAAAAGAGAACAGAAAGGCAGACACCTGAGAGAAAGAGGTGCTTTAAATTTCCAATTTCCAATTTCCAATTTCCATTGAATTTCCAATGATTCAA
>Ga0172368_10008685_pt1 | contig 10305 bp, 4 predicted proteins | sample Lak11m_FD_114540 | JGI IMG/M metagenome (GOLD analysis project Ga0172368, IMG submission 114540) | Freshwater microbial communities from Kabuno Bay, South-Kivu, Congo - kab_022012_11m | ecosystem: Environmental > Aquatic > Freshwater > Lake | place: Democratic Republic of the Congo: South-Kivu...
GGCAAACTCAATTACCGCGCACTGCATGCCCAGGCAGATACCCAAGAATGGGATCTTATTCTGCCGCGCGAATTTAATCGCCTTGATCTTTCCTTCAATGCCCCGGTAACCAAAACCGCCGGGGACCAGTATCCCCGAAACCCCCGCAAGCATCTTATCAATATGCCCTTTATCCAAATCCTCGGAATCAATCCTTTTTATTTCCACCTTAGCGTCATTATGAATTCCGGCGTGGGTAAGCGCTTCATATATTGATTTATACGCGTCCTGCAATTCAATATATTTGCCGATTACCGCGATAGTAACCTTGTGCTTCGGGTTAAGCACCCTGTTAACTACACCCCTCTCCCATTCCTTAAGATCTGAAAACTTACAGATCAATTTAAAATGGCTCAGGATTATTTCATCAAGGATCTGTTTTTTAAAAACTAAAGGCACCTGGTATATGGATTCCATATCCGGGGACTCAATAACCGCCTCTTTTCTTACATTGCAAAATAAGGAGATTTTTTCTTTAACGCTGTCAGTCAGCGGTTCTTCAGTGCGGCAGATCAATACATCCGGGATAATACCTATCTCGCGTAAAGTTCCCACGCTGTGCTGGGTAGGTTTTGTCTTGACTTCGCCCGCCGCTTTTATATATGGGACAAGGGTCAGATGTATATAGAGCACGTTGTCATAGCCCATATCCAGCCTGAATTGCCGGCTTGCTTCCAGAAAAGGCAGGCTTTCAATATCCCCAACAGTCCCGCCGATCTCTACAATAATTACGTCGGCCTTGGAGACCAGGGCGCACTTTTTTACCCCCTCCTTTATCGCGTCGGTAATATGCGGGATAACCTGAATGGTCTTTCCTAAATAATCCCCTTTCCTTTCCCTGGAGATTACGTTGTTATAAATTTGGCCGGTAGTTATATTGTTAAACTTGGATGAAAGGGTGCTGGTAAAACGTTCATAATGGCCAAGGTCTAAATCTGTTTCCGAGCCATCCTCGGTAACGTAAACCTCGCCGTGCTGATACGGGTTCATTGTCCCGGGGTCAACATTAATATAAGGATCAAGCTTCATAAGGGCGACTTTTAAACCGCGGGATTCAAGAATCTTTCCTATAGAAGCAGAGGCAATCCCTTTACCTAAGCTTGAAATGACCCCGCCGGTTATAAAAATATATTTAGACATTATCCCCTCCCTTGAATTATATTCCCCTGGCTTAGAAACATATGACCCTTTGTGAAACCACATCCGACATGACCCTTAAAGATTTGTTGCTGACGTCATAAACTCCGATAATATCCTCAAACTTCACGGATTCAGGCATAAGCTCGCCGAATAAATTCTTTAACTGCTTAAACCAGGTAACATTGAACACAGAATCTTCTTTCTCAGGAAACAGCGCTACATAAAATATATTTGTTTCCACCAGGTCCTGGAAGAAATGCGTTCCGAATGATAACTCGGGCATAAGGTTGCCGGCTGAAAAAGCCACCTCCGCCAACACCGCCACGTTATTTATCTCGGCGAATTTAACCGGTACCCCCAAAGAAGGAGTAGTAGTGCCCCATCTTCCCGGACCCATAAGCAAGGTAGGCAGCTCATCCTTATCTTTTATGCTCTTATTTAAGCTTCCCACAATATGGGCAATCTCATATTTATCCGACAATACCAGCTTGTTATACTTCTCAGGGTCAACGTATATAACCCAGTCGATCTTCTGCGAGATATTGCCGCCCAGGAAATACCCCTGGGAATCAAAAAGCAGATCCTTCTTATTTATCTGCTCAGGCATGTTAACTTTAAGGCCCAACCCCCGCGTCTGCAGCGGCCTGCATTGCAGCAGGTTTATCTTAAATGAATTATTTTTTGTGAAATTTATGGTAAATTCAATCTCAACCGGGTAGTGATAACTTGCCTCAAGCAACTCCAATATTGTTTTCAATGAATTTACCAAAGGCTTATTTTCAAGGACCTTATCCAGCGTCAATATCCAGTAATCCTTATCCTCCAGGCCGCGCTCCTCCATCATGCGTTTAGCCTCGTCGTCTTTGACCGCTACCCGTTCAACTGCCGTAAAAGACTTCTCGCTGACTAATTTTTCAAAAGAAATGGCCTGAAAAGCATTTTCCTTTGTATTTATGATATCTACCATATGCTGCGAGTATTTTCTTATATCATCTTTCTCCGCGTAAGGCCTGCGTAATGGGTCGCTCAGCGCCGCCATTCTCGGATAATCGCCTTCCACGCGGTTAACCGCCCTGGTCCCCATGCCAAATACAAGCCTGAGCATCCCCGCTTCCGGGTTGATATTGTTATTCCAGACATAAGTGTTATAAGAAACTCCCACTCCGGCAAGATCAGGGAAAAAATAATTTTTATGATGCGCCCCGGAGACCCGCTGCACCAGAAGGGCCATCTGTTCATCTGACTTATCCAGGCCTCTCTGTTTTCTGTATACCAGAGCATCTTCATTCATGGTACTGGCATAGATCTTTTTTACCGCTTCGGCGAATTGTATATATCTTTGCTCCGGGCTGCCCTGGTTAGCTAAAAATATACTCTCATATTTACCGGCGAAGGCATTGCCAAAATCATCTTCCAGCAGGGAACTGGAGCGTATAATAATCGGGGAGGAGCCAAAATATTCCACGATCTGCTGAAAATGCTCCATAATCTCTTCAGGGAAAACCCCGTAAAGCATTTTTTCTTTAAGCACTTTTGCGATGTTAAAATACCCCGCCTCGCTTTTTTGCTGCATGTGTAATTTCCACCACCGGTTATGTACTACATAGGAATAGAATATGTCTGAACCTATGTAAAAAGAGTCGTGGGGCTCGGAAAGCTTCTGCCAATCAAGCAGTTTATCTTTTGAAAGGATCTTGCGCGCCAGCAACATACCTACGGCCTTGCCGCCGATAAAACCCGTGCCGATTAACCTTGATTTTATCTCAATCAACTCCTCCAGGGAAAAATTACTTACCGCCAGGGACAGGATCTTTTTATTCTTGGATAACATTAAATTGCAAAGCCGCCTTACCATTTCTTTTTTCCGAGCTACCAGAGATTTATTTTTAACTAATGACTCCACTTCAAGGAATAACCGGTCCCAGTAATCTAAATTTCTTTTGGCGTTTTCCGTTCCCCTTTTGCGGATATGCGATAATATTTCTACAGCATTGACACTGTCGGTAATGGGGACAAAGTTATCCCCCTCCTTCTGATGCGGAAGAAACATGGTCGGAGAATACCGATTCCATACTTTTAAAGGGTGGATATAGAAGCTGCCTTCGCAATGATACACATCCATAAGCAGCTGGGTTGTTTCGCGTATGCGGGCGATAGATTTAAACGAGTGGTTATTGCGTAGAATAGAAAAATAGGTTACCGTCTTAAGCTCGTAAAGATACGGGCAGGTGACCATAAAGAAGTTGCCTATCATAAGGTCTGTGGCCCAGGCAGAAAGGAGTTCCGATAAACAATCAAATACATAATAGGCGCCTTCCCCTTCCTGAGTAATAATACTGTTTACCTTGGCGGTAAATGATTCAAACCCTGCCTGGGCATTAAGCTCGTATCGCTTTATCTGCTTAGAGGGTTTGATCAGTTCTTTATGAGTCGCAAACCTCATATAGATAACCCTTTTTTTGTCTTTCAGGGCCTGACGCACAAAAGGCTTCACAAGATTAGCGTAATCCTCCATATCATCTATCTGCCAGACTATATTATCCCCCAGCCTTAAGCCTGTAATTACGCTATCTAAACCTTTTATCCCTGTGCTTATCATTTTTGCGCTCCTTTATATAACCGGCAAATTACTCTGCCCCATCAAATACTTATCCATAAAATAGGCGCATCGCCTGCCTTCCGCGATAGCCCAGACTACCAGTGATTGCCCGCGCCTCATATCCCCCGCGGAGAACACTTTTTTAAGCGAAGTCATATAATTATCGCCGGTCATAACATTACCCCGGGCATCAAATTTAATATTGAGCTCATTAAGCAACCCCGATTGTTCGGGATGGAGAAAGCCCACGGCAAGAATAACCAGCTCCGCGCTGATTTCAAACTCACTGCCCGGAACCTCCCGCATAACAGGGCATGCTTTACCGGATGCCGCTAAAAATTCAACCTTTACGCAAGAGAGCTTTTTAACATGGTTCTTTTGGCCGACAAAACGTTTGGTTAATACCTCCCAATGCCGCTCTCCGCCCTCTTCATGGCTTGAAGATACCTTTAAAATCAACGGGTAATTCGGCCAGGGCTGAGCGGAGCTCCTGCATTCAGCCGGCCTGGGCAAGACTTCAATCTGCACTACGCAGGAGGCTCCCTGGCGATGGGCTGTGCCTACACAATCCGCGCCGCTGTCCCCTCCTCCAATAACTACCACCTTTTTACCCTTGGCGTCAATTAAATTTTCTTTGGGGAACCCTTCTCCGGATACCCGCCTATTGGATTGCGCAAGGTAATCCATGGCAAAATATATGCCTTTTAATTCTCTTCCTTCAATTTTAAGGTCCCTTGGGGTGCGGCAGCCGCCTGCCAGGCAGACCGCGTCAAAATCAGCCAGGAGTTTCTCCGCCGGATAGTTTATCCCCATGTTCACGCCTGTTTTAAAAACTACCCCTTCTTCTTTCCATATATCAATACGCCTGTCCAGGATATGTTTTTCCAGCTTAAAATCGGGAATACCATAACGCAATATCCCTCCCGGCAAATTATCCCGCTCAAAAACAGTTACATTGTGGCCTGCCCTGTTAAGCTGCGCCGCGCAGGATAAACCCGCCGGGCCAGAACCGACAACAGCGACTTTTTTACCCGTCCTGCTCTCTACATGAAACGGCTTAATTAAACCGTTCTTAAAACCTGCTTCTATAACCGCCAGCTCATTCTCCCGTATAGTAACCGGGTCATCATTTAACCCGAGGACGCAGGAGTACTCGCATAGCGCCGGGCATACCCTGCCTGTTATTTCAGGTAAATTATTGGTGGCATCCAATAAGGTAAGCGCCTGTTTCCAGTTGCCATGAAAAATATAATCATTCCACTCGGGGATATAGTTAGCTATCGGACAGGCCCAGTGGCAAAAGGGGGTTGAACAATCCATGCAACGCGAGGACTGCTCTTGCGATTGATTCTCGGGGCGGCTCTTATAAACATCCTTGAAATCCCCGACCCGCTCGCAAACCTCCCTATAAGCGCCGGCCTGCCTGGCTAATTTAAGAAAACCTCTTTCTTCACCCATCTAAAGCCTCCGCAATATCAAGCTTTTCTTCAATCTTAATCCCCTCTAAGATGCGTTTATACTCTATCGGCATAACCCTTACAAACTTCTTAAGCTGACCTTGAATATTATCCAGGATTTTCTTAGCCTTGCTGCTTTTCGTATATTTAAAGTGATTGCTGAGCAGGTGATATATTGTATCCTTGTCGGATTCTTTAACCTTCTCCAATTCAACCATATCCAGATTGCATCTTTCTTTAAATGTAGAATCCTCGTCATAGACATAGGCTATGCCGCCTGACATGCCGGCAGCAAAATTATTCCCTGTCTTGCCCAGGACAATTACCCTGCCGCCTGTCATGTATTCACAGCCATGGTCCCCAACCCCCTCAACAACGGCATATAATCCGGAGTTTCTTACGCAGAATCTTTCCCCCGCCAGGCCGCTTATATACGCCTCGCCTGATATGGCCCCGTAAAAAGAAGTGTTGCCTATGATTATATTCTCGCCAGGTTTGTAGTTTGCGGACCTGTCAGGATATACAATGACTTTGCCTCCGGAAATACCTTTGCCAACGTAATCATTGGCCATCCCTTCCAATTCAAATGTGATCCCTTTCGCCAGAAAGGCGCCAAAGCTCTGTCCGGCGATACCTTTAAATTTACAGAGAATTGCATCTTCTAACAACACGCCATCCCCGCATTTCTTGCAGAGCTCCCCGCTTAACATCGCGCCCACCGCCCGGTTGGTGTTATTAATCTCAAACGAAATCTTTACCGGACCGTTCTTCTCAACACACCCTCCCCATGCCTGAATAAGCTTTCGATCAAGAACCGCATCAAGCCCGCTATCCTGCTTAATTTTAAAGTAGCGGCCAATATTATCGGGAAGTTCCGGCCTATAAAGAATCCTCGAATAATCTACTCCTTTTGCTTTTTGCGGGACAATTGCCTGGTTTAACTCCAGGAGGTCAGTCCTGCCGATCATTTCATCTATTGTCCTCAAACCCAGGCTTGCCATAATTTCACGCAGTTCGCTAACTATAAAATTAAAATAATTAACAATATACTCCGGCCTGCCGGTAAATCTTTTTTGCAGGATATCATCCTGCGTAGCCACTCCCACCGAACAATTATTAAGATGGCAATGCCTTAACATAACACAGCCGATTACAACCAGCACTCCCGAGCAAAAACCGTATTCTTCAGCGCCCAACAGGGCAGCGATTGCCACGTCACGGCCGGTGCGCATCTGCCCGTCAGTCTGCAGCCGCACTCTTGAGCGTAAATTATTAAGCAGGAGGGTCTGGTGCGTTTCAGAGAGCCCCAACTCCCAGGGAAGGCCGGCATATCTTATCGAACTCCTGGGAGAAGCGCCTGTGCCGCCGTCTCCACCGGAGATAAGGATCATATCCGCATGCCCTTTTGCTACCCCGGCCGCGACTGTTCCCACCCCTACTTCAGATACAAGCTTTACACTAACACGCGCGTCAGGATTAGCGTTCTTTAAATCAAATATTAACTGGGCAAGATCTTCAATAGAATATATATCATGGTGCGGAGGCGGAGATATTAAAGTAACCCCGGGAGTCGTATACCTGGTCCTGGCGATTATCCCGCTCACCTTATGGCCGGGTAATTGCCCGCCCTCTCCGGGCTTAGCCCCCTGGGCAATCTTTATCTGTATTTCATCGGCATTAACCAGATAATTTATGGTTACCCCAAATCTTCCGGAGGCAACCTGTTTTATGGCGCTCCTCCTGGAATCTCCGTTAGGTAAAGTTATAAACCTATTCGGGTCTTCCCCGCCTTCTCCGGTATTGGATTTACCGCCTATGCGGTTCATGGCGATAGCGATTGTCTCATGCGCGGATGCGCTTATCGAACCAAAGCTCATCGCCCCTGTAACAAAACGCCTCAATATTTTTTCCGCCGGCTCCACCTCATCAATGGAGATTGCATTTGTTTCTTTAAATTTAAGCAGGCTCCTTAAGGTAGCCGGGTTAGCTGACTGGTCGTTAATCAACCGGGCAAACTCCCTGTATTTTTCATAATCCATATTGCGCGTGGAATCTTGTAAGGCAGATATGCTTTCGGGGTTCCAAAGATGGAACTCTCCGTCTCTTTTCCACTGGTACACCCCTCCGCTGTTCAGATAAACTTCACCGCTGCCTCTTTCAGGATAAGCCTCTTTGTGCCTTTGTATAGTCTCCTCTATTATGCCTTCAAGGCCCACCCCGCCGATGCGCGTGACAGTACCGGTAAAATATTTCCCCACAAACTCGCTGCTTAATCCCAGGGCCTCAAAAATCTGGGCGCCGCGGTAACTCCTGAGCGTGGATATACCCATCTTGGAAAGAATTTTCAATATCCCGTCGGTTAATGCCTTATTGTAATTCTTCAGCGCAACCTTACGGTCTGCCTTAACCTCTTTTTCCTCAATAAGGTATTCCACAGCTTCATAGGCAAGGTACGGATTTACGCAATCCGCGCCATATCCGAAAAGCAGGGCAAAATGATGCACCTCTTTTGGCTCTGCGCTTTCCACAACCAAAGCCACCTGTGAACGTATGGTCTTTTTTACCAGGTACTGATGGATCGCGCTTGTCGCTAAAAGTGCCGGAAGCGCGATATTATCTTTATCCGAGCCCCGGTCACTCAATATAATAAAGGAATAACCCTGTTCAATCGCGTACTCCGCCTCAAAACAAATCCTCTCTAAAGCGCGGATAAAACCCTCTTTTGCGCTTAGGGCGTCAAAAAAAGTATATATGGTCTTTGCCTTAAAGCTATTTACGCTGATGTCGCGTATCTTCTCAAGTTCCGCGTTTGTAAGAATAGGATTTTTTACCCTTAGCTTATGGCTATGCCTGGGAGTTTCCTCCAATATATTCTGCTCCGGGCCGATAAAACTCTCAAGGCTCATCACAAGCTTTTCTCTTATGGAATCTATTGGCGGGTTGGTCACCTGCGCGAAGAGTTGTTTAAAATAGCTGTAAAGTATTTGCGGCTGGCAAGATAAAAAGGCATGCGGTATATCGCAGCCCATAGAGCCCACAGGCTCCTTGCCTTCTTCGGCCATGGGCCTTATAACCATCTTCAGGTCTTCTCTTGAATAACCAAAAGCCTTGAGATTCTCTATTAAATCCTGCGGCCTGCTGCCTCCGGGCCCGCTGCTGATAAGCTTATCCAGGTCAACCATCGCCCCCTGGTTCCATTTTCCATACGCACAACGGCAAGATACAGCTTGTTTAATCTCAGAGTCCTCAATTATGCGGCCGGACTTAGTATCAATAAAGAATATCTTACCCGGCTCAAGCCTTCCGGAAAACTTGATATCACCTGCCGGTATATCCAAAACCCCCACTTCAGATGCCATCACTACAAAATCTTTATTTGTCACAATATAACGCGCCGGGCGCAGGCCATTCCTGTCCAGGACCGCTCCGATGTTCTTACCGTCTGTAAAAGCGACAGCCGCCGGGCCGTCCCAGGGCTCCATAAAACAGGCGTGGTATTTATAAAAATCCCTGAGCTCCTGGCTCATAAACCTGTCGTGCTCCCAGGCAGCCGGTATCAACATCATCATTGCGTGTTCAAGAGACCTGCCGGATAAAACTAAAAGCTCAAATAAGTTATCCAACGCCGCCGAATCACTTCCGCCTTCAACTATAACCGGCTTCAATTTCTCTATATCCATGCCGAATAGCTCGCTTGCCAAGAGGCGCTCCCTGGCCCTGACTCCATTGACATTACCACGCAGGGTATTGATCTCTCCGTTATGCGCCAGAAACCGGAAAGGCTGAGCCAGGTTCCAGGTAGGAAAGGTATTGGTAGAATAACGCGAATGCACCAGGCACAAAGAACTTTTTATGCCCTCCTCTTTAAGATCAAGAAAAAAACTATCAATCTGCCCGGGCATAAGCAGGCCTTTATAAGATAACGTGCGGCAGGAAATATTGGTTATATAAAATGAGTTTTTTTGCTTTAGCCCGGAATCAAATACGATGTTTTCAACCTGTCTCCTGATAACGTAAAGCTTCCTCTCAAAGCCCATCTCATCTTTTATATTATTATTTCTCCCGATGAAAACCTGTTCAAAAACAGGCTGGGTTTTCTTGGCGCCTTCTCCGATGCCGGAATCATCTATCGGGACACTGCGCCACCCCAAAAGCACCTGAGCTTCTTCTTTTACTATCCTTTCAAATGTTTCTTTACAGAAACTGCGTTCATCGGGATCCTGAGGCAAAAAGACCAGCCCAATGCCATATTCACCTGAATCAGGTAAATCAATATTAATCCCCTTACCGGCTCTCTTAAAGAAGTCATGCGGTATCTGAATCAAGATCCCCGCACCATCTCCGGTCTTGGGATCTGAGCCGACTGCCCCGCGATGCGACAGGCGGTGCAAAACCTCAATACCCTGCCTTACTATGGCATTTGACTTCTCGCCTTTAATATTACAGACGAATCCTACGCCGCAGGAATCGTGTTCAAAGGCGGGATCGTATAACCCTTGGGCTTTCATCTCTTTACCTCTTTTAAAGAAATACCCAGCTTTTTAATTTTAGTGCGCAGGGTATTCCTGTTTATACCCAGCAACCTGGCGGCTTTTATCTGGTTGCCAAAAGTTATAAGCAGGGTATTCGTAATCAATGATTTATCCAACGCGTCCAACATAATATGGTAGATCCTTCCTTCCTTGCCTCTTAGAAGCATACGGTCTAACTCTAAAAGTGCTTTTTCTATTTCTTTTGCCTCTTCATCCATCATTTTCTGTATAAAGTTTAAGCATTACTATCTATAAAAAAATTACTTCGCCCATCCCTCGCTTAACCACTTGTACTTTTCTTCGAAAAGTACTGCGTAAGCTCGGGATAATACTTGCTCGTTTAAACTCACAAGTATTTCGCCATATCAAAACATAAGGTGCTCAATTCATCAAAACTTGCAACCTCATTTATTTTATAAACAACATCTCCCTGTACTTCGGAAGATCCCAGGCGTCATCCGGAACAACGCACTCTAAAGCATCCACGTGCCTGCGGATATGCTCCATTAACGGTTTGAGCTCCTCGAAATAAAGCTCA